>Ga0209427_10005725_pt1 | contig 14243 bp, 8 predicted proteins | sample DeeMarSWOR136_30_FD_187465 | JGI IMG/M metagenome (GOLD analysis project Ga0209427, IMG submission 187465) | Marine sediment microbial communities from White Oak River estuary, North Carolina - WOR-1-36_30 (SPAdes) (version 2) | ecosystem: Environmental > Aquatic > Marine > Intertidal zone >... | reverse complement strand
ATTCGATAGGGTCTTCTACCGTAATAACATTGCGTGTATAAAGGTCAATCTCATTGAGCATCGCATACAGGCTTGTCGTCTTGCCGCTGCCGGTAGGCCCGCACATAAGTATCATGCCGGAAGGCTTGGTAATTTCCTCTTTGATGATTGACTTGTATTTCTCCGACAAGCCGATATTGTCGAGTGTATACATGCCGGCCTTCTGGCTCAGGACTCTTACAGACAATTTTTCTCCGCTTACGACGCCGGCGCTAGCAACCCTAAAGGAAGCCGTGCCTTCGGCGGTTTGTGCTATAAAAGCACCGTCCTGCGGCCTGCGTCTTTCCGAAATGTCCATATTCGAGACGGCCTTGATGCTGTTGATTACCGCCTGACATTTGCCGGCTTCGAGCTGCTCGACAACTCTAAGTACACCATCCACCCGGAACCTGATTGTATAGGTCGAATCGTCTTTCGGGTCGATTAAAATATCGCTGGCCTGCTCCTGGAGGGCGTCGAAGATAATATGCTCGGTGAAGTCGAGAATATGACGGTCCTCACGCTTGCTTTTACCGTGGCCGTATATCTGTTTAAGCTCGGTACCGGATGAGTCGAGAAGTTTGATTGCCGGTTCCTCCCTGGCCCTGGCAAAACCTAAAGGGCTTCTGCTTGCAAAGGCATTTCGAAACTGCTGTTTTATTACTTTCGAGATGTTTTTATGCTCCCCGGAGGATATTTGGCGTTGTATATCCACTAACAACAGTACAAAAAAGAGAATCGGCCCCACAAAAAGGGCGGATAATTTGGCTATTGTTTTATATTTGGGCGGAACTAACAGGCTGTATTGTACCTGCTGAACAAAGTAAAAACACAGATAAGCCCACCCGCAGAGCGCGAAAAGCTTAATCGGATTGAAAGACAAGGATTCGATAGGGGAGCCGGTGCCTGCCGCTGCCGGAAACAACCGGCCCAAAATCGCCGGAACACATTTTATATAAACCAATGTTTCCATATACTCACTCGCAATGAAAAATATTGGAAACTGCTCTATTATATTCGCAAAAAAGTATACAGCAACAGCTAAATCAGCGATAAATTATATTGACGAAACTGATTCTTCCGGTTAAAATATTAAAAATTAGGCCGCGTTCCGATAATGATCGGGATGGCAATTGTGCGTGAAAAAGCTTTCTTAATACGCACAGAGAAAGGATAGGTAGTAGCGGATAGATTTATGGCGAAAGTAACACTGCCCGACGGCAGCACATTAGAGGTTAAGGACGGCGCGACTCTAAAAGAATTGGCTGAGCAGATTGGAACAAAACTTGCAAAAGCAGCCGTTGCAGCGGAATTGAACGGGCAATTAGTAGATTTATCCTCCACTGTTACTGACGACGCTTCTGTAAAAATCATCACACCCAAAGACGACGAAGGTCTTGATATTTTACGCCATAGCTGCGCGCACATAATGGCTGATGCGATATGCACCATTTGGCCGGATACAAAGTTGGTTTATGGCCCCACCATTGAGGATGGCTTTTACTATGACATTGACCTCGATGAACCGATTCGACCGGATGATTTCCAGCGAATAGAAGAAAAAATGCTCGAAATCGTAAAAGCGGACAAGCCGATTGTCCGCAGGGAAATGAGCAAATCCGAAGCACTGGACAAGCTGGCCGGTGATAAATATAAAATCGATAATATAAATCGCGCAGATAGTGACGCCATTAGTTTCTACTCCCATGGAGACGGCTTCGAGGATTTGTGCCGGGGCCCCCATGTGCCAAGCACCGGCAGGGCCGGCAGCTTTAAGGTTATGTCCGTAGCCGGTGCCTATTGGCACGGTGACCCTACGCAAAAAATGCTCCAGCGGGTTTACGGAACCGCATGGCCTTCAAAAAAAGAGCTGGACGATTACCTGACAAGATTAGAGGAGGCAAAGAAACGCGACCACCGTGTATTGGGCAGGCAGTTGGATTTATTTAGTTTCAACGAGGCCGGGCCCGGCTTTGCTTTTGTCCACGCAAAAGGAATGATTATCTGGAACGCCATAGTGGACTTCTGGCGGGGCGTTCACGACAAATATAATTATCAGGAAATCCGAACACCCATCATTCTTAATGAAGAGCTTTGGCACAAGAGCGGCCACTGGGACAATTACAAAGAGAATATGTACTTTACCACTTTCGATGATACCAGCTATGCAATTAAGCCGATGAACTGTCCCGGCGGATGCTTGATTTATAAAACAAGGCAGCATTCATACCGTGAGTTTCCATTGCGCGTGGCAGAGTTGGGTTTGGTCCATCGACACGAGGCCAGTGGTGTTATGCACGGCCTTTTCAGGGTAAGGCAGTTTACCCAGGACGATGCACATATCTTTTGTACACCCGAACAGATTGAGGCCGAAATAATAGGTGTTATTGACCTTACTTTCGAGATATACAGGGCCTTTGGCTTTGAAGACTTTCACATTGAGCTTTCCACCAAACCCGAAAAGCATATCGGCTCGGACGAAATTTGGGAGATTGCCACGAACGCCCTCAAAAACGCCCTCAAACACAAGGAAATAGATTATAAAATCAACGAAGGTGATGGCGCGTTTTACGGGCCGAAGATAGATTTCCATATCAAAGATTGCCTGAAAAGGTCATGGCAGTTGGGTACGATTCAACTGGATTTTTCCATGCCGCAGCGTTTCGGAATGGTCTATACCGACAGGGATAACACCGAAAAGCCGCCCGTTATGATTCACAGGGCGGTCCTCGGTTCTTTCGAGCGTTTTATCGGCATCCTTATAGAGCACTATGCCGGCAGCTTGCCTCTGTGGCTGGCGCCGGAGCAGGTTAGAGTTCTGACGATAAGTGAAAAAACCAATGATTATGCCGAGGTCGTGTTTCAGAAGCTTAAAGATGCAGGATTTCGCTGCAGTTGTGATTTAACAGACGAAAAAGTAAATGCTAAAATTGCCAAAGCACACGGCGAAAAGCTCCCCTGCATGCTGATAGTTGGGCCTAAAGAGGCTCAGTCCAATACCGTCAATGTGAGAATTCGGGCCAATAAAAAGACTAAAACAATCGAGATTGGCGAGTTTTTAGAAATGGCAAAACGAAAAATTGCCGATAAAAAAACTGATTTAACGCTGTGATTCATAAGGGATAGACTATGAGTTACTAATTGAAACACGAAATACGATTTTTGAAGAAAGGTAAGGTGGTATACAATCAGTAAAAGAGGATTAAAGGTTAATGGGGGTATAAAAGCCGAGACCGTTCGGCTAATCGACGAAGAAAATAATCAGGTAGGAGTCGTATCCAGAAACGAAGCTCTGAGTAGGGCACGCGAAGTCGGCCTGGACCTTGTGGAAGTGGCACCCAACAGCGCCCCGCCCGTTTGCAGGATAATGGATTACGGCAAATGGCAGTACCAGCAGAAACGCAGAATCCGCGACGCCCATAAAAAACACCAGCATCATACTACGACCCTCAAGGAAATCCGTCTCAGGCCGGAAACTGAAAAACACGACCTCGATATCAAAATCAATCACGCCCGTGAATTTATCGAGAAAGGCCACAAGGTACAGTTCACAATGTTCTTCCGCGGACGGCAGATGCTGCACCGCGAGCAGGGTTACGGGATATACGAAAATATTACCGAATTGCTCGAGGATGTGGCCAAAATCGAACGCCCGGCCAGAATGGCCGGAAGACGAATGACTTTACTGCTCGTGCCGAAATAATCGCTATCTCCCGCTGGTTTCATATCTGTTTGGCGTATCGAGCGGATAAAGTCCGGTATCAATATGTATATGGCCCGGCTCTTGGATACTTGTGGCTTGTGCGCTTAATGCTTGGTGGGGTTTAATCCGAAGACCTCAGAGTGGATTCCAAAACTACGGCCAATCCGTAAGCACGTTCTCATAAAGCCACCCTGTTTCCTTAACAGGTCAAGCTCACTTGTAGATTGCGACTTCGTCGATTAGGCCATTGAAAAAGCCTACCGTGGGTGAATCAGGGAATTTTAGAGCACCAATTGTCCAGGGTGCGGGACCAACAACATCTCCTACGCTGGCGGCATCTGCCGGTGTTCCTTCACATACACCATCAACATAAAGATACAGAATATTATCATCTCGGACCGTGACAATATAATGCCACTTCCCATCTTCAATGTTTGTTGTTCCAAAAACTCCTGCTGAATTAATCCCGATTTCGTTTATTATCATAACATAAACATGATGATTTCCATCAGTACTAATCCAGACAGATCGCAAGTCACCACCACATCCTCCACAAGAGTTGCCAACTATCATGATGTCGTGGGCATTTGTCACGTTTGTTTTAATCCACACAGAAACAGCGAACGGACCGGAGCCCGGATCCAAACTTGCATCGTTCCCGCAATCTACATAGTCACCAGAACCATCGAAGCTAAGGGCCCCGTTAAATTTGCCGGACGTCCAGGTGGCACCATAGATGGTCCCATCATTGTCACCGACCGAATCGTGTGCTATGGAGCCTGTACCCTCATCGAATTTCCACTGACCTGCTAAATTTAAATCACGAAAAGGTTCATATGTCTTAAATCTCCAGACATCACCTTGTACCATGCATGCCGATCCAACTTCATCAATCCGCCAATAGTAGGTTATTCCCAAATCTAGGCCGCAGGGGTCGAAGTGTGCCTCTGAGACTGTGCCCATAAACTCCGGCGACAATTGACCTGCATTGGCTACCGCATCGGCATCAGTGCCAAGGTAAACATCATGCCATAATACTCCCTCTCCCGGCCACCAGCTAAGCATCACACCTGGATCCACATCTATGGCATTATTGGTTGGCATTGGAATTGTTGCCTTTGTCACATGACAACCCGGCCAGTTCTCAAATAAGATTTCAAGGTCGGCATAGTTGACCACACCGTTTCCATCCAGATCAACCGAAAAAATCTCATCAACCAGAAGGTACTTGGCGAATTTGCCTGCATCCTTGTGCTTGCCCGTCATAAGATTTTCTGAAAGCATCCCGAAATTGACAGTGTCCCAGCGAGTACATGCTACTACGTCAAAGTCCACAACATGACCGGCGTAAAGGTCCGTCAACACAGTTTCTCCGCCGCTAAGGCCCCCGTAATTATCAAATTGTCGGACACCGACCTCGTATATTATCTGCGCCCCGTTTACATTAACGGCGTATTCAAGCCCGACATCTGTCCCCGGCGTTCCACCTAAGGCCCACGTAGCCCAGCTCCCGCCGATTGTATCGGGGGCCACGTAATATTGCTGTGCTGCATCATAAATCCCGTACCAGCCCGTCCCGCCTTCCGCGTCGCCCTGGCTGTATACCTCGATACGGTCGCTCGCATCCCAGCTAACATACTCATCTGTAAAAACATGGTCGGTATCGTTTACAACAACTGCCGCATAGACCTTATCTGTTACACCGTCCCACTGCAGCGCAAATCTCGCCTTGCTGACGTCATTGGGATTGCCCCAATAGACTTTATCAAGCCTTCTCCACTCCACATCTTCCGGCCAGTCGCCAAGGTCGCCGTCAACCACGACACTGCCCCTGGGAATCTGATGTGATGTGCTGTAGGGCCATACCGTAGCAAACCACGCATAATCAAAAAAGTCGACGTCCCCGTCTCCATCGATGTCCGGCGAAACTGGACTGACAGAGTAGTGAAAACCCATGTCTGCTATACTCGTATCCTTTAATTCATCTGTTCGTGTTGTAAATATATCCATCCCCAGATTGACAGCCAAATCGCTCCCCGCATCCACACACGGGCTGTCAACCGCCTGTCCCGCGGCTGTCTGGCTCAAATAATAATATCCTTCAGGACCGGTCACAAAACGAGGATTATCTTGAATGTTCCCCGTCCCGGATACATTCTGCTCGGTGCAGCTATATGTTACTGAACAGCCGCCTACATCACGCCCACCGTGGCCCCAGATAATGCTGTTTGTGATTTCCGCATTACCCTGAATTGCGCTTGTTTCGAGGTCATCTGAAGTGTTTTCCAACACTGTGCAATTACTAATTTGGCACGACCCACCACTTCTGATATAGATGGCACTGCCCCTTATATTGATGAAACCGCCCCCTAATTCAGGCATGTTGTTATTTACTATTAAGCAGTTATGGATAGATGAGCTGCCGGTACAGCATATTCCATCACCTCCGGAAAACACAAGCATTGGGTCCACACCGAAACCACTGCCCTTTAGCGCTTCGTTAACTCTGATCGTACAGTTGCTTACTTCAAGTTCCCCGTATAATCCTCCACCCAGGCCAATACCACCTCCCGCGTCACTAGGACCTCCTTGACCGCCATCGCCCCCTATGGCTGTATTGCTGACTATGCTGCAGTTGTTAATAACAGTCGACGCTGAACCGCAGTATACACCACCCCCACAGGCCCATCCACCGTTCCCTTCGCCTATACCACAAAGATCATCATCACCACCGGTTCCACCTGAAGCGCGATTATTAATGACGCTGCATCCTTGAATTACGGGATTGCTTGTTGAGTCACAATATATTCCACCGCCATAGGCGCTTCCTCCCCTTCCAGCAACTTGCACGTCATGAGGAGAGCAATAAGCATCGGCACCATCTCCACCTCTTGCATGGTTGTTACTGATTGTGCAATCGATGATCAATGGATTACTGTTTGACACACAATATACACCACCGCCGTGAGCGCTACCTCCGTGGGGATCCCCATATTGGTAACCAAGGGCTGAGTTACTCGTAATAACACAGTTCTTAATGGTCGGTGATGCATCACTGCAGTAAATCGCTCCTCCTTTAGCAGGCCGACCAGTAACCCTACCCCTTTGTATCGTAAGGCCGGTGAGAACAGAATTTGCCTCTTCGCCCCTGTGGAAGTAAAATCCCCGCCCGCTGTTCTCACAGTCAATTACCGTCGCTGTGACCACGTTCGGATCCTCCGGATCGATACTTCGAACCGTAATCGCCTTGCCGCCAAAGTCTAAATTCTTATTGCCCGCACCCGTATACGTGCCTGGCTCAACGATAACAACAACCCCTTCCGCCACTTCGTCTATAGCTTGCTGAATAGTGGGATATTGTTTCGGGACATATACGACCTTTTCACTAATCCAAAAATTTACCGATATAGTGGGCTTGATCCCGAGAATATCCACACCCGAAACGGTCAAAACGCAATTGTAGAAATCCGCCTTCAAATCCGAATTATCTACGCTTATTCTGACGTCAATGACCTCACCCATCGAACTGCCTCTATCCGGAATCGCCTCTAACCAGCTGCAATTTTCTATAATCTCCCAATTTAACGTATCTAATCCATTATTGCGAATTGACAAAATCCGCGATTCCGGATTGGTTCCTTCCTCAATTGCAAAAAATTCAAACTCAAGAGGCCAAACCTCGATGACCGGACCCTCGCCATTGAATTCGTCAACTCCCATATCAATACGATTGTTGATTACGCGTGGGTCTCCATCTATATCAGTTTCACCGGGAGCAGGGCTATGGATTGGGTCGCCGGCGTTGATACAAGGTGACACGAACGACAAATGGTAATTGCCCTGAATCCACAATCCATTCGCATCCCAGTGCCCGGGTGCGACGAAGCAAGGATCGGCATCGATATTACGCTCGCCTTCCCAGCCGCCCTCGATATCACAATAACTAACCGATAATTCATTATCATGGTAGAGGTAAAACTCGGCTCCTCCCGTCGCCTCGTTGTCCCAAAAGATGGAATTTATAATTGTTGCATTCACGCCCATATAGCAGTACATTCCCCCTCCCCGATTGCCTCCACGATTCGCACTTACAGTACAATTTCTGATTATTGGTCTGGAACTATTAAAAAAGAGACCACCTCCTCCTCTATCGCCCCTTTTGATCTTGTTGCCCGTAATCGTACAGTTACTTATCGTTGGATTGCTACCTTCTTCAGAACGCATCCCACCACCGTAGCTGTTGGACGAATTCCCCATGATAGCACAGTAGCTTATCTTAGGATTAGACTCAACACCCATACTAATAATACCACCGCCGCCCTTCCCCCAAGTTGAATTACCAGTGATCACACAGTGGGCGATGGTAGGGCTGCTGCCTGAACAGAGTATACCACCACCTATATACTCATAACCATTAATTATCTTAAGTCCTGCCATTACCGAAGAATATGTCTCACCGTTGTGGAAGTGAAATCCCCGGTGGTAATCACCACTGCTTCCTTGACAATCAATTACTGTCGCCGCTACCACACATGGATCTTCCGGATCAATGCTTCGGACGGTAATAGCCTTACCCTTGAAGTCTATATCCCTGTTGCCTGTGCCCGTGTACGTGCCTTCTGCCACTATCACAGTGTCGCCGTTGTTACAATCATCTATTGCCGCCTGGATAGTCGGATACTGGCCCGGCACCAGCCGATCTGTGGCCAAAGCAGGGGGATTCAATGTTAGACATACCGCCGCGAGACTTAAGAATACGATGTGCGTCCTCATTTTTTTGCCCTCCTTAAAATAAAGGGTTCTCAACTTCTCTAATATAATTACAAGCATACCAGAAAAGCGACAAAAATCAAAAAAAAATTCCCTAAAACCCGCCCCGCAGAGGTATCGAAATTCTCCCAAATACCACGCTGGGCTTGCTTAAAAACTCCATTTCATCCTTATATTATGGAATACTGACACTATATGCAGCTATAACTAAGTGAAGTTTTATCGTGATTTGTTGCACTTTTTTTGTCATTTTTTCCCATTCTTGTCCTGCGTAGCTCCAAAGGAGCGAAGCATGGATGTGCCCTTTTATGCCTAAAAAATCGCTGTTATCTTAATTTTTTTTCATTTTACTTCACGCAATACGCGATACTAAATACGCACTACGAATAACTTTTTTAAAAAAAGTTTATTTTTTATTGAACTTTCTAATTATGTTTGCTATAATATAAACGACAACGGCAGTAGCCGGTTGTTATGGGCCAGTGGCCAGGGGGCAATTTGCCCACGAAAAGAGATAGAATTTCAACGAATTGAGGCCTTTTAAGCCATAAAAAAAGCTCAAAATGACAAAATTATTGATAATTTCTCTGCGTTCTCCGTGGTTAATAATTCGTGTTATTCGTGTCCATTCGTGGTTGATAAATACGCAATACGCGATACCTAATACGCTCTACGAATTCTTACGTACGAAATTATAAGCAAAATATGCAAAACAAAGCCAATTTTCAAAAAAGTCAAATGAACGTAACCGTTTTTATAACAAAGGATTATGGAGAAATGGACACTTGGTCAAGTGGGAAAAAACAAAGCCAAACAAAGCCAATTCAAACCCAATTCAAACCCAATTCAAACCCAATTCAAACCCAATTCAAACCCAAACTAAGCCAATTTCACCTTTTAATAATAATATCGGCTGCGATCATAATTTTTGCCGATTTCTGCGTTTTGCTATTGACCGCCCGCCCCAAATCGCGTAAATTACCCGCTTTATATCTCCCCGTAGTCTTAAATAGATTATTTGAAGGAATTAGTAGATGCCGAAACAGAAGACCCATAAGGGTTTAACCAAAAGAGTCAAAATTACCGCAAGCGGCAAGGTCAAATACAGGCGTTCCTGCGGCGGACACCTTATGAGCGGCAAAAACGCTAAAAGACGAAGGCGCATCGACAGCTCCTCTATCGTGACCGGCGCCTCCGCTCGAACAATCAAGTCCAGACTCTGCAAATAGATAAAAGGACATGAAACCCTTTTGAAAATAAGGGAAAGCAGGTAAGCAAAGATGCCAAGAGTTAGAAAAGGCGCTGCCAGACGTCAGGCAAAGAAACGAATCCTCAAGGATGTAAAGGGCTATCGAAGTTCCAGAGGTCACCTGTATCGCCAGGCAAAAGAAGCAATTGTCCGTGCTAACGTCAACGCGAGAATCGACCGCAAACGCCGAAAACGCGACTTCCGGGGCCTGTGGATTATACGCCTCAGTGCGGCCTGTCGGCAGAGAGGCTTCAGATACAGCGAGTTTATCAACAGTCTCAAGAAGGCCAATATCGGTTTGAATCGAAAAATGCTGAGTGAAATCGCCGTTGACGACCCAACGGCTTTTGATGCCGTCGTTGAGGCCGCAGGGCTGAAAAAGTCCTGACCTGTGCCTCTGGCTTCAATCACGGTATATATAATATACACCAGATGCTTGAGCAATTCGAAAAAATCGGAAAAGACGCACTTGCTGAGTTGAAACAAGTCACCGACCTGAAGACTCTCGAAGAGTATCGAATAAAATACCTTGGTCGAAAAGGTCAAATCACACGGATGCTCGGAAAGATCGGCAAGTTTCCCCCTGAACAAAAACCTCAGGCGGGCCAGCTTGCAAACAAAATCAAAAAAGAGGTGACCGAAGCGTTTGAGCAGCTAAAAAAGTCTCTGCAGCAGTCGCAGCCCCAAACAACAGAGTTCATTGATGTTACTCTGCCGGGCATACCCGTCGAAATTGGCAAAACCCACGTTATCATGCAAACCTTAAGCGAGCTGCTCGAGATTTTTGGCAGAATGGGTTTCGCTGTGGCCTATGGCCCGGAAGTTGAAGACGAGTGGCACAATTTCGAGGCACTGAATATCACCGCGGACCACCCGGCAAGGGACCCCTTCGATTGTTTTTATTTGGACGACAACACTCTTTTACGGAGCCATACATCCCCCGTCCAGATTCGCGTTATGGAGACCACCAAACCTCCCATTCGAATTGTCGCACCGGGGCGGGTCTATAGGCCCGACACCGTCGATGCCACACATATGTATATGTTCCATCAGCTCGAAGCGCTCGTTGTGGACGAGGGCGTCAGCATGGTGGATATGAAAACTACCATTGAGCAGTTCATTCACGCCTTTTTTGGCCGGGATACGAAATGGCGATTTCGGCCCAGCTTTTTCCCATTTACAGAGCCAAGCGCCGAGGTTGATTTATTGTTAGCTGATAAAACCGGCAAAGAAGGCTGGGTGGAAATGGGCGGCTGTGGTATGGTCGACCCGAATGTTTTTGACGCCGTTGGAATAGACAGCGAAAAATATACCGGCTGGGCCTTCGGATTCGGGATAGAACGCCTTGCCATGCGAAAATACTCCATTACGGATATTCGATTGCTTTTTGAAAATGACCTCCGTTTCCTGAAGCAGTTTTGAGCAGGAACCATCGCCGACATTATGTTCCCTGCTGATACTTCCGTCGTTTTTACATTTTAATTTCTCTCCGCATCACACACAAGGATATACGAATGATACACAATCCATTCGCTCCTGTTGTCAACATTGTTGACATCATTGTGTGAAGGATTTAGAATCTCCAACAGATTACAATAGACTCGTAAGGAAATAAATATGGATTTAAGAGGTATCGTTCTTGCAGGCGGGACAGGCTCACGGCTTATGCCGCTTACCAAAGTTACAAATAAACACCTGCTGCCTGTCGGCAAAAAACCCATGATTTATTACCCGATTGAGAAGCTGACCTCGATCGACATCGAAGAAATACTGATTGTGACCGGCGTCGAGCATATGGGTGATGTAGTGAGCCTGCTCGGCTCCGGAAAGCAATTTGGCTGTCGATTCACCTACAAAGTGCAGGATGAGGCAGGAGGAATTGCGCAGGCCCTGGGACTGGCTGAGAATTTCGCGCAGGGAAAGCCCGTTGTAATAATACTTGGTGATAATCTCTTCGAAGCAAATCTTAAAGAACATGCCGACAGGTTCATTTCCCAGAAAACCGGTGCAAGGGTACTGCTCAAGCAGGTGTCGAATCCTCAACGCTTCGGTGTTGCACAGATATCCGACGGCAGGATTATAGGTATAGAAGAAAAACCCAAGAAACCCAAATCCGATTATGCAATAACCGGCATATATTTTTATGATAACTCGGTTTTTGATATTATTCGAGCGCTCAAACCCTCGGCCCGTGGTGAGCTTGAAATCACCGACGTCAACAACGCCTATATTGCAAAAGGCCGGTTGGCTTATGATATACTCGAAGGATGGTGGACGGACGCCGGAACATTCGAATCACTCGATAGGGCAAATGATTTGGTTGTAAGGAAACCTCCAAAATGACAAAAGAGACGACAGTGTTAATTACGTTTTCTGCAGGTGAAGAACTGATTGTGTGGAGTTGAGGCCGCCTCAGCCAAGTCTGCATTGTCACTGCCGTACCTGGAAGGCATAACCACGACCGGACTCGAAAAGATGGCTAAAGAAACTATTGCTATTCTCGGCGGCAGGGGAATGCTTGGTTCTGATTTGGCTGATATCTATCGGCAGCAGTCATGATATCGTCATACTAACAAACAGCAAATCTCTTTACGGCTGTTTCTCTTCTTTGGCTGGCAGCTTCAACAGTACGAGCAGTTTCCAGCCCGACGGTAACAGTATTGCCGCCAGCACTATCTTCAATAAATCTCCGGGAATAAAAGGATACAAACCAACAGCCAGTATCTTATTGGCATTTATCGGCAGCTTGCCTATATATACCAGGCAGCATAGCCAGAGCAGACCAAAAGTGTAAATAACTATATTGCCGAAAACCATCGCTAAAATGGTCGTTACAACTCGACGATCCCATCCCCTCTCAGCCAGCAATCCTACAATGTACACAGCAAAAACAAAACCAATCAGGTACCCGCCGGTTTGTCCTAATAGTACTGTAAAACCACTTCTGCCTTGCGCAAATACGGGTAATCCAGCTGCACCTTCCATTAAGTATACAAGGACAGACAGGCTTGCCCGCCTGGCACCTAATAATGCCCCAACCATCAGCACGGCAAAGGTCTGCCCGGTTACAGGAATGGGCCAACCGACCGCGAGCTGGGCACACAAAGCAATCAGTAAAGAGCCGCCGAAAACTACGGTAACGTCATATAGTGCAGCCCATTTTTTCTCACATGGCCGCAAAAGCCCGCCTACGGTAACATTCATCGACATATCTACTCCGTTAATAGAGATGATAAACTACATCTTACTCTTAAAACCTGTTGCCATCCGTGCAAACTCAAAGAACCACTATCCGTCAAGACATTATATTTAAAACGTTTTATCACGTCAAATAAGATTCAATGTTTGAGACCCGACTCTTATAAAAAAGATTTCCCGCAAACCAAGCCGGGCTTATAGGTAAATCAAGTTTTTCAGCTATTGCTCAAATGCTCCGAAGAATTTGGTCGTTCCTGCTAAAAAAACAATCGGGGCCTGTACTGTTGAGTACAGGCCCCGAATTGATGCAAAGCCAAATGGCTAACTAATGCTAACGCTGACTATTATTCAGCCGGCCATAGTACCTCATCAAGGTAATGATTTGCCAGGACGCCATAGTCCTTGAAGTTAATCACGTCGTCCTTATACCAATCAGTAATAAGATCACCCTTGTATTCTGCCACACGTACAAGGTCAGCGAGGAGGCCAACTGGTGGGGTGGTAGCAGCCGCGTTAAAGTCAGCAATCCGGACAAATCCTCGATAGGTATCGCCCTCTACATAATGCTTTGCCCATCCGGCGGCACTTCCGCCGCTAATTGTAGCTAAAGCTGTAAGATTCGAGGTAATAGTAGGAGGTGTCGGCCGCAATGATGGCCACGTTGTGGTCAGTCCCCAATTGATCCCGGCAGGGGTTAAAGTCACTTCCTCCCCGGAATCATTCGGACCGCCGGAGGCATTAAATCCCAATATATTGATCGCTCCGTCAGGACCCCACGTGGGCGCCAGGGTACCATCAGAGAGACTCTGGTAGTAAAAGGGCCAATCCGCATACCACACAACCTTACCACCCGCATCAAGATACCTCCTAATCGTGCAATTAGGTTCTTGCGTCTCTGCAACAGTGTCCGGCACGATGTCTTTACAGAACACGACCACGCTTAACGCTTCATCGGCGATGCGGGCATCCATCCACGTCTTGAGCTCGTTCGCATCGACAACCGTGTAGCCGTTAAGCACGAGATAGTCTCGCACGGCTTCAGTCACTGCCAAATTAGTCCAGCCTCCCGCTGGTCTCGCTGCGTCCCAATAGGCAACGCGGTTCCAATCCCGGACTTCTGTCTTCTCAGCCAACCACTCGCCCGCGAATACAAGAAGGTCTTTCTCGTCAACGATGCAGTCGTAAGGTATGGCGATATCGTAAGGCGATTTTAACAACGAAGGAACGCATCTGGGAGGACAGGCGCGAATATCATCAATGTAAAGCGCTCCTGAACCGCCCTGAACGGGACTGCTCCTGTCGCCT
>Ga0209427_10005724_pt1 | contig 14243 bp, 13 predicted proteins | sample DeeMarSWOR136_30_FD_187465 | JGI IMG/M metagenome (GOLD analysis project Ga0209427, IMG submission 187465) | Marine sediment microbial communities from White Oak River estuary, North Carolina - WOR-1-36_30 (SPAdes) (version 2) | ecosystem: Environmental > Aquatic > Marine > Intertidal zone >... | reverse complement strand
CGGAAATGGTTGGAGCCGGCGAGAGGAATTGAACCTCCGACCAACTGATTACGAATCAAAAGCAAAACAAGCAGCCCTCCCCCCGTTTCGTGCTAATTGGTTATGATTGTTTGGGATTTTACGGGTTTTGGATGTTCGGAATTCTGGTTGGTACTGGTTCTTACTGGTTGTTTACTATACAAAAACTATACAGTCGAAAATCTTTGATCATCTGACAAAATTAAAGCACCTGAAGTCTTTTTCGGACCTTGGAGGCTGTTTTTAGGCACAGGAGAGGGGTAATGCCTCAAGGGAACCGTCAAATCCAGTCGAATTGGGCGGCTCAAGTCAGGATTACCACGAGATGTAGGCTGCTTTGGCGAAACTATCGAATTGCAGTAGAAACATTGGATAACCAGGATTTGGTCCGAAATACCTATTCCATCTTAAACAAAACGCCTAGAAGGGAAAAACCTACAGTTATTTCAGCAAAAGGAGCGTTTGGATTTTGTGAACCTCAATTTGACGAAAAAAGGTTGAAATATCAGCGGCATTACGAAAGCCTTTTTACTTGTCGGACTGCCTCCTCAATGGATTTGGCTTTTGTGATATGAACATCCACCTCCGCATCGGAAAAGACGTAGCTGGGACCCTTTCCCTTGAAATCCCTCTTGGTCAGCACAGTATCCGCTCCATGCTGAACGAGCCATTCGCTCACCTTAATGCCCTTTCCCTTCTCCTCCCCAAGGAAGGGGTTATGCAGGAATTTCTCCTCCAAAATGCTCCTGTCGTTCTCCCTTAGCGTGGCCACGTAGAAATAGTGGGCATCCCCAAAATGGTCGGACACGGTCGTTTTGTCCTGGGCCAATGGGACAACACATGTCCTTGTCTCCCTCTTATGGGGCTCATAGTGGATGAGAATATGGTCCACATTGGATACCCTATTTTTGATTTCCCGCTCGATCCTCCTGCTGATGGCATGGGCCTTGTCCAGATCATGGACTTTGAGGACGATATCGGCCTCGATAAATTTGAAGCGGCCCGAGTTCCTCCCCCAGAGGGCATTGATCGTACCCACTTTGTGGTCCTCGAGTATGGTGCTCTTCACACAATCCAAGGTCTCAAAATCGAGGGAGGCATCCAAGAGCACCCGAATAGCATCGAGGAAGATGCCCAATCCGGCCTTGCCGATGAAGAACACCATGACTAATGCCGCTACCCGATCCAGGGGCAGACCAAACAACCCTCCGAGGAGGCCGAAAAAGATCACCCCCGAGGAGAACATATCGGTCTTGATATGTTGTGCGTCAGCAATGAGACTTGGAGATGCTATCTCCCTTCCCCGGCGGGATTCATATCGGGAAAAGAGAAAGGTGATGACGATTGTCAAAAGAACTCCACCCATGGCCATTGGCAGGCGCCCAATATTCAGCTCCTGTTCCTCTAAAAAGACGCTAACGGCAATTTCATAGCCGGCGAAGAAGATGAAAAGCGATGAACCCAGGGAGACGAGATTTTCTACCTTATAAAGGCCATAGGGGAATATCTTCGATTTTCTCTTGGAGATTTTGATCCCCACGAGGACGGTAGCGGAGGAAATAACGTCCGAAAGAGAGTGGATGGCATCGGCAACGAGGGCGATGGATCCCGAAAAGACCGCCAAACTGACCTTTATCCCCACCAAGAAGATGTTGATCCCTATGGAGTAGAATCCAATGCGCTCGCTTTCTTCCATGTTGCACCATATGGAGAATTGGCTACTGTTTTACATCACGTTGGTCGAATCCTATTCCTGACTGCCATAGACGCCGAAATGGTTTAAGCCCAAACAAGTATATTATCTGCGAATCTTTATCTCTTGTCATCTTTCTCTAAAGGCTATCTTCAGCTCGAAAACTCCCGCCTCCATCTTCCTCTCAATCTCAAATCCCATCTTTTCAAAGATGCGGAGCACATGAAGCATTGGTTTGTTGTCCACAAGAATGTCTACGGTGAAGCCCAGAAGCCCTTGTTTTTTCGCTAAAAACGTCAGATAGGAAACCAGTTCCGTGCCTATTCCTCTATTCTGAAAATCATCCCTCACAACCAATGCCAAGTCGGCAGTGTGAGTATTTTCATTTATGGCATATTGCCCCATTCCCACAATTTCTTCTTTTTCCCCCTTGTCCAACATCGCAAGAATTACCATTCTCTGCGTATAATCGATGACAACAAATTCTTGAAGATACTCGTGTGGCATGTCGGTGCGAGCGGAAAAAAATCTCCGATAGATGCTCTGATCCGAAAGCGAATACAAGAAGTCCTTCACGAGGGGTTCATCGCTTATATTGACCGGTCGCAAAAGGAGGTGGAATCCCTTTTTTGTGGTTTTATGTGCCTCCAGATCCTCTGGATACTCACCCTTCTCTCCGGGGATAAATGCCTGATCCTTGTAGATGAGGCTCGACTTCTTCCCCTCCTCTATGAGCCAGGGGCGGAACTTCGGATGGGCTATCGCTATGAGATCCATGGCCCGCTCCCTGATATTCTTTCCATGCAGGTATGCTATGCCGTACTCCGTAACCACGTAATGGACATCGCCCCTGCCCAAAGTTACCCCTTCTCCCTCACGGAGAAATGGAACTATTCGCGATACCTGGCCGCCCTTGGCCGTTGATTGGAGTGCAAGTATCGTCTTTCCTTCAGGGGATAAGACTGCCCCCCGCATGAAGTCGGCGCTGCCCCCAATTCCGCTGTAAAAAGTCTTTCCTATGGATTCAGCAGTTGCCTGGCCTGTAAGGTCAACTTCCAAAGCGCTGTTTATCGCCACCATATTCTTATGCTGGGCAATAACGAGGGGATTGTTCGTATAGTCGATAGTCTTGAATTCGATACCTGGGTTATCGTGAATATATTCGTAGGTCTCCTTTTTGCCCATACAGAACGTGGCGACCGTTTTTCCGCGATTGAGGCTCTTTCGGGTGTTATCAACGATGCCCTCCTTCATCAGCTCCGCGATGCCGTCTGTCAATAATTCCGTATGCACTCCGAGATGCTTTTTATCCCGAAGATTTGATAGTATTGCATTCGGTATGCTTCCGTAGCCGACCTGAATGGTATTCTCGTCCTCGATGATTCGGGCAACATACTTCCCAATCCGTTGAGCAATTTCACCGGGCACTTTTGTCTCATACTCCAATAACGGCTCATCAAAGGGGATGATAAAATCCACGTCCTCCACATGTATGAACGTGTCCCCGTGTACACGAGGGACATTTGAATTCATCTGGCTTATAACCAGTGAGGCATTTTCCACAGCGGCCTTGGTAATATCAACACTGATGCCTAAACTCATGTAGCCGTGATCATCCGGTGGGGAGGTCTGTATCAGCGCCACATCAACAGGCACGAGTTTTCGATGAAATAATTCAGGGGCTTGCGACAGGAATACCGGTGTGTAATCTGCGAGTCCCTTGTTAACTGCATCCCTCGTATTGCCGCCGATGAAAAAGGAGTTGTGCCGGAAATTGGCCTTGAATTTCTCATCAGTGTAGGGAGCAACGCCGAGGGTCCATACGTGGAAGACTTCGGCATCGAAAAAAGCCTTTGGATGAGATTGGACGTAATCTATCAGCGCACGAACAAGATATTGAGGCTCGCCACAACCCGTGCCGATGAATATTCTGTCACCTCGATGGATATGGCTGAATATCTTCTCCTCCGCAACAAATTTTTCAGGATATCTCATCTGAATCTCACTCAGATTTCTACTCTTCTCGTCTAAACCCATAGCCAATACTCCTTAAAGGAACCGTCATTACCTCAACTCCCCTTACTTTGTTTGTTTTCGTCAGATTCTCTGGAACAATAAACTCATTTTATGCTTATTTTCTTTTAAAACTGTGATCAATGGAATTGGACATTGGTAGGAAGTATTAAATCCATTTTGTAACTCTCTCCCTGCAAAGTCAGAGTAAGCTTGATTACAGCTGAGCTCGTTGTCTAATACACAACCGACCCGTGGTTTTCCTTGTTTATGTGTTCTTTGCCCTCATCAATGATAAGTACGGTATCATTCCCTTAAAGTTCACAACCAATAAGCAACTTCCCAGTTATTATCATTTCTACCGAGCCGAGAGTACTGGGATCTTGCACTGCCTTTCGATCAAATTTGACCATAAGATCTAGTGTCCCGCCGTCTTTATCATCACTCGGGACATGGGAGGCCCATCCTAACTCACCTGGCCTGAGGTCTAACTTCTCGTGCCAACCGATGGTGGCATCTTGAACGCAGTCCACTTCGGACGCATAGGGCTTGATGTCTATCAGGGACGAACCTTCCAACGCATCCATTGCCCTGACCTTAAGAAAGGGCCCGTCACGCCCTAAGAGCTCGACCACACAGAGGCCTATCGGGTTGGGACGGTTAGGTGAACGAGTGGCGAACACGCCATGTACCTCGGGTCCCCACGGGGTAGGTGATTGAAGGACGTTCCTGTCAGCCCTGTCCTGCCAATAGAGCACAATGAGGTGCGAGCACTGATCGATGTCAAGGAGCCCCGGTTCGTAATCCTCGAAGATTTCTAGTGTGCTCTCATCGTTCACATGCCTTCCCTGGAAAGGGGCGTCCTTTGGCTCACGGTATGGTGAATGTACCACACCAATCTGCCTGAGATTTCTCTATCTCCGACTTCATTTGCCGCCCCCTAGAGTTATTTCAACTGATTTGCCATCACATAAATCTTTTTCAGTGGAAAATCATTTCTGAAACCTTCGTAGAAAGACTCTCAGCAGATCCTAACCGAGCTACGCGCATTTGTCATTCCCCAATCCATACTAGAGTCTGATCGCAAACTAATAGGCTTGAGTGGCCTTTTGTCTTACGGTTTCATCAGGGTATCCATTGACTACTTTTCAAGCATGAAAGGTCCTCTGTGCCGATCTCCCTGTTGTTTCACACTACGTGCTTTACGATTAACAACAGGGCGACTCCCAGCAGAGTCCACCCAAAAATCAGCTTCACCGATTGTGATTTCAACTTCTCTGCCATCAATCGAGATCCTATCTGGCTGCCTAAAAACACCGCAATAACGCAAAGTATCCAAACACGCCAAACAGGCTGCGCAGCCGCGGCAATATGCGAGATGAAACTGGAACCCCCCGAAAAGGTCACAACCATAGCCGAAGTCGCCGCTGCTACCTTTCCCTCTAGCCCAGCCATATAGAGCAGGGGGACAACAAAACTGCCACCCCCACGTCCTATCAACCCGGCAAAGAAGCCGAGCACGCTACCGGCTGTCATCCCTAAGAAAATCCGCTGTCGGGATGAAAGTGCGCCGCTTTTTGGTCTCCAGCCACTGAGCATCAATAGACCTGCCGAAGCGGTGAACAATGCGAATATCAAAATAATCGGTTTTGTGGGCAATTGCACATTGATCCAGGCACCAACGGGTGCTAATAAAATCATGGAGATACCAAATGGGATGGCCACCTTCCACTCAATCATCTTTTTTCTTCCATATGTCCAGGCAGCCGAGGAACTATTTACAACATTTAACAACATACCCAAGGGAATTGCCTGTGTCTTGAAATCCATTCCAAGCCAGAACAGAATTGGAATATACAGTTGCGATCCGCCCAATCCAATCATCGAAAAAACGAATGCGATGACCAAAAAAATGGGAGGAGAAAGATAAATAGTCCCCAATTTGTACTATTCCTCTTGGATATGTAGCTTTTCAGCTAGCTTTTGAGCCCCAGCATGACGGGAAGTTTCGAAGATCTATCGATACATTCATGCAAGTACCATAACGTAAACATGCCAAGAACAAATTCCTGAATGAAATCTGGGACCTTACAGTTCTCTCCGGCCCAACGACTTGCGATTGAAACATGGGATAAATGGGATCGAAGCCGATGCATCTAATATATCCTGAAACATTTAACAACGGGCCTCTACGTGGTATGTTCGGTGTGACTAAAAAGAACTGAAATATCCAATAAAGACTTGTGGGGTTATCGACTTGCGTTCCGCCGAAACGCCGGCCCCGCAATCCACCAACTGAAGACGAGAAAACCGACCGCTGCGATGCCGCATATCCACGGTGGGGAAAAATAGCACTGGCCGGAGATGCCGAACCGCAGGAGCTCCACCACATAGGTCAGGGGTGATACCATGGCTATGGGTTTCGCCCAGGCGGGCAAGACCTCCAAGGGCATGAAGACGCCGCTAATAAATAGGATTGGGAACCTCAAGAAGTTCATCAAAGTCATCGCCTCGAAGACTTCCCTGACCATCACCGAGGCTGTGAGGCCCAGGAGGGAAAAGATACCAGCTCCCAAGAGCAAGCCTACTCCGAAGACAAGGGGATTCACGAGATTCATACCGAGTAGCAGAGTGAGTCCCGCGGTGATGACGAGCGAAGTGGCGATGCCGTAGGCGGCCGCGCTCGTCGCTTTGCCCAAGACGATGGTTCGATGGGTTACGGGTGTCAAGAGCAAGCGTTGCAGGGTGCCGGAGCGTTTCTCAAAGGTAACAACGATGGCGGCCATGGATGTATTCCCGAAAAGCAATGTCATGGCGATGATTCCCGGGGCGACGTTCAGATACGTCCCCGGGTCCTTGACGTAGATGGCGAGCATGAGCACGGCCGGAAAGAGGATCCCCCATGTGATGAGCGGAGGTTTGCCGTAATAGCTCTCAATGTCCTTTCGACTTATGAAGAGGGCGCTGAAAACCTGACTCACGTTCTTCCCCCCCGCTCGGCGACTTTGTTCTCAAGGATCGTCATAAAGGCATCTTCCAAGCTGGCAGCGGCGGTCCCGATCTCAAGGATCCGAACACCCTGTTTCTCGGCGAAAAACACGACCTGGGACACCGCCGCGTGTGGATCGGTTACCTCAAGATGCAACGTCCCATCTATTGAAGAAACTGATCGAACCGCAGGACAAGCGTCACAAAGCGATTTCCCTTCAACATCCCCGGACAGAATTACCGAGAGGGTCGTGGTTTTCTCCACCCGTTGCCGAATCTCCGAGGAAGTCCCCTCCGTCACGACGTGCCCTTTAACCAGGATGAGTACGCGATCGCATAGAGCCTCAGCCTCAGCCAGATTATGGGTTGTCAGAAATACCGTGGTTCCACTGAGGTTGATGGTCTGGATAAGGGCCCGTAAATCCCGGGCACTCGGTACGTCAAGCCCAACCGTTGGTTCGTCCAGGAAAACGACTTTCGGCGAGTGGATGAGGGCGGCAGCTACGGTCAGACGCCGCTTCATCCCCCGTGATAGGGCTCGAAATGGAGTCGTTCCCCTGTCTGCCAAGTTGAAGATCTCCAAGAGATCCTCTGCCTTCTTTCGCCGGGCAGTGCTTGAAAGGCCGTACAATTCGCCGAGATACTCCAGGTTCCTCCGGCACGTGAGCTCCGGATAGAGGTTGGATTCCTCCGGCACAACGCCAATGAGCTGCTTTACGGGTACGGGATCCCTCTCGATATCGAGGTTGCATACCGTTACCTCTCCGGCATCGCGACGAAGGAGGCCGCAAAGGATATTGACCGTGGTTGTCTTACCTGCGCCGTTTGGACCGAGATAGCCGAAGATCTCTCCCCTGCCTATTTTGAAGCCAACATCCTCCAGGGCACGGGTTTCCCCGTAGCTCTTACTCAGTCCACGTACCTCAATGATGTATTCGCTCCCGCCTTCCATTCATCCGCCTACTCTTTTTCCAATTGTTCGACACATGGATGTTCATGCAGGGTTCCGTGGCACTTTTCGATCTGTTCAGGTGAGCACTCCTCGGGTTTGCCGATTAGCTCCTTCGGCTTCTGGCAACACTTCTCTCCCTCACACATGGCATTGCTCCTTTCCCTTTTGTATTTCCGAGGTTACCCAATACCTCCGACTCATTTTCCTTTCCCAAGAAGCGCTCAATCGCATTCCTCCACTTGAGCAGCGTTTTCTCGTTCAACCGGTAGTGAACGTAGTATCCCCGCTTCTCGGGGATCACGAGGTCCGCGTCGCGCAGAATTCGCAGGTGTTGCGACACCGCACCTTGGGTAACATCCAGCCGGGCTGAAAGTGCTCCTACGCACAGTGCACGATTCTTCAAGATTTGAACCATGCGAACCCGCGTGTCCACCGACAGGGCTTTAAAGATACGGGCCAGCTTTTGCGCCTCGTTCATGGGGCACCTAGCTTATTTTAGTAAGCGCAGATATACTAATATAGATTTCTTAAAAAGTCAAGGATCTACGAGCTTTTTGGATAGTGATTAGGTGCGCCTGTAGGGGTACCGAAGGAGTCAAAAAGGAGGTTTCTCATAAGAAACAAAAATGGCGAGTGGTTCATTTTGCTTCCAATAGCCTGCGTTTTGTTTCTATCAGATATAACACACCCCATGCGCGGTGTTGAAATATTCCTCCTAAGAAACTACGCCGGCACAAGCACGGGATTTTGAATGAGTTCGTAACCCAGGAGTTTCGCTCTACTCCACCCCTGGGAAAGGCAAGAGCGAGTTTCTTCCGCGTGTAACGCACACCGCACCAAGGTGTGCTTCCTCTGCTAACTATATTCGATACTCAGTACCCCCGCACAAAAATCTCGAATTGAATTAATTACCCTTTCTGGGAGAACTCCTGAACCGCAACCCAACTATACAATTTGGAGGTTTTTAATCAGGCGAGAGACTCGTAAGTAGTTGAAATCTGGAGCCGACGGTCGGATTTGAACCGACAACCTACTGATTACGAATCAGTTGCTCTACCGCTGAGCTACGCCGGCCCGACATACGGAATCATACCCTTTTTAGCACGGGGCATGGGTAAGTGTCAAGGGGGGGAGAGATCCTCCGCAAGCGTGAAAGGAGGTGCTGCGGCAATTTGGTGCTGCAGTCTTGCAGTTGTGCAGTGCTGCGGTTAAAAGAGGGTGCTGCAGTCAAAAGGTCCAAATGAAAAAGGCCCTCGGTGAGGGCCCTCTCATCCGCGAAGGATTAGGTATATCACCTTATGTATTCCGGTTATCTGCCCCTGCTCTTTCTCTTGGATGCCTTGAGGGGATTGAGCTTCTTGGCCTCCACAGTGCCGTTGTCCCTCTTGACGTGGGTTGCCAGGCTACAGGAGGACCCGTTGACCCATTTGAGGGCGGGCTCGCTATAGGCCGTGCAATAGAGGCCGCTGGGATATTCGACAACTCTGCTGCAGCCATCGCAGCTGTCGACGACAGGGTGACATGTGCCCCCGTTATACGTGCACCCTCTCTTGGTCATGAAGATGCAATCCGCGCCTACCTTTACGGTTTGACAAACCATGGTTATCTCCTCCCTTCTCTCTTTGGATAAGCCAAAAAAAACAAAAAAAATCGAGTTCCTCTACGAGGTTGATCCGATCACGCTGTCGGAAAAGGAACTCGATTTTTCTTCGGCGAAAAATGCCCGGACCCGTAAGCCCGATTCCGAGGTTCCCTTATGTGAAAAAGATTACATAACAAATTTATACACAGAAATCTCAAATGTCAAGGGGGGAGCCCTCTCATTCGGGAATTTTTTGTGCATGGACTGAGGATTCGACCTTGACAGAGGAGCCCGAGCGGATATATACATGATGTAATTTTGAGGAAAAAACGGGATTCATGAAAAAAGTCATCTTCGTCTCCCTTGTGATCACGGTCCTCGTGATCAAGGGTGTGGCCTTTTCGGCAGAGCTGAAGAGCAAGCTCTTCGTCTACAACTCCTTCTACGATCTTATGAGGGGAGATCTCTGGGACTACATAAAAGACCAGCAGATACTCCTGGATGTGGAAGCCTACCCCAAGAACTTCGTTATCATCGGGCTGGGAAATACCAACCAGAGCTACTCGATCGGTGAAATGATGGCCACGGGGACCGTTGGACTCCCCCGGTTTCTCTGGATCAGTCCCCAGTATCCCAACAAGGTGGTGGAGATTTGGGACAGGGAATTTCCCTTCGCAGCCATCGCCGTCTGTAACCCAAAGGGGCTCATCCGGTGGGAGGAAACCGAGGGGGAGATCCACAGAATCCTCTCGAATCGAATCGAGGAAGGGGAATCCAAGGTGGTCGCGTTGAGGATGAGGGGGACCCTCTCCGACGTCCGTTTCCACGTCTCGTCCCATATCCCCAAGGAGGGGGTTGGAGCCACTCGCGGGGGAGGGGATGAGGGGAAAAGCGGCAAGGCATTCAGGATCGAGGAGCCTACCGAATGGGAACTCAATGGGCTCTATCTCTATTCACAGGAATTGCAGCTCATGGCGTGGGTCGATGGACACCCCATTCGCATGCATGGCTATGAGAGGAAGTCGAAAAAGGGGGGCCACATTGACTCGGCTCGGATCGAACGGCTGTCCGTGTATGCCTACCCCATTCAGGACGTAGAGCTCTTCCAAAATGATCTATGGATAGAGGACGTGAAGTGGAACAGGGGAAGGGTTGAAATCACCGTGGTGAACGAGGGGAAGCTGAATGTGAAACACGTGACGGTGGAAGCCCTCCTTCCCCAGATGGAGACGTGGACGGTGACCATCGACCATATAGAACCCATGTCCAAGCGGTTCATTGAGTTTCTCCCCTCCGCCGATCTCCCGGAGGGAACGGGTTGGGTCGTTGTCGATCCCCATGACCAGATAAAGGAACGCCGAGAGGACAATAACCGATTCCCATGGGCGATGAAAGCGGTGAAGGGAACGAAGGAAGCCCGTTAATGAAGGATGTCATCTACATGTGGAAATACACGAAGATGGTGGTGCTCGTGGCCCTCACCGCAGCCGTCTACGCGGGAACCGCTGTTCCCTTCAAGGGCATTCAAATCATCCCTGGCTTCGCCGAACTCCGGCCAGCCGGTGCCATTCCCGTGGTGTTCGGGCTCATCTTCGGTCCAGCGGGTGCCTGGGGGTCTTGTATCGGAAATGTGATCGGCGATTTCTTCGGAACCCTGGGCATCGGAAGCTTCTTCGGCGCCCTCGGCAACTTCTTCTTCGGCTTCGTGGGGTACAAGGTGTGGGGAAACATGGGATGGTTTTCGTCCAAGGCGGACCTCAACATCCGAACGAAAAGACAGGTCTTCGAGTACATCTTGGTGGCAATCCTCTCCAGCGCGACCGTGGCCTTCATTATCGCCTGGGGATTGGAACTCCTGAAGCTCCTGCCCTTCGCCTCCATAGGGGCCGTCATCGTGACCAATAACATTATCTTTTCCGTTATTATTGGCCCCTTCCTCCTCATGCTGCTCTATCCCAGGGCAATGAGATGGGGACTCTATTGGAGGGAAATCATGGACCAAGAATTGGTTCCAAGGGGCGTCATGCCGAGGATCGGAGCCCTCTGCATTTGGGTCGGTGCCCTGGGCGGCCTCATCATGGGATTTCTCCTCTCCACGGGACTCTATCACGGGCAGCTGTTTCAGTTCGCCCAGGGAACCACGGGAAGCGGCGTCGTGCTGGGAGTCCTCCCATTCCTCCTCCTCTTTTTCCTCGGATGCCTCCTGAGCTGAACCCTTCAATGGTGATGAGACGTGGCCATGGCCCAGGCCCTCTCGGTGAGAAACCTCTCCTTCCGATATAAGGGCGCGGAAAAGAATGCCCTCAACTCGGTGAATTTCGAGGCCCAAAGGGGGGAGTTCCTGGTGGTTATGGGCCCAAGCGGCGCCGGAAAGTCCACCCTGATCTCAACGCTCAACGGCCTCATCCCCCATCTCATCGAGGGAGAGCTGGAGGGAAATGTGGTGATTGACGGATGGGACACGAGGGAGCACCAGACCAGGGATTTCGCCACCAAGGTGGGATTGGTATTCCAGGATTTCGAAACCCAGCTCTTCTCCACCAACGTCCAGTTGGAGGTTGCATTCGGCCCGGAGAACCTGGCCCTTCCTCCAAAGGAAATCATCCGACGAGTCCAGGAGTCATTGCGTTCCGTTGGCCTGAAGGGGTTCGAGGAGAGGGAGCCCGCGACCCTTTCCGGGGGAGAGAAGCAGAGGCTCGCCATTGCCTCCGTGCTCGCCATGAAACCGAAGCTGCTCTGCCTGGATGAGCCGACTTCCGAACTGGATCCCATGGGCACGGACGATATCTTCGCCATCGCCAGGAGGGTCAAGAGGTCGAGATCCATCACCATGATTATGGTCGAACACAGCAGCGAGGAGGTCTTGGGTGCTGACCGGATTATCCTCCTTACGGAAGGGGAAATCAGGGCAATGGGCCCTCCGAAGACGATATTGAGGGAGGTGGACCTCCTGAGGGAAGCGGGAATCCGCCCCATTCCCATCACCGAGCTCTTCGCCCAATTGGGGGCCCACTCCCTCCCCCTCACCCTTGAGGAGGGGTTGGAACATCTCCGGAGGGAGGGATGGAGAATCGATGGGGCACAGTACCGGTCCTTGAGGCAGACGGATGAGCTTAGGGCGCGGCGATACGGCAAGGTTCTCATCGAGGCACGGGGACTCGAATATACCTATGAAGGGGGATTCCAGGCGCTCAAGGGTATCGGCCTCCGGATCAGGGAGGGGGAATTCGTGGCCATCGTGGGCCAGAATGGGTCCGGAAAGACCACCCTCATCAAACACTTCAACGGCTTGTTGCACCCCACGAAGGGCGAGGTGCGGGTAGAAGGGGTTGAGGTGAGGGAGACGGATATCCTGCAGCTGGCGCGAAGGATTGGGTTCGTCTTCCAAAATCCGGACCATCAGATCTTCGCGGAACGGGTGGTCGAGGAAGTCTCCTTTGGCCCCAGAAATCTCGGCCTTCCAGAGGACGCCATCACCGACAGGGTCACGAGGGCCTTGGAGGCGGTAGGCCTGCTGGATTCGAGGGAGGCGGACCCCTTTTCCTTGACAAAGGCGGAGAGGCAGAGAGTTGCCGTCGCATCCGTCTTGGCATCCACAACCAAGGTGATCGTCTTGGATGAGCCGACAACGGGCATGGATTATCGAGAGAGCATACGGATGATGGAGCTCATCAGGGAGCTGAACGAACGGGGGCACACCATCGTCATGGTAACACATACCTTGTGGATCGTATCCCACTACGCCCATAGGGTAATCGTGATGAGGGACGGAAAGATCATCCGGGATGGGAAAACGAGGGAGATTCTTTCGGACCTCGACGGCCTGAAGGAGGCATCGCTCAAGCCGCCACAAATGGTCTCCTTTGGCAGGGAATGGGGCGATTTCGCCTTCCTCTCCCCCGAGGAATGCGGGAGATGCCTGGTGTCATGAATCTCTACCTCTACCTTGATAGGAAAACCGCCATCCATGGGCTCGACCCGAGGACGAAGCTTTTCATCCTCCTGGGCAGCTTCGTCGTTGCATCACTCCAGGAACATCCCGTTTCGGCGATGATCGTGGCCTCGGCCATCGTGGCCCACGGGGCGCTTTCCGGATCCCTGGGCAACATCCGGCGGATTGCCGGCCTCTTGACGGCCATCGGGATTCTGACGGTTCTCCTCTGGTCCATCCAGGCAAAGGGGGTTACGCCCCTCTTCTGGAGATTTCAGGTGGAGCCCCTGCTCTACGGGATCTCGACGGGCATAAAGATCGACAGCATGATCGTCGCCGGGGTAATCTTCCTATCAACCACCAAGAACGAGGAAGTGGCCATCGGGTTGGTGAAGTTGGGCCTTCCCTACTCCTTTACCTTCGCCTTCTGCACGGCATTGCGCCTCGCGCCCACCATTGTGGGCTCCGCACAGATGGTGGCCCAAGCCCAGAGATCGAGGGGGCTCGACCTCCGGCGGGGAGGGCTCCTCTCCAGGACGAAGAAGTATATCCCCCTGCTCATCCCCATCTTCTTGACTACCCTCCGCTACACCAACCAACTCTCCATGGCCCTGGAGTCCAAGGCTTTCCGGGCCATGGGGACACGCACGTTTCTCCTTGACGCCAGATTTGGGGCAAGGGACTATTGGGTGGCCTTCGCCCTCATCCTGGTCCTGATCATCGCCATCCTTATCAGGATCAAGGGGCTCGGGGAGATCCAGGGACTCCTCCTCTAGTCCGCTCTTGGGAAGGCGGCATTGCTTCGGGGTTCATCACCCCTCAGCAGGCTGAGGCTAAGGTCGAGGTTGAGAAGTGAAAGGTTAGAGGTAGGAGGCGGAAAGGATAGAGGGCAGAGGCAAAATGGTGCTGCAGTGTTGCGGTCCTGCAGTGCTGCACTCAAAAGAGGGTGAGCTTGAGGAGGTTGGAGTTCCGAGGCGGGACTACTCGACTTCTTCAGCAGCTTTCGCTCATCGACAATGGTATTCTCGACAAAACTGCGGAAACTCCAGCCCTTGACAAACTGAAG
>Ga0209427_10005723_pt1 | contig 14244 bp, 12 predicted proteins | sample DeeMarSWOR136_30_FD_187465 | JGI IMG/M metagenome (GOLD analysis project Ga0209427, IMG submission 187465) | Marine sediment microbial communities from White Oak River estuary, North Carolina - WOR-1-36_30 (SPAdes) (version 2) | ecosystem: Environmental > Aquatic > Marine > Intertidal zone >... | reverse complement strand
TATAAAAGATGTCCTATTTTGTAAGGAAAGTTCCTAACATTTTCTGACGAATCATATACTTTTAAGTAAATAACCATTGTAAAGGTGTAAGTATCCAATTATTTATGTTCAAAGTTCTTTGAAAAAGGTAAAAAAACCATTACAAAACCATAACTTAGGATCAAAACAACTACAAATATTAGATAAATATATGTATCAATAAAATTTGCAATTGCTGTTAGAACCGGGATGTTGAAATTTGCATCTAAAATTACTAGTAACTTAGATATTATCCATATAGTAACAGTACAGCTGATTGTAGATATCACAGGAAAAATCCATCTAAATTGTTTTTTATATTTCCTTTTTAAATAAGAATTATAAGAGTTTAATACCATTAATCCAAAAAATATCAATATATATGAATAAAGAAAATCACTTAGCTCACCAGATAAGGTATATTCATCCCCTAAAATAGCTAAAATCCAGATGATAAATCTTAGAATAATCAATCCTAAAAAACTCCAAATCAATGGTCCAATAATATTAAATCTAGTATCATACCATTTTTGGAATTCTTTAAATGAATAATCAATCCTTGTTTCTAATCTTTTTCCTGCTTTTTCCATATTTTTTCCAAATTTTTCAGCTTTTTCTTCAATTACATCAGCTATTTTTTTAACATTGTTTTTAAATGCATCTTCTTTTTCTTGTCTATCTAATCTGATACCACATTTATCACAAAACTCAGCATCATCATCATTTTTTTTACCACATTCAGTGCAATAAACCATATACAAATCCTCTCTAACTTTACCATTTGGTATTAACCAGCTCTATAAAAAGATGTTTTAATTTCTCTTTGTTACATGATTTACTGCAGTACAACTTTATCTATCTATAGGCAAAATCATAGATTTTATTGTTTTGGATGTGAATCAAAAAATTCCCAGATTTCCTTGTTTGCATCTATATCTCGGCAGGTCCTTCCGATTATAATCTTCGGTAAGTATTGGTATCCACCCGGCCAGGTATGGCCTCCTCGTTTAATTTCATACAAAATTACTTCTGTACCATTATCACCGTTTTCATAGGTATCACAATGAACTCGACATAAATCAAGCAGATTCTTGTTAGGAAGCCACATACTTTTAGGTGTAGTATTGCAGTTGTTGCGCATCACCCAAAATTCAACTGATTCTAGAACCGATATACATGTTCCACGGGGATTTCTTCGGGTACCTATGATTCCTCCCTCCCAGGGAACTAGGGGATCTCGGGTGCCACTGATAACTAGTATAGATAAAGGATGTCCTGAGGTATTTTCAGGCATTATAACGGTTGGAATTGCACCTGCAACTGGTGCAATTGCTGCAATTTTTTCAGGGATGTCAAATGCAAGTCTATATGACATCATTGCTCCATTTGATATTCCAGTAAAAAATATCCTATTTGGATCTCCATTGAATTCTTCTGTAAGATTGTCTATAAGTGCAGAAAGAAATCCCACATCATCGATTATCTGATGTACAGAATCATTAATTTTTCGACCATCGTTCCAACGTCTATTAATTCCATCTGGATATACGACAATAAAATTATGTTCATCAGCAAGTTTGTTAAATCCCCCAAGTGTAAGTGTTCTTTCTGTATTTTCACCTGTACCTCCCCCTCCATGGAGTACAAAAACTATGGAGGGTGTATCAACCTCTTCAATATCGGGTGGGATATGTACACGGTAGGTTCGATTATATCCATCATGAAACATTGATCGAATGTATGTATTGGGATCCTCAGGTATCTTGTATAAACATCCTGAAAGATAAGAAATTGATATAATTAAAATTGCTATTGATATAACAATACATTTTTTGTTCATATTCATACCTATAATCATTAACATTTTTGTTGTTATATATTTTTTCTCAGAAGTAATTGTTTTATTAGAAAATCAAATGAAGAGTAAATAGATATTAAATTAGAGCAATATTTGGCGGGTTTTGTACTAATTTGTGTCATAAACTATAAATATTAATGTTTTATTAATATTATATTAAGGTGAAATTAATATGGTAAAAGCCATAATTAACATTAATGAAAGCACAAATAGACTTCTAAATATTCTTAAAGCAAAGTATGGTTTAAAAGATAAAAGCCAAGCTATAGATAAGATGGCTGAACAATACGAAGAAGAGATTCTAGAACCTGAATTAAAACCAGAATATGTTAAAAAAATAAAAGATATCCAAAAGCATGGAAAATTCAAAAAATATACTTCGGTAAAGGAATTGAGAGATGAAATTGAAAATGCGTGATTTTTATTTTGAAGAAAAGTTAAGGAAAAAACTCTCAATTGTTTTTAAGAAAGATCCAAGAAGATATAAAATACTTATTAAAAAGATTGAAGAAATAACTACATCTGATAATATTAATCGCTATAAAAATCTAAGAAAACCTTTTCAAGAATTTAAAAGAGTTCATATTGATGCGCATTTTGTTCTAATATTTAAATATGAAAAAAATAAAGATGCTATTTATTTCTATGATTTTGATCATCACGATAAAATTTATAAAAAATATTAAAGACTATTAGTAGCCCCCTATTTTAAGAGTGGGATCCCCAAATAATGTCCATTGTTCAATAACATAATGATTCGAAAGTTTATTTTTCCAATTAAGCATGCTGAAGGCATCTCCAAGTTCTAGAGCTTTTTCATCATTTAAAAAATTTCTGATTGATTCATCCCATAATTTGCCGGTAATATCATTTCCTTGCTTGTAAGACCTGAATATACCTAAGCCCATATGCCCATGTAAACTTTCTGAACATAGGCTAGAGACAATATACTGTGCACCACTAGTACATGCGAAGCTTGCAATAAATCCACCATTCTCATAACCTATAAACTCCCATGCTATCGGACTATCTGTTTCATTGAAATCACCACAGAGGCAACCTAAAAATACCCCAACAGGTAATTTTTCTTCATTTTGAAGGTTTTGCATATCTGAGGCATTATATCCTGAAGGTTTCGGAAGCCATATCGTATTAAAAAATGGAAAATTAGTATGAATTGCACTATCAATATTACCATGTCCAACAAACATTATAAAACCTGCTCCCTTGTTTATAGCTGCATTGATATTAGTAATTGTGAGTGCCTTGATAAATGGACGAATTAATCCGCTTGCATAGATTTTTTTTGCATTAAAATCACTTAATATTTTGGCTGCTTTATTTCCCAGAAATTCTCCTTCAAAAACAGGAAAACCAAACCTTTTAAGAAGAAAAGGTAGTATTATTTCAAAAGCTGCAACTCTTGGATCATCACCACCACAAACTATGAGATTTTTAAACCAATCCTTACCATATGCTGTGTTTTCATAGGTTATAATCTTATCAATAACAGTATTTAGCTGAGATTTTGTGTTTGTAAGTATTCTTCCAAGATAAACATCTGGATAAAGATCCACCTCATCAATATAACCACTTTTATTTTTATCAGCAAAGATATTATCATTATTTGTATCCCAACTGCAAAAACTGTTGTTTGAAAAGTAGATGTCGGCAAAGTATAGGTCACTTATGTAATATGTGTAATTATCATGACCATAGTATATCCTAGTATATCTAACTGGCATTATGTCCTTTCCACCAACAAGCAATACATATTCAGTATTCCAAAATTCTATTGCATTTTTAATAAAATATTTAATCTGTTCAGGAGCATCTCTACCATTGACTGGAAAATATATACTTTCATATATATCATCTAGTGTAATTATCTTAGTTGAAATTCCAAGGTTTTCTTTATGTGTTAAAAGGGGAAGTAATTCTTCTGAAAAATCTGATGGTGTAATAATAATAAAATCGAATTCATCGTTGGTTTTAGCAATTGACACAAATCCTGTTCCACTAAAAATCATTAAAATGATAAGTAAAATAGTAACTATCTTATTACTATGGATTTTTATCTTCAAAATATATCTCCAAAATATTCTAATTTCAAATTAATATAAATATTTTTTCTTACTATTATTTTAATGCCTAGAATACCGTAATCCACATTTATGATTGATTAAAATAATAAATATTTATTAATAATTTATTTAATTAAAAATATATTAATTTATTTAGAAAACTTTTAATTACCAGGTGTTTTATTTATTTTATTATTTAGAGGAGGTAGAAAAAAATGAAAATGAAAATTATTAGTATTTTCATATTTTTAATGCTGATAACTGCTTTTTTAACAACTGCTCAGGATGTTGAAAATATTCCAGTTACACATGAATCAGACGAAAATGAACCAATCCTATTTAATCAAGTCGGCACACCTGTTTGGGAAGTTGGCTACAAATGGAGATATAAAATAAATAGTTTAAATGTTGATTTTGAAGAAGAAGGTATAAGTCTACATATGTATGTAGAAATAGATAATTTATCTCTTGAAGTTACAAAGGATACCGGAGATTTCTATGAGTTAACATTTAAATCAACAATTATCGGATCCTTTTGGATAATTTTTGATCTTGGACAGGGCCCAATTAATGTTTCATTTGATTTAAAGGGTTCAACAATCGAAGGAACAATACTATCAAGGAAAGCTGATTTAGGTTTAAAAGAAATTCACGTTACAATATTAGGTTCTATTGATGTAGAAATTGTTGATCAACCATATATTACGATGCCATTTAGACTACATCAGGAGATTGAAGGAACAATTAACCTTGATATTGTAATGGAGGAGCCTCGTCAACCCATCTTAAAATTTCCATTTGAAATATTTGAATACTGGGGGCTTCCTGCTGATAATTATACCCTAGGCGGGACTATTGAATCACCACTTCTAGACCAAATTGATAATCTTAATAGAAAATATGTTAATCCCATCCTGAATTTTTTAAACAATACATTCAATGGACCCAGAATTGAAAGATTATATGAATTTTCAAACATTCTAAAAGATATCTTTCCAATAATTGATATTTGTCAAGTCTTAACAGATTATTTAAATAGGAGTTGTGAATTTAATATTTCAGAAGTCGATCCGATAATTTTCTGTATTGGAAAGGAGGAGGTAACAGTTCCTGCAGGAACTTTTGAAGCATACAATGTATCAATAGCTTTGGGAGAACTAGGAATTATTTTTTATAATGAAACAATAGGTGCCATAGTTAAAGTTATAGGAAATTTCGAAGCGATTTTTCCTTCCATCAATAACCTCAATGTAGAACTTATATCATATGATTATCCCTCGTAATTGTATAATTTGAAAGTTCATTACAAAAAATCAATGTTAGTTAGGATAATCTAAGATTGATACTTCCAAGATAATCCCTGGCAATCCTGTGGGTGGTGAAGAACTAGTACCGTCCCTACCACTTTTCGATTTCCGACAAACCATAATAACTGTTAATATAGATATTCCATGAATCTCAGCTCAACCACGAGTCTAAGATGGATTCATATTCCTTTTCTTTATATATGTGAACCAGAAACAATACGTTGAAAAAGAAATTCTAGTAAATTTTATTTTATATAATAACAGTTATGATTAATTTTAGGTAAGCAAATATTTATATTCAAATATTTTATTATTATCCTATATATTTTATATTCTAAAAGAGGAAATTTAAACATGCATAACAGTATATCTAGAAAGTGGTTGGTTTTAACCTTAATTTTTTTATTTGTTGTTACTGTTCTTATACCGTCTATGGGAGGGGCTGTTATAAAAAAAATATCTTATCTCCCAATATCAAATGGTAATACCTTTTTTGTTGGTGGAACTGAGGAAGGCAACTATACCACAATTCAGGATGCAATAGACAATGCATCTGATGGGGATACTGTCTTTGTATATGATATTTCATCGCCCTATAATGAAAACATAATAATCAACAATTCAATCAGTCTTATCGGAGAAAATAAAGATACAACTATTATTGATGGTAGTGATAATTCAGATGTCATTTTCGTCTCTGCTGATGGGGTGAATATTTGTGGATTTAAAATACAAAATTGTCAATATGAATATGATGTAGGAATTTTAATTTCCTCAAGTTTCAACACAATAAATAATAACATCATCACCTCAAATAATGGCTCTGGTATTTTTATTGCTGGGAGATATTTCGGTCCAGCCTGTTGCAATGTTATATCTGGTAACATCATTTCTTCGAACAAAAAATATGGCATATATATTGAGGGATCAGGTAATAACTCTATAAATGGTAACAACATAATCTCAAACAACTATGATGGCATTTACGTCTCAAATTCAATTAGCAATACCATTATAGACAACAACATCTTGAACAGTGGTTACGGTATTAATATCCATGATTCTAACAGCAACACGATTGAAGGAAATAACATATCAAACAACAAAAAAGGAATAAATCTCGAAGGTACAAGCAGTAACACCATAAATAACAACAACATCATTTTAAACAACTATGATGGCATTTACATCTTTAATTCCAACAGTAACAACATAAATGGTAACAACATCTCCAACAATGAGTGTGGCATATATCTCGATGGATCCGACTATAATACAATCTCTGGTAACACTATAAAGGACAACACACGTGGCATATTCATCAGTTATTTTGAAATTTTTATATTTGAAAATGGAGATTCTTCTACATTCAACATCATTAAAGCCAATAACATCTATAACAATGATTTGGGTATATATCTCTATGTCTCCTCGTTCAACTTCATTCTGAGAAACAACTTCATTGGTAATCAGCGAGATGCTTTTTTTAGATTGTGTAAAAATTTTTGGATGTTAAATTTTTGGAATAGACCACGAATCCTGCCAAAATTTATATTTGGTTATATTCATAGACCAAGGTTACTTCCAAAACTCATATTAGGTAGATTTGGAATATTATCCTTAATACCGGGAGTAAATATTGATTGGCGTCCAGCACTCAGACCATATGACATATAGATATTGGATCATTTCCCATTATTGGAAAAACTGCTATCTTGGTTTAGATAAAATTTATCTATTAAAAGATGTTATATTATAACTATGGGGTCTAGTTTGGAAGTTAGAATGAATTTTTAACCTACTCTGTTTTGTTCATATCTTATCTTCCTCCCTCAGCTAGACCCTTTCAATATATCTATTTAAAGTTCAAAAATAGCTTAGTCCTTTTACCTATTTTCATCCTGTTGAATGACGTTTCATTCTCATTTTATAACAAAAATTTTTAATATGAAAAATATATTATATCTATATCGGAGGAAGTTAATTATGTATAAAAAAATCTTATTTATTGGAATATTAGTTATTTTAATGATGCTTTCACTGCCTGTCATTACCGCAGAATTTTTAAACGACCCTGAAGCTAAAATAATAATAAAACGAACAATATTTGGAGACATCTGGGTTGAAGTCAGAGATATTCGAGAGGAACAACCATATCCATTACCTTTCAACTGGTCAGTGAAAACCTCTGAAATATTTATGATCGTCGGATTTGAAGAAGAAGGATTTTTTCATTGGGAAGATCCACGTATTGAAACTCGTGAAGGAGTCATTGGAAATGATGGGGCAAAGATCTCCACATATAATTTCTGGGGGATAAGTACATTTGAAATTGATGTGCATGCTGGAAATGTAGAAGACCATGCAATCGGATTTGTCCTTTTAGGACGAGCACATCTGTTATGGGTTCATCAATAATATTGTAGAAAATCTAGATTTTTATTAATTTACAGAATTATATTTGTTGAACATGGTCTCTTTCTCATTTTTTTATTTTTTCAATTTAGGTATGTTGAAAAGAGTTTTAAGTTGATGCCGAAATTATGATCACCAATTATAATATTGCCACAATCCCATTATAACTCCAAAAATAAGGATAATCAACCCTATTCCAATTGCAATCTTGCGAGTCCTTTTTTCTTCCTCTGTCATCTCTGACCAGGATTTTTGTTTCTTCCCTATTGCAATCCCTAAAGAAATTCCTATTGCAACCCCTATCGCTATGCCGATTGGTATACCAATAATAAAATCACTCATTTTTACACTTAATATACTCACATAAAAGTAGAATATATAAGAATTATTACAAAAAAAATGTACAAAATAACATTCCTTCTTAGATTTTATTTACCTAACGTTCAAAAATCGCTTAGTACTTTTGCCAAATTCTCTCATATAGAACGTTGTTTCTTTCTCATTTTTTTACCTTCGGGACTACTTGATAGTAGCTAAAAAAATTACAAAAGAAGACTGTGATACTATTGAAGAGTTGATTAAACAACTCAAAGAAATAGAAAAATTAGGTTTTCTAAATCCCCCAGATTGGTATTATGTATTGGAGAACTATGGTTTATACTCCAAATAAATGTTTTATAAAAGGTAATCTAAATAGATAACTTTGTAAATTCTCAAGGACTCCCAAATAATTTTCGTTATAAGATTTTGTTGATTCACGAGATACTGTATAAAAACCTGAAGGATCGTTTTGATTATTATATGATGTCGCGATCCAACCATCAGATTTTGCTACACCTTTAATTATAATTAAATCATCAAGAACACCCTTGAGATAACGTGCTTCTATTCCTCCTCTTCCAACATATAATCGACCAGCTCCATCAAGACTACCATAATTACCAATGTAGGTACTACCTTCAAGTATGCCATCAACCCATATTTTTATTTTATCCTGATCTCTTGCTCCGACAATATAATGCCACATACCATCTGATAAATCTGAAATTCCAAAAACAGCTTTGGCTACAGTATTATCATCTATAGTTATTGCAGAAAATCCGGTGCCTTGTCTTACATTCCAAAAAGCATATGCGTGTGTATGAGTTGGTCCATCAGATCCCTTATAAACAATAACTCTTCCGTCATCATCTTTAGCATCATTATCAGCTTTCACCCAAGCAGCAATAGTAAAACTACCAGCACCCATTAAAAAATCTGTATCCGCAGGATATGTAAAATAATCACTGAGTCCATTCAAGTCTACTGCATACCCTATTTTACCTTCAACACTTGTTGGTGATCCATAATGTGAAAGTATATGATTATTAATTGTACTATCTCCTTGATTATTATTTGTACCACTATTCATATGCCATACTCCCTTATAATTTGTTGTCCATACATCAGCTGGTTCTTGTTGATTATCGCATTTAGAGTTTCTAAAATACATTTCAATTTTTGTATCTGAACTTGATGAAATATGAGGAATTTTCACCCATACAACAAGTTTACCAGATGAACTATTAAAAAGTTCAATTTCATGGCATAGTTTATTTGCTTTTCCTTTACTATCCATAAACAAAATATCATCACCATCATCTTGAATTTTTGCCGCAAGATCTGAGTCAACGACACTTATTAATAATGGGAAATCTGTTAGATTTTCTTGTATTTTTTCATGTTTAATTGTTACTGTTTTCCTTGCAAACCATCCGCTTAAGAATGGATTGAATGGTTCTGAATCTGAATTTTTACTCTTGGTTTTAATTTTTTCACAATTTACATTTGGTGCAATTACCAAACAAATAAACGATATTATTATTCCACACACTAGCGTTTTTTTTAGAAAATATTTACGCATCATATTATTTCCTCCTTTAAATATATCATATTTGAATCAATTAGGAAGTATTTAAAACAATTGACAACGCATGTCATAAAAAAAACCAAAATATAATACCTTTAAATACATTTAAACCCGATTTTTTACAATTTCAAGTTCACGAGTTATTGATTTTTAAAACCTTAATTGATTTAGCATTTTTCACTTCCAATTGATAAATTTTATAATACATTTAAATTATTTTTAGAGGAGGGCAGAGGTTAGGTACAAAATCCTATTTTTCAATACTTTTATATATTAGTTTTTGTGGTTTTAACTGATGGTAGCTAAAAAACTAACAAAAGAAGACTGCTAAAAGATTGCAAGACTTATAGAAGATGGTCATCACATCAAAGACCTAGCCAGGAAGTATGGTGTTGATAGAAGTACTATCTACAACCGTTGTAAATATCTCTATAAATCTAAGAAAATACCATTAGAGACAAAGAATAAAATTATAAAAGCAATACAAAATGGTTACACTAAGGCAGAAGCAGCACAAATGGATAATTTAAACATAGGTACTGTTATTAACTTCACTAGAGGCATAAACGGATATAGAAGCCAGGGGAATCATAAAATCAGACAAAATGGAATACAGCTTCTTAATAGGCTTATGAATGATGGTTACTTAATCTCTTGTTTTGTAGTATCAACAGCCAAGAGTCTTCAGCAAAAGTTCCCAACAATAAGAAGCGCCCGTTACAAGGATAAAACATTCTTTTATCTTGCAGGTCGTGAAGAACAAACCATTGAAGCATTTTTCCGTGAGAAACCAGACAGAATAATATCTTACAGTGCAATAGAGGAACTGAGTTATTTGCTTGGTGTTAAGATTTCTAACAAAGATCAAAGAAACCCCCTTGAAAAATTCAAAAAGAAACATGATGATTACTGGGAGAGTAGAAGATTGATTCAATGATGTTTATACGACTGGATTGATGAACCACAATCTTATGAAATAAGCTTTTGGTTGATGTCAAAGTCTTAATTTTGTTTTTTATGACAAATGTAGTAAATAATGGTTATTATGGATATATTTAAATTGTAATATTTTATTATAATTGTATAAAAGATATATTTTGAGGGGGAAAAAATATGAAAATAGGTTTATGGAAAAAAGGACTGGTACTTGGTATAATACTGTTGTTTGTTGGAGCAGGTGTAATACCATCAACTGCTGTTGATAATATAGAACAATGTTCTATGCCCAGTTCTAATGGTAAAACATTGTATGTCGGAGGTTCTGGAGAAGGGAACTACACAATTATTCAGGATGCAATTGATGATGCATCTGATGGATATACTGTTTTTGTATTTGATAATTCTTCACCTTATTATGAGCATGTTAAAATAAACAAATCAATAAACCTGATAGGTGAGGATAGAAATACTACGGTTATTGACGGTAGTAATATTGGAAGTGTTATTCATATTACTGCTGGTAGGGGGACTGTGAGAGGTTTTACAATTCAAAATAGTGGGGAGAAACCAAATAACGCTGGAGTTAATATAAATTCAAGCAACAACACCATCTCAGGCAATACCTTTTCTTCAAATGAGGTAGGTATTAATACAGAATATTCCACCAATAATATCTTCTCATATAACTATTTATCAAATAATTGGTGTGGTATTCTCCAATCATATTCAAACGATTCAACAATTACAAGAAATACATATACAAATAACACATATGCAATCAACAATTTTCATTCAAATAATAGTAGTATAACCTTAAATACAGTTACAAATAACCATATTGGTATACGTCTCAGCCATTCCATTAGTAACAACATCATAAAAAACAACATCAGAAATAACAACTATTGCGGTATAACGCTCGAACATTCCAATAATAACAAAATCATTGTAAATAATATCACTTTGAACTATCATTTTGGTATAATAGGACTTTCTCTTTCAGATAACAATACCATCTCAGTAAATAACATCAGCTCTAACAATGAGTATGGCGTATTACTAGATGGCTCCAAATTCAATACCATCACCGGTAACACCATCAACTCAAACAACTTGTGTGGCATATACCTCAGTGCTACCAAGTTCAATACCATCACCGGTAACACCATCACTTCGAGCTTCTGGGAAGGCATATATCTTGATGATTCCAGCAGCAACAATATTACGGGAAACATAATCTCGAACAATGGGGGTGGTATAAACTCCTTTGGGGAGTCCATCAACAATATCATCATGGGCAACTACATCAACTTCAACAAAGATTTTGGCATATGCCTCGAATTTTCCAACAACAACACGATTACGAGCAACAACATCAGCTCAAACAAAAAGTATGGCATAACACTCGAAGATTTCAGCAATAATAACACTATTTATCACAACAACTTCATAAACAACACACAAAACGCTTATGATGAATGTAAAAATACATGGGATAACGGCTATCCATCAGGCGGCAATTTCTGGGATGACTACAATGGAACAGATTCTGATGAAGATGGTATAGGTGATACACCTCATCCTATTTCTGGTGGTAATAATAAGGATAATTATCCATTGGGTAATTTTCCACCAGATAAACCAGATATTGATGGTCCTTCAAAAGGAAAACAAGGTGTTGAGCATAGCTGGATTTTACATTCAGAAGACCCAGAATGTGAAAGTATCTATTTCTATATAGACTGGGGTGATGGTAATATAGTTGATTGGTTTGGTCCTAATCCTTCATGTATGCCAGTTGAGGCTTGTCATATATATGAAAAGACCGGATCCTATGTAATTGCTGTTAAGGTCAAAGATATTTATGATGCTGAGAGTGATATAGCTGAGTTTGAGGTAGAGATACCAAGAAACAGAACAAAATTCAACTCTTTTTTCCATTGGTTATTGAATCGATTTCAAATGCTGGAAAGACTTTTGGATTTTATCAAAATAATGTAGATTTTTAAGTTTTGAAATGAAATAAAAATTGGTAAAAAATATATTTAACAATTGGTAATTGTAACATTTAAATAATCAATCATTGATATTATTTTTATTGGAGGAGTTATTAAAATATGACCAGAAAGAGCGGTTTGATGAATAAAACTCTGATTATTGGAGTTATTATTTTATTTATTGGAGCAGCTGTTGTACCAAGTTTTAGTGCATATGACAGAAAAACAGAAATTCAATTGCTAAGGAAAGCACCTAATATTTCTACTTCAAATGATGATTATATAAATTCCTATTGGAGGTTTAATGAATGCGATGGTGACATTGTTGGGGATTCTTCTAGTCCTCATTATAATGGGACCAGACATGGAGCAACTTGGGTTGGTTCAGGCGGAGATTGTGCACTGGATTTTGATGGAGTAGATGATTATGTAAATTTCAGCATGTATTCAGCAGAGATATTTTTTAATAAAACTGATGATTATATAATTTCATTCTTATTTCAATCTACAGGCGAAGGTACTATATTATCCGGGACTGCTCCTTGGGGATTTAATCCAGATTTTCAAATTGTATTATGTTCTAACGGTTCGTTATTATTCAAATTAATTGGATCATCACATCTGGGAATTAATCTATACTCTAGTGAGGGATATAATGATGGTGCCTACCATACTGTTGAATTTTACCACAAAGGGAATTCTGCAAATCCAACTGTAGACGTTTATATTGATAGTTCTTTTGATAATAGCCAGACTAGCTATTATTATAATATGGAAAATGATGAGTATACAAAGGCTAAAATGGGTATGAATGCTCATTCTTCAACAGGTTATTATGATGGATTACTTGAAGATTTTAAAATAGTTAAATATGAACGGGGAAATAAACAAAATCCACCAGTTATAGATGGTCCAACATATGGAAAACCTAACGTTTGGTATGATTATACCTTTACAACTGAGGACCCTGAAGGAGACATAATAGAAGCGATTCATATTGACTGGGGTGATGGCGATATACAACAAGTAGATGGGCCTTTTGAGTCCGGTGAAGAAGTTCCTGTAAGTCATAGGTGGATTAAAGAAGGAACCTTTGAAATAAAAGCAAAATCCGAAGACTTTTGGGGTCAAGGTCCATGGTCAGATCCATATCCTGTATTCATAGGAAACCAGCCACCAGGACCACCTACAATATCAGGTCCGAGATATGGAGATCCGCAGCAACAAATGACATACACATTTGTCTCAGTTGACGTAGACGGAGATGATGTGAAATATTTCATTGATTGGGACGATGGTACCACCATAGAAACTGATTATTATGAATCAGGAGAGACAGCAACAGAGTCTCACAGTTGGACTGAAAATAAAGATTATTACATAACAGCCAGAGCAATAGATACAGAAGGAAAGGAGGGAGAGTGGTCAGAATATCACATACGATTAGGAGACCAGCCACCAGGTAAACCAGACATGTATGGTCCAAACAGCGGTGTACCAGAAACAGAAATTGAGTTTGTTTTTTCAGCAAATGACCCGGAAAACGACCAAGTATGGTTTGACATCAAATGGGGAGATGGAAGCGAAATTGTTGATGACGGACCCTATAACTCTGGAGAATCAGTCACAAAATCCCATACATGGAATTCAACCAAAACATTCACAGTAGAAGCACGTGCAAGAGATAATTTTGGATACTATGGCGATTGGGAGAGTC
>Ga0209427_10005721_pt1 | contig 14244 bp, 12 predicted proteins | sample DeeMarSWOR136_30_FD_187465 | JGI IMG/M metagenome (GOLD analysis project Ga0209427, IMG submission 187465) | Marine sediment microbial communities from White Oak River estuary, North Carolina - WOR-1-36_30 (SPAdes) (version 2) | ecosystem: Environmental > Aquatic > Marine > Intertidal zone >... | reverse complement strand
AAAAAAGTACTGTGAAAAATCTATCGACCCATTACTATAAAGTCCAAAAAGAATTCCCAATGCTTCTCCTGAGTTCGCTCCAACGGATATTTCGGCAAAAAGCACAGCGCTCAATAATATCCATTTAAAATATTTCTCAGATTTCTCTATTTGATTCAATCCTCTTAAGCGTTTAAGGTATAGTTTTACCAATGTTTTAAAAACAATGTAAGTAATTAATAGACCCAATAATGGAGATATAAACCAACTCAGTATAACATTACCTAACTTTTGCCAATTGAAAGCAGTATTAAGATCTATACCACCTTGAAATAATGCATAGATAATTACTACTCCAACTACACTCCCAATTAAAGCATGAGTACTACTTAAAGGTATACCTGCAAAACTACCTATCACTAACCATATTATACTACTAATTAAAACGCTCAATAATATAAATGTTGAATATGTTATACCTTCACCTAATATATCTTTTCCAACGGTTTTCGCAACAAAACCTCCACTAAAAAATATCATGCCCCCACCAATTGCTATACCGCCTAGAAGTAAAGCAATTTTAAACTTAATTACCGCGGCACCAGCTAACGCAGAAAGTGTTTCATCATTTGCTCCGATAGAAAAAGCAAGACTTATTGCCATAATTATTAAAACTATTATTAGAATTGAAGCTAGATTAGCTGCCATATTAATTCAATCTTTAACTTTTTAATCAAATATTAAATATTTAGTCGCCAAGAACTGGATATATTCAGCAAAGCTTTTAATATGGTCAGCTAACATCATGATATTTTCAATTAATTCCTTAAGATATAAGAAAGTCCGAGAAAGATAATCCATATCATAATTATATAATCTATTTAATAATCTCCATTCTTCTTTTCTCATTTTTCTTCTTTCATCTTTGATCTCTTCGCAAATCTCTTGCGACTTACTTAAATCAGAACCAATTAGTTTAACAGCATCGGAGAGATAATGTGATATACTTTTCATTGATTTCAGGACAACGTGAATTTGTAATTTAAATTCTTCGTCTGGAAAAATAACTTGATAAAGAAGCATCTTATTTGCCATGAATTCGCCAATATTTTTTATATCATTTATTTTATTAAACAACTTCAGTCTGTCCGCTTTAGAGAACATTAGTTTTGACTTAAAAATTTTAGATTCAAATTTCTTCTTAATTAAGACCTCAGTATTTGTTTCTATAACGCATTTCAAATTTTTATTAAAATTCTCAAAATTTTCTTCTACTAGAAATTCGATACCTTCAATTAATAATAAATTCTGATGGTTAATATCATCCATAAATAATTGTGTTAACTCATCAATGCTCAGCTTTTCCAGTTTTTTTTCATCTATTTCAATCATCACAAATGAACCTTTTAATTTTTAAAAATTGTAAACATATCTTTAAGTTCCATTAATCGCTTTAATAAATTTAATTTTATGGTATGATCTTAATAATCTCATAATACTATAAAAAATCAGAAAATTTGAATAGTTTCAAGAGTTTTAAATGGAGCATTTTTACTAAAAATAAGTTGTCTATGATTCATAACTTTTATTTCTTCCGCTGTTATCATTGTGGTGAATGGTTTTATAGTAATAAAAGAATTAAAGTAAAAAAATGTTGGAAATGCAATCAGAGTTTCCAATTTAAAAATTCAACTAAGTTTTCAAGAAATTGTTCTCTAAAAGAGGCAATAATTCTAATAAAAACATTAAAAAATAAAACTAAAAATGAAGATTTATTAAATTATATCAATCTTTCTGAAACTCATTTAAAAAGGAAAGAAGTCTAAAAAAAAAATTAATTAAACTTCTCCTCTTCATTTTTATTAAAAAAACTTACTTTTTTCTTTATTTCAATACTTGCTTGAAAAAACCATAAGACTATGAATATTGTTGGAATTGCTGATGATTTAAAAATATTTGATGATAATTTAATCGATGATTTACACCAATCTTCAAATGATAAAATAGAATATTGGGATATTAGAGCAGGATTAAACACAGGAAATTCAATAGATTTTACTGACCAGAAGAGCAAAGAAATTTCCTCTTATGAGGTCATTGAATGTAGTATACGTACATTTATCAATGGAGGATGGGGCTTTTTTGTATTACGAGATCTTACAAGAGAATCCGTAAGAAATGGATTTGTAAAAGCGATCAAATTAGCTAGGCTTTCTAGTTCCTTGACGAAAAACAAATTTAAAATTAAAGAAAAAACTCCTTTAGTTAAAAACTTTAAAGTAATGAGTAAAAAGCATATAGAGGATATAGGAATTGATGAAAAAATAGAAATAGTGAAAAGACATGAAAAGATCGGTTCTACCTATTCTAACAAAGTTAAGAATACTAGAACAGTATACTTAGATGGACATACAAATACATTATATTTAGATTCAAATGGGAGTTATATATACCAAGATCTTGAATTGATACGGTTATATTCTGCAATATACGCCCAAGAAAGTAATATAATACAAAAAGGTATAAACTCTGTAGGAGGAATAGGAGGTTTTGAAATAGTAGAAACAGAAAAAGCTCAAAATTTAAGTCTTCAATCAGCAAAAGAAGCAGTTTCTCTTTTAAAAGCAAAATCTCCAATTGGTGGAAAATTTGTAATTATAATGGATCCTAAATTGACGGGAACCTTTATACACGAAGCTTTTGGACATGCATGTGAAGCAGATTTGGTATTAAATAAAGAAAGTATTCTGGAAGGAAAGATAGGCGAAAAAGTAGCATTAGAGGAAGTTTCCATCTACGATGATCCTTCACTTGGGCAAGGAAACAAATACGGATTACCATATGAACTATTTGGAAGCTATTTTATTGATGATGAAGGTATTCCTTCACAAAAAACAGTTATAATTGAAGATGGGATTTTTAAAAATTACTTGCATAGTTTAGAAACAGCTTCAAGGCTGAATATGCTTCCTAACGGACATGGTCGTGCACAATCTACTACTTTTAAACCTCAAGTTCGAATGGGATTTACGTATTTAGAGCCCAAAGAATGGAATTTAGATGAAATGATCGAAGATACGAGAACTGGAATATTATGTGAAGATTTTCAATATGGATATACTAATCCAACTACAGGTAACTTTCAATTTAAATGTAAGTTCTCATATAAGATTGAAAAAGGTGAAAAAGCTGAACTAATGAGAGATGTCTCACTTTCGGGATTAACTCTCGAAGTATTAAATAGAATTTCCGCTATTGGCGATCAAAATTCTTTTAACTATTCTGATGGTATGTGTGGAAAGGGTGGCCAGAGTGTCAGAGTTTGTGACGGAGGGCCATTTATTAGGATTAAAGATGTATCAGTTGGAGGATTAAATTGAATGGAGTCAAAAAGGAACATTTTTGATTTAGCTGAGTTTGCAATTAAATATATTGAACGAACAAATACCAATCTAAGTGGAGCAGAAGTTTACTTTAATTTTAATAAGTATTTAAATATTGAAATCGAAGAAAATTCAATTAAAAATAGCGAATTAGGAAGTGATGGAGGTGCTTCAGTAAGATTGATTGATAAAAAAGGCTCTCTCGGCTTTTCTTTCACAAATAGACTAGAAAAGAAACATATTGAAGCTATTATCAAAATTGCACTTAAAATGATGAAATCTGGCACCGAGGATCCTGATTTCAAAAGTTTACCTCTAAAAAATGAAAATTATTTCCATGTAAAAGACCTTTATGATAAAAATATAAAAAATATTACTATTGAAGATTCAATTAAGTATGTTGAAAATCTAATACACATTTGTAATGAGGATGATTTAGCAATATCTCAGTCTGCAAATTTTTCTTCTAGCTATTCTAAAAGCTATATTTTAAATTCTAATAACTTAGATGTCTATGGAAAAGAAACTGTTTGCTCTATATCTTCGAACGTTATCGTTAAAGATAAATTAAGCAAAGATACATCTTTTGGATTTGAATATCAATCTGAAAGAAAATTATTAAACCTTAATAGTGAAAATGTTATCCGGACAGCTTTAGATAACGCAAAACGAAATCTTAATAGAAAGAAGATAAAAAATATGCGAATTCCTCTAATATTAACTCCTAATGGGACGATTAGTTTAATTTTAAAACCTATTGCTTCAGCAGTTAATGCAGAGTCTTTTCAATATAAAAGAAGTTTTCTTGTTGATAGAAGAGGTGAAGCTATAGGATCTGAATATCTAAATATAGAAGATAATTCTCTAATTGACGGTGCTGTGGGTTCAGCTAACTTCGATGGTGAAGGAGTTCCATGCAAAAATAAAAAAATTATTGAAAAGGGCATATTTTTAAAATCAGGTTTATTACATAATAGCTATACAGCAGGAAAAGAAGGGGTAGAAAGTACTGGAAATGCTTCAAGAAATTCTTATAGCTCTCTTCCATCAATAGGAATTACCAATTTTATATTAGTACCTGGAAATGTTTCGAAAAATGAACTTATTGAAGAAATAAAAGAAGGTATTCTTTTAGATTATACGGGCGATAGGCCAAATATATCAACAGGTGATTTTTCTGGATTGATTATGCAGGGGAATCTAATAAAGAATGGTGAAATAAAAGAACCTTTAAACGAAACAATGTTTGGAATCAATTTATTAGATCTATTTAAAAATATTGAAGCGGTATCAAAAGAATTTAAAACTTATGGGGTTTTCAAGGCTCCCTTCGTAAAAGTAAGCGATGTTCAAATAATTGGCGGGAATAATTAACTAGTTATATTCAATCTTAGCCACGTATTCATAATAAAAGATTCAAAGAAATTCCTATCGACTTCCCATAATTCCGCTATAATTGTTTGATTTGATCCTATAACTGAAAAAGAAACGTTTAACATACTAGATGTCCATTGGATCTTATTTTTTAAAGTTGTATCTGTAATATTTAATACCGAAGTTGCAAAAGATGACCCTTCTGGACTTAAGATCGTATTATTATCCCCACGCAGAATTTCAACACGAAATGAAAAATCTCGTTTTAGATAGTTTCCTACGCTAATATAAAAAGAAACATTTTGACCAACTGTGGAGTTAGTCGGATAATTCTCTGCTTCCTTTTCTGAATTTAAAATTCCAAAAGTCACATAACCTGATTCTGGAGTTAATAAATAATATACAATGAATCCCGAGATAACTACAATAGCAATTATTAATGATATCCTTAAAATTTTCTCAAACTGCTTATTTTGATCTACTTTTTTACTATTTTTATTTTCTGAATCTAATCTATTCATGATCTTTAAACCAAGCTATCGTTTTCATCAGTCCATCTTTTAAAGAGGTAGTTGGTTGCCAATTTAAGATTTCATTTGCTTTACTAATATCTGGATTCCTTCTAACGGGATCATCAATAGGTAAGGGTTTGAAGACTATTTTTGAATTTGAATTTGTTATTTCTTTGATAATATTAGCTAATTCTGAGATGGTGTATTCTTTATTATTACCAAGATTTATTACTTCACCAATAGCATTGTCATTATACACCATTTTTAAAATACCCTCTACCTCATCAGAAACGTACGTAAAAGATCTTGTTTGAGAACCATCTCCAAAAATTGTGAGATCTTCACCTCTTAATGCTTGGTGGATAAAGTTTGGTATAACCCTTCCGAATTCAGGACCATGCCTTATTCTAGGTCCAGATGTATTGAAAATTCGCACTATTTTTATCCGTATCTTATGCTGTAATTCATAAGCTTTTACAAAAGCTTCTCCTGCTCTTTTGGATTCATCATAACAACTTCGGGGCCCTACTGGATTTACATGCCCAAAATAAGATTCCGAAGTAGGAATTACCTCATCAGGAGGATTACCATAGACTTCTGAAGTACTTGTATAAAAAAAGATAGCATTATGCGCTTTAGCAATACCTAAAGCATTCATGGTCCCAAGGGTATTACTTTTCAATATTGGAATTGGATACCTTTTAAATTCAAAAGGAGATGCTCTACTTGCCATATGCATTACAATATCAATTTTTCTTATATCCCCAATACAAATACCTTTCGGATGATAAGTTAATCCAAAATATATTGGTTCAGAGATATCATGATTTATAAACCTAAAATTTTCTTTCTCCATTAACTGTGAAATATTATCAAATCTACCTGAAGAGAGATTATCTAAACAAATGCAAAATGCTCCCTGTTTAACTAATACATCACAGACCCATGAACCTAAAAATCCAGCTCCTCCCGTAACTAAAATTGTTTTATCTTTAAAAGATATCTTTTCTCTATTTAAACGATTTATTATATCATCAATATCTTTGTTAATATCGTAGTTCAATTTGAAAACCATTATTATTAGTCAATAAATTCATACTATTTGAAATGATTAATTAATAATTTCTTTAAGATTTTTGTTTTTATACATCTATAGGTAAAATATGAAAATTTTCCTTTAATTATCTAAAAAAAGCTGCTTCCCTTTAATTTGTTCGTTGCCCACAATATTGGCAAAATTTCAATTCTAATGGATATAATCGGCCACAATTTGAACACTTTTTTAAGGAATTGTTAAGAATCTCACGTCCAAGCATTTCAAAAACCTTTTCTACATTCTCTCCTGTTTTTGAAGATGTTCCTATTATATCCCCCTTAAATTTATACTTTTCAAAAAGCTTTTTGGCATCATCCTTTTTTACTTCTCTTTGGTCTTTTAAATCGATTTTTGCTTCAACTAGTATTTTAGTTTTAGGATTATTGGGAACCGAAGAAATAACACTTATCCAATCGTGAAGATCTTCCAATGAATCTTTATTCGTCATATCATACAGGATTAAAGCTCCAGAAGCCCCCGATACATAGGAAGGTAATAATAATCTAAACTTTTTTTCTCCCGCAAAGTCCCATATATTAAGAAGTATCTCGGTATCGTCCACCACTACTTTTTTAGTTTCAAAGTCCACTCCTATCGTGGATAAAGTAGATTTATCAAACTTACCTGTAGCATATCTACGAATTAAGCTAGTTTTTCCAACATTCTTTGCACCCGCAACCACAACTTTGAATTTGATAATAATTAGTCCACCAGTTATAATTACATATTATAAGATAAAATTATTAATATTAATATAATAAATTGCTAAGGTTAAAATCTTTTTTATAAGTTAAGTAATTTCCATAATTTTTATATTATTTTAAGAATCATCTTTATATTTATATCTGCTGATTTTATAGATTTCTTGAGCAATTTTTTTTCCAATATTTTCAACTTTCAATAAATCCCCAATTTCTGCATTGAATAATTCTTGAAGTGATTTAAGGTCACTCAGTAAGCTTTTAGCACGATGTGCGTTTACTCCAGGAATCCCTGCAACAACATATTCTAATAAACGTGAATATTCTATCGGTTTTTTATCAAATCTTAATTTATACTCCCCTTTCGAGATAGAATGCTCTTTTTTTGCCAATTGGTAAAGAAATTTTGCTGTTTCATCGGGATCCTTAGTTTTGTACAAAATTACTCCCAGATTTAAAATTATCGATGAGATTGCCCCATATAATGCATTTTCTTCTATACTTGAATCAATAAAAGGATCCCCTTCTAAAACAAGGATGGGTCGTTCGAAATTGCTTCTTAAATTAAATAATTCATTAAATAATCTCCCATCTTTAAGAGAGTCATTGAAATCTTGTGCAGATTTACGCTCAATCCCTGCTCTTTCAGAAACTATATAATCTCCAACAATTAACTGCTCTAATTTTAAGTTGACTCCCATTAAAGATAACCTTCTAACGACTGGAGATGCTGTCTCCCTATGGTCGCATATAATTTCGAGATTTTCTGTGGTTTCATTCCTTTTAATTTTGTTTTCAGGTTCCTTTTTAATGAAGTTCAAAAGACTAGCTTGTTCTTTTTTATCATTTGAATGCCCCTCTTTAATTTTTTTTAGACTCTTGTTCATACTTTTTTCCTTTGCTTTTTCTGCCCAGTAATACCCTTCATCTCTTGTGTGCTCTGCCATTAATATATATACTTTTCCTTCTCTTTTCCGGCCTGTACGACCACGTCGTTGGATTGAGCGTATTGCGCTTGGAACTACATCATAAAAAATTACTAAATCACATTCTGCGATATCTAATCCCTCCTCAGCAACGCTTGTTCCAATTAAAGTATTATAAATTCCCTCTCTAAACTCATCTAGTAATTTAATTTGTTCTTTCTGAGTTAATCCTCTATCAGAAGCTTTGGATTGCTGTCCTACAAACCTATGGGCTTTTATAATGGGATCTTCTTCAAGAAATTTTACAATATTATTGACAGAATCCCTAAAATGACAAAAAACTAAAATTCTAGAATCCTTATTATTACTTAATTGCTCATGAATGATTTCTCTCAACTTTTTTAATTTCGGATGAATAATACCTTTTTCTTTCACATTATCTATTAGTTTTAACCCTCGCTTAAAGTCCATATCGTTAAATAATTCTTTTAACGATTTATTGGCAGTATTTCTCTTTATTTTTTCTATGTTTTTTTTCACGTATTCACTTAGTGCATTTAATCCTTGGGTTTCTATTAATTCATCCATATGAGATAATCTTATCGCGTTTGCAGCCAATTTCTTTGCAGTAAATAGTTGAGATTTTACATTTTCATCTCTAGTTGCTGATATCCTGCTATTAATTATTTTATCTAGTTTTAATAAGTCTTTTCTGTTAACTTGATTAATATCATACGATCCCAGTAATTCTTGTTGCTTTAACCATTTATAAGTATCTCTTAATTTCTCTTCAAGAATCTTTTTAATTTCTAAAAATTCAGGTGGAAGTTTAATTTTAATCCATTCATTATCAACTTTATGGATATACGGTTTTACATCAGTGTCTTTATCCGTTCTAATTTCTATATGGTTAATAAATAAATTTTCCTTTATTTCATTTATTTTTTCTTCCGTCGAACCAGGACTTGCTGTTAGGCCTAATATTTGTGGATTTGTTGATTCGTCCACATACTTCTTCGCTATAAAACAATATGCATAATCACCGACTGCTCTATGACATTCATCAAAAATCATTAAAGATACGTCTTTTATGGAATAAAGATTAGAAATTATGTCATTCTGAAGTACCTGCGGTGTCATAAATGCTACAGTTAGAACGTCCCATATCTCCTTTCTTTTCTCAGGTGAAATTGTGCCAGTTAAAGTTTTCAAATTCTCAGAGGGAATTCTAGTTAAATCTAAAAATGATTTATAATGCTGATTTACTAAAGGTTTAGTGGGTGCTAAAAAAATTACTTTAGAATCAGGAAATTCTGATAACCTTTGTACCGATAAAATTAAAGCTATAACTGTCTTACCCAATCCGGTGGGGATTACAACTAAACAGTTGTTATTTAGGCAATTGATAAAGATCTTTTCTTGATAATCACGTCTTAAAAGGATATTTTCCTTAATCAACGGATGAGAGAAATATTCTTCTTTTTGGATACAGAAATCACCAGAATAAATACGATCTACTATATATTTAATATTATGTTTTTTACTGAAATATTAAAGTTACAGAGTCTATAGAATCTCTTAAATTCTATTAATACCTTTTTAATAATAAATTATGAATTTATTTGCGCGAGTGGTCTAGCGGTTATGACGACATTTTTTATACCATAGCTATAAATTGCGTTAAACGCTCACACCGTGTAAACTTACTTGAATAAGTGTTGTAAGTCTCGAAGGTCGGGGGTTCAAAATTTTGAAAATTTATTTCAAATTGAATAATTCCCTCCTCGCGCACTTAATTTTATAACTTTAGGAATTTCAATAAGCTTAAATTATAAGGTAAACCAAAAAGGTTTTATTTTATACTACATTTGATTTTTTAATTACTCATTTTTTGGTTTAAACCATGTCTTCCTTCTTAGAATCTCGAGAATTAAGAGAAAAATATAGAGAAGTTAGGGATTATGTAAAGATTGGCCCTATTTTTCTAACTCGATATGAAAAAGCAAGAATTGTAGGTGCACGAGCCTTACAATTAAGTTTCGGAGCGCCTATCTTAGTTGAGAAGCCCAGAAACATGATTGACCCTATTAAAATTGCATTATTAGAATTAAAGTCAAGAATCTTACCTTTAACAATCAGAAGAGAGTTTCCAAGTGGAGAATTTCAAGATATTCCTATAAATAAACTTATATTAAAAAAAGATTAATTCCCCTCTTTATTGAATTCGATATTTGCCTCTTTCTGTAAGATAATATACGATATTTTCTCCTACTTTTTCTGCTTCTATATAACCTTTCGAAATTAAAACATCTAAAATTTTTTCTAATTCTGCTTTTTTAAAGGGTTCAATACCCAAGGGTATTCTACTCTGATTAGCAACTATTGCTATACGAGATAGAAACAATCTTTTGCCCATAAATGATTCAAGTATCGTTAATTCATCATTAGAGAGACGTTCAAATTGGTCATGTTCTAAAATCTGTTGTTTAAGAGACTTGGCAAGATCTAATGTGTCCTGACCGATTTCTTGTTTTTTCACTTCAACATGCTTAAGCTCCACTAAGTCTTTAGCTACAGGAGCTGTTTTACTTTTAGTCATCTGCTCTATATATTTTCGAATTTTCTCTTTATCCTCTATTTCTGTTTTTGCTTGTTCATCTTCTTTTTTATTCTCCATAATATTACCATAAGGAATATAATTATAAAAACTTATATTCAATTAATGAAGAAAGTCTTAGAGTTAAAAAATGGAGATAAAATTCTTTTAAGACCAATAAAAGAATCAGATATTGATGGGGTTTGGAACAATTTTAATGAAGTGGTAGATGAGGGATTATATCTTCCTGTATTTTTCCCAGTTAGATCCGAATTTGAGAAACACTCATGGTATAGCACCATTAAGAAAGAAAATGAAGTTTGCATCGTTGCAATACATCCTGATTTAACTTCTCCAAAAAACATTTTAGGACAATGTGAAATTTCTAATTCTGAATGGGATGCAGCGGGGCATATTGGAAATTTGGGAATTATAGTACAAAAAGAATATCGAGACTTAGGGATTGGTTTCCATTTAATAGATTATGCAATCCGTGAATCTAAAAAAGTTAATCATAAGGAAAAAATAATTCTAAGCTGTTTTTCAAATAACAAAAGAGCAATTAATTTATACAAAAAAGTAGGGTTTGAGATAGTTGGTATAAGAAAAAAACAATTTTATATGGATTCCAAATATTTTGACGAAATTTTAATGGACTTATGGATAGATGATTACCTAGCTAAGAATAAGTGACTTATACAACCTAAATTAAATAATTTGTTAAGGAAATCTGGTTTTTTTTAGATAAGCTTCTCTACTGTCAGGAGTTAAAGGATTATCGTTTAAGAAAATAAAATTTAAATTCTTTAAATGCTCAATTTGATTAATTTTGAATTCTGAAATATTATTTTTTTCTAAAAATAAAATTATTAAGCTGCTTAAATCATTTAACCCTTCTATAATGCTGATTTTGTTTTTATCCAAAAAAAGTTCTTGTAGTTTGGAAAGATTATCTAAACCTTCAATTTTTTTTATTGCATTATTTGATAATTCTAATTTCAGAAGATTCCGTAAATTATCTAAATTATTTATCATAAATATACGATTATTTGAAAGACTTAATACTTTTAAACTACTTAATTTTTCCACACCTTCCAATATACTAATTTCATTGTCATTTAAGTGTAAGGAAATCAAATTTTCTAAGTTTTGGAATCCTTTAATCAAGCCTATTCTATTATGAGAGAGACTTAAATTTTTTAATTTACTGAGAGGATCTAGATTTTCTATTTCGGATATTTTATTTTGACTTAAATTTAATGTCTCTAAAGTGCTTAATTCGCCTAAATTGCTAATTTCAGTTATTAAATTTCGATCTAAGAATAACTTTCTTAAATTAGGCAAATTTAGGTTTTCAATTGTTCGTATTTCATTTCCAGTTAGAATCAATTCTTCTAAACTTGTTAAGCTCTCTAGATTCTCAATTTTTTCTATATTATTATAAGATAAATTTAAAACCTTCAAATTTTTTAAAGGTTCAAGATTGCTAATTCTTGAAATATTATTTCTTTGAAGTAATAGGTGCTCTAAATTTATTAATTTCTCAAAAGCTTGGATATCAGAGATCTTTGTTAAATTAGCACCTTCACAATTCAATAATATGATGACACCATCTCGTAATGTAGCATTATATCCACAGAAATTTACATAATAATCATAAAGCATTAAATTATAACAAAATTCCATTATATAATCAGAAATTGGAAAATCGTAATCTAAATCACCAAGTTTTGCAGAAAATTCTCGCATGTCTAATTTTACACTTGTTTTAATAGATTTCTTAAGAAAATCCAAGATTATTCTTTTAGTTTTTTTTGTATTTATTAATCTCAATATATCTAATGCTTGAAATTTTTGACTTAAATTATCTACACTATTAAGCACAAAATCTAATATAGCTACAAATTTTTTATGGAAACGATATTTTTCACGTAAAATTTCTCCGGATAATATCCTTATTTCAACATTTTCATCTGAAAGAACAAGCTGTTCAAAATATTTGAAGCTTTTACCATCATCGATAGAACTATATATCCTTAAAGCACTCTTTCTTAACTCTATATCATTTGAATTGTCAATCCATTCTTTTAAGAGCGCCTTAGAATCTTTAATTCCAATCTGATGCAAGTTTTCTTTAATATAGTTAGGATCTAAATCCATTTCTCTTATACATTAACTCATAAAAAGTTATTTTGAATCTTCTCTATCTTAAATTATGGAAATATCATCAAAATAATTTATGATTAGGGAGTAAGATTATATTAACCACTTTTTTTAATAAAATAAGCTTCTCTTCTTTTAAAAAACTATTTTAATTGAATTTTCAATATACTCCTATCATCTGTTAATAATTGTTATGTCAAAAAAAAATATTTTTTATAACAATTTTTATTCTGAAAAGTTAGATGGAAATTAAATTTTGGTTAGTATACCTATTTTTAAAAATAAAAAAGTAGTGCTTTTTAAATATTTTTCAATAAACCGTTTTGTATAACATGCTTTTTATTTTTGGAAAAAAAAAATTTATAAATGCGAAATTTATTATATTTTTAATTTTAATTTGTTATAATTTATCGTTATTATTATATCTAAAAAAAATAAATTAGATAAAAATATAAAAATTAAAAATAACATTTGGATTATAACAATACATCTAAAATTAAATCAATAATAATTTAAAATAATAAGGCTGAAAAATATGGCAGAAGAAGAAAGTTTTTTAAACGCGAAAGCCTTAGTCGTAGACAATGGAACTGGTATTTCCAAAAATGGATTTGCTGGTGAAGATCAACCTCGTTCTGTCTTTCCCACTCTTATCGGTTATCCTAAATATGAATCAATTATGACTGATGTAGAGCACTATACTCGTGAATATTACATCGGGGAAGAAGCTATGCAACTCAAAGGTGTGTTAAAGTTGATGTTCCCAGTAGAGCATGGTATTATCGAAGATTGGACTGCAATGGAAAAAATCTGGCACTATACTTTCTATACTGATTTACGAATTGACCCTAGCGAGCACCCTGTTCTTTTGACGGAAGCTCCTTTAAACCCGAGGCCAAATCGAGAGAAAATGGCCGAGATTATGTTTGAGACTTTTAATGTTCCAGCTCTTTACGTAGCAATGCAAGCAGTATTATCCTTATATGCTTCTGGTCGTACTACCGGATGTGTTATTGATATTGGTGATGGTGTTTCTCACGTTGTTCCAATTTTCGAAGGTTTTGCCTTAAGCCATGCAATCCAGAGAATTGATCTTGCAGGTAGAGATATTACCACCTATTTACAAAGACTACTCCGACAGAAAGGATATTCATTTACCACCTCCGCAGAGAAAGAAATTGTGAGAGACATTAAAGAGAAGCTGTGTTACGTGGCAATAGATCCCGAGAAAGAGATGATGTTGAGTAAGAAGGTTGCTGGAATGGAGAAAAGCTACATGCTCCCTGATGGAGAGACCATTAACGTAGGCGTAGAGCGATTTTTGGCACCTGAGTGCTTCTTTAATCCATCTGTAATCGGGAAGGAGTTAGAACCTCTTGACGATGTAATTGTCGGCTCCATTTCTGAGTGCGATGTGGACCTCCGCCGAGATCTGTATAGTAATATCGTTCTCTCAGGAGGAAGTACGATGTTCCCCGGAATTAAGGAGCGGTTGACGAAAGAAATAAAGGAGC
>Ga0209427_10005720_pt1 | contig 14245 bp, 14 predicted proteins | sample DeeMarSWOR136_30_FD_187465 | JGI IMG/M metagenome (GOLD analysis project Ga0209427, IMG submission 187465) | Marine sediment microbial communities from White Oak River estuary, North Carolina - WOR-1-36_30 (SPAdes) (version 2) | ecosystem: Environmental > Aquatic > Marine > Intertidal zone >... | reverse complement strand
TCGTTCAAAACCTCCAAATGATCAGTCAATCCTGGAATAACTGGATCAATCCTCACTGACACCGGAATACCTGCACCTTTCAATCTCTTTAACGCTTCAACCCTCTTCCCAGGAGAAGGAGCACCTGGTTCCAGCTTCCTCGCTATTCTATCATCCATGGTCGTAATCGTTACTGCCACACAGCACCTCGCCTTTTCCAACACATCAATATCTCTCACCACCATATCTGACTTCGTCACAATTTGAAATCGTATTCCTTCTCGCACAAATAATTCAACTACCCTCCTCGTCGATTGCAGTTTCTTTTCCAGCCTCGGATACGGATCAGAACTATTGGCCATGGATACAACCTTTTTCTTATCAATTTCTTTCAATTCCCTCTTCAACCTCTTAATCAAGTTTTCCTTCGGTCTACACTTAAATGCATCCTTGATATACCCTGTGATATAGCAGTACACACACCAGTGATCACAACCTGTATACGGATTCACAGAATACTTCACAGGACACGTACACAGGATTGATTTCCACGGGTCAAATTCTCGAATAATCATCTAGTAACTATATTCTCCTCAAGTTAAAAACAATTTCCACCTTTCAAAATTATCAAGAATGCTAGCCTCAATTGTCTCTTTACATATTAAAAGTACTAGAAAACAAATAGAAAAGACAATCTTGTTACACGTGTAACATTTTTTGTCATTTTATTTAATTCATAAATATTTAATGATATTTAAAGAGATTTAGGTTCTCACATCAGAGTTGTAGATACTAATGGATGAGAGAATATGTACACATAATCAAGAATGAAATGGGTACCTTTTTAAGTATTCCTGAAAAACATGTTCATGGCACTTGATAACCTGGGTAAAGCTATTAACGCCGCTTTGAGAAAGCTCACCAGAGGAGTGGTAGATGAAGCTTTAATAAAAGAAATTTGTCGAGACATACAAAGAGCATTATTACAGGCAGATGTCAATGTGAAATTAGTTTTTGAGTTAACTAACCGCATTGAAGAGAGAGCATTAAAAGAGAAACTTCCTCCTGGAATTTCCAGAGCAGAACATGTTACCAAGATCGTCTATGATGAGATCACTACTATTTTGGGAGAGAAAAAGGAGAAAATCCAAATTTCAGGACACCCCACCAGGTTATTGATGGTAGGCATCCAGGGTTCGGGTAAAACCACTACCTGTGGGAAGTTAGCCCGCCACTTCCGGAAAAAGGGATTCAAGGTGGGAATTGTCTGTGCAGATACGTTCAGACCTGGAGCTTTTGAACAGTTACAGCAGTACTCCACAGTAGATGTCTTTGGAGATCCTGAAGGAAAGGATGCTATCAAGCTGGCAAAAGAGGGAGTGAACCATTTCGCAAAGAAAAAGGTTGACCTCGTAATTGTGGATACTGCAGGGAGACATAAAGAGGAAACAGGGTTAATCGAGGAAATGAAGAAAATTTCTAAAGTTGTTAACCCTCATGAGGTTATTCTGGTTATTGATGGCACTATCGGGCAGCAAGCATACCAGCAGGCAGAAGCGTTTGTGGAGGCTACTGATATTGGTTCTATCATCATTACGAAGTTAGATGGTTCTGCAAAAGGTGGTGGTGCTTTATCTGCTGTCCATGCGACAGGAGCTCCCATCAAGTTCATTGGAGAGGGAGAGAAGATTGATGCTTTAGAGGAATTTGATCCCAAACGGTATGTGGCCCGACTGTTGGGGTTGGGCGACATAGAATCGTTGTTATCAAAAGTGAAAGAGGCTACAGAACAGCATGAATTGACAGAAAAGGATGCAATGAAATTCATCACTGGAAAATTCAATTTGAAGGATATGTACCAACAGTTAGAGATGGTCTCCTCCATGGGTCCTCTGCAGCAGGTTATGAAGATGATTCCTGGGTTCGGGTTAAACATTCCCTCTGATATGGTGGAACTATCTGAAGAACGGCTGAAAAAATTCAAAATTATCATGGATTCCATGACAGACAAGGAGCTTGAAAACCCCAAGAAAATCCATTTCTCCAACATTAAAAGGATAGCCAGAGGGTCAGGGGCCACCCACCGTGAGGTCAAGGAGTTGCTGGATCAGTACAACTTGATGAGAAAGATGTTTAAGCAGTTCGGAAAGAGAGGAAAGCGATTCAAATTGCCAAAAGGGCTCCAAATGTAGGATAAAAAGGCATTTTCCGTCAATTGGTTCTTGTTACTGAATACTGCTGAATAACTACAGTAATCTGTAGAATTCCATGAATGAAAGTGTGGAGTTGTCATTTTTCTACTGGCTGATAAAATTAGACTGCTCCTTTAAGTTACACAAGACAATATTACTGTTACACGTGTAACACAGTCAACACTCACTTTTTGGATAACACTTGCTCTTGCGGGATTGTCAGTTTCGGGAGATGAAGAATTTCAATCTTCTTAGTATCATCTTTTTGAAGTCAATGTGATAAAAGGAAAAAATTGTTACACGTGTAACATGTAAGACAATCACCCTATAATTCACAGCCCCGCTCTTGCGAAAGTGTTAAAAGTGAGAAGTCTTTACAGGAAAAAGGAGAAATACATGGTGAGAATTGCCCACATAGCTGATGTTCACTTAGGAGCTCCATGCAGTTACCTGGGTGATAAAGCAGGTTTGAGAAGAAAGGATTTTGAGAACACCTTTGAACGGGTCATTGATATCTGTTTGAACCCAGAGAATCGTATTAACGCTCTGGTGATAGCAGGTGATCTTTTCGATACAGTTAACCCTCCCTCTGCTTTGGTAGGGTTTGTACAAAAGAACATTTCCAGACTAACAGAGAAAGGAATTCCTGTTATACTCGTTCCTGGGACACATGATGCTTACGGATATACCCAATCTGTTTACAAGATGTATCACTTTTCTGGGGCAGATATTTTATGCTCGCCAACGTTAACTATTGTCACCAAGGAGATTTCAGGAAAAAAAGTCTTCTTCTATGGAATGGCCTACACCCCTGGATTCAGCGGCAACCCTTTTGAATCGTTTGCTCTCATTCAAGAAGAAGGTATCCACATTGGCATCATTCATGGATCTTTGGAACAGCCTTCCCACTGGGAAAAGAGAGAACAGGATCTGTCTATATCTGGAGACGATGTAGCTTGTTCCAACCTGGATTACCTGGCATTGGGGCACTACCACACTTTTCAACAGAATCAGTTCGGAAAGACGTTAGCAGTATACCCTGGCAGTCTGGAGGGTAAGACCTTTTCAGAACAAGGGGAACGCTTTATGGTTATTGTAGATTTTGCCGCAAAAACTCCTGTACTTGAAAAAAGAGCAGTAAACACCAGGAATATCACATCTGTAGAACTATCCGTTGATGAATACCCTTGTGAATCCCAGGAAGATCTTATCAACCTCATCAAATCACGTGTTGACCCAGAATCTGTTGTAGAACTCTCCATAAAGGGAACATCAGAATTCTTAATAGACAATGCCTTTCTGGAACAGGTGCTCTCAGACACCTCCTTTTACATAAGAGTTAAAGATGAAACCACTATGGCAGAGAGCTCTTTGGTAAAATCGTGGGAAAGAGAACGGACCATCCGGGGGATGTTCACTGCAAAACTTCTGGAGAGAATAGCCAAAGCTTCTGCAGAAGAGAAACCCATATTAGAAGAAGCATTAAAGATTGGCATTACCCAATTCAGGAAGGTGTCGCCATGAGGCTGCACAGACTGCACATTGAAGGGTTTGGCATGTTTGAAACTCCCCAAGAGGTTGAATTCGATCCATACGGCCTCACAGTGGTGTACGGCGATAACGAAGTGGGAAAAACCACCATAAAAGATGCAATCTGTGCAACTTTATTTGGGTTTAAAACGAACAAAGAAAAAAATTTATACCAGCCCTGGTCTCCTTCAGCTCACTTTAAGACAGCTTTACTCCTCTCTTCAAAGGGGGACATGTATTCTATCAGCAGAGATTTTACCACAGATACTGTTACTGTCCACCGGGTTTCAGAGCCTGAAAAAATCATTTTTCAAGGATGTATAAAACCAAGAGGTCGCGGAATAGATTATGAATTGTATTCTGACTTTCTGCAGGAGATTATTGGATTCAGTACTTTAGATATCTTCCAGCTGACAACGCTTGTAGAGCAGATGGGAATGAAAACAGAAATTTCACAAGAGATCAGACAGTTAATATCGGGAGGTGAGAAAACAGACTACATACAGATTGCACACAATTTGGAATCTCAACTGAAGGACCTCACTAAGAGCTTTCCCGGGAGTAAATTAATTGGAAAGAGAAAAATAGAAGAAATTGAGGAAAGGATCAGTATACTCTCAAGAGCAATAGGTGATGCTCACGATCGTGTAATAGAGGTGGGCCACTGCCAATCTGAAATAAAAAAGACAGAAACCCAGCTCCAGAATCTCCAGAAGAATTATGATACTGAAAGAGAAGGTCTGGAAGCATTGCAGAAATATATCCAGAATGAAAGGGATCTTTTAAATGCTCAAAAAGAGCTAAGAATATTCGAAAAAGAATTACAAACATTCAGCAATCTTAAAAAGAGTATTGATGCCATGTCTCATGAATCCCACCTCACCTATTGGATGGTTACTGCAGCTATTTTTATTGCCACTGTTGCTGTTTCATCTGCCGTCTGGATACTCTTTAATATACTCTCTTTAACCATAATTATTCTCATCTCCGGTATTGTGCTGGGAGTAATTTCCTACTTTCTCTCTGTGAGTGCCAGGCTTTCTTCTAAGGTCTCCCGGTTACGAGAAGTCTCAATTCATTCCAGCGATGCAGAAGAGATGAAAACTGAATACAAAAGGCTCCAGGAAGAGATTCTTTACGCGGATTCCTTGAAGCAGGCACTCCTTTCCGAGTACCCTTCTTTTGCTCAGGCAGGTCTCACAGCACTCACTGAGTTCCAAGGAAATGTCCGCCAGAAAATGAAAGATCTGGAAGAAAAAATCCGGAAAAAAGAAGAGGAATTACTCACCCTGAACGTAACTCTGGAGCGCTGCCGCCAGGATGTTACAGAATGCACGTCTATGGAAGAAGAAAGAGCAGCTCTCCAGGAGAGGTTGATATACCTCAAAAGAAAAAAGAAGGCTTTAATTGTGGCTCTATCTGTTCTCCAGGAGTGCAGTGAAGAATATCAGCACAAATACATTGATAAACTGGAAGATCTTCTCTCACGAAGTTTTAGGAGAATTACTAATGAAAAATATGATCGTGTTACCCTGGAAAAGAATACGTTAGAACCCCTCCTTTGTGCACACATTAACCCCAGAATCAGAAAGGAGAGCTTAAGTGTTGGAGCTCAAGAACAACTGTATTTTGCTATGCGTCTCTCTGTGGCGTATTTATTATCTCAAAACATAGCCCTACCATTTCTACTAGATGATCCCTTTGTCCACTACGATAGGAGAAGACTTGAAAATGCCAGGTTCATCCTCTCTCGTGTGAAACAGAACAACCAAATCATCCTTTTTGCTCATGATCCCCTTTACACAGAGTGGACTAACACTGTTATAAACTTAAATGAGTGGGGTTAATATGTCTGCTGTCAGCCCTTCAGTTCATTACAGCATCTCCACACACCTGTGCGAACATTGATTAACATTTTAGTTCCAAAATGTATAAAACCAATATAACTAATCAATAATATTAATCAACAATGCAAACATTTATAAAGGATGAGTAATATATAGAATTGTTGGTGTTTCAATGAAAAAGCTCAGTGAAATGTTCGGAGACAAAATCTCAAAAGAAAAGAGGTATGAAGAGGACTACTACGAGGAACAGGATACTGGCGGGCTTTCTGCGACCAGAGGGTTCAGAGATGTGGATGCAGTAAAGTATGAAGAAGATATTATATCAGAAGAGTTTCTGGAATACGGTATCACCTACGTGAAGCCTGTCAAATTGAGAAGTCTGGCTGATGTGCAGAAAATCAACCAGGAACTCAATGAAGGGAACATTGTGCTGGGCGATATCACTCCATTGCTGAACAGGGACCCTCAAGAGTTAAAGCGGGCCATCGATCAGTTAAAGGGCATCTGCAGAGGTATTGGTGGGGATATTATTGGTATTGGAGAGAGTAAAATATTGGTAACACCCACCAACATTCGTATCTACCGGAAAAAAGAGTAGATACAATGGAATGTCCACATTGTGGTCAGCAGCTTGAGCTTTTCACCCAGACGTATGATATTCCTTACTTTGGTATGGTATTGCAGTCCACCTTTGTGTGCTCCTGCAGTTATAAACTCGTGGATATCTATCCTTTCGAAGAGAAAGAACCGTCTCGCTACATCCTGAAAATTAGCCAATCTGAGCTCAACACCAGAGTGGTAAAGTCCTCCACCTGTATCATTTTGGTACCCGAACTAGGGGTGAGAGTAGATCCAGGTCCTGCCTCAGAAGGTATTATTACCAATACAGAAGGTATTTTACGCAGAATTGAACATGCAGTAAAAATGGGCATCCATTGGGGAAATCATCAACAAAAAAAAGAGGGGAAAAAAATCTTAAAAAAATTAAAAAGAATTTTTAATGGTGAAGAGACAGCAACACTGATTGTGGAAGACCCCCGGGGCTTCAGCTTCATCGTTTCTGAGAAAGCACAGAAAGAACTGTTGTAAAGAAAGACAGGGGAGTTACAGGAAAGGAGGCTATCGGCGAGTAAACTCCCCTGATCTTCCTGCCAATCCTTCGATTACCAGTATAATTAACAGCTGTATATATACCAGCGGCGGTACATTCTTTCTCATATCAACTCACCTATACATTATTGCTAATCAATAGTATATAAACTTTTCGGTGAACATAGGTAAGCGTGGTCTGTATCCGTAACGTTTATATAGGATGGATGATAAGAGTCGTTAATGGAAACTGATACAGAGAATTTGATACTGGACTTTCTTAAGAAACAGCCGATGGGGGCTACAGTTACAGATATTGCAAACAAACTTAATATGTCAAGAACGACCACTGTGAAGTATCTTGAGGTGATGAGGGCTACAGGGTTGTTAGACTACAAGGAGGTGGGAATGGCCAAGTTATGGTTCGTTTCCACACGGCTGTCCTATGCTGAGCACATACTGCTGGAGAAGACAAAGCAGGTGTTAAAAGCAGTGGAAACACCTGAGAAGCACCTGGAGTTGATACGGAGGGCTACACAGCCGCACATTGAAACGTTTCGACACTACCCAGAAGAGGAAAGGAAAAAACTGGCAGAAATGTTCAAAGAAATGGCAGATGAAGTGGAGAAAGATTAAAAAATGCAAGAAAAAGTTACCTTTTGAGTCTTTTTTTCATCATGACTGCATCTTCACCATTCTCGTAGTAGTTTTTCACAATTTTTTGCTTTTCAAATCCCATTTTCTCATACAGGGTAATAGCCGGGTTGTTGGAAACTCTCACTTCTAATTTCACCCTTTTCTTGTCGTGATTTGTAAATATTGCACACAACTCCTCCACCAACTGTGTAGCAATGCCCTTCCTCCTCCATGAGGGGACTACAGCCAAGGAGATGATGTGTCCCTCCCTCCAGCTGGTGATCCCTGCAATGTACCCCAGAATGGTACCTCCCTGCTCTGCCACCAAAAAGGTGTCGCCATACTTCTCGTAGAGAAAGGTAACCACATGTATGGGATACGGATTTTGAAAGCTTCCATGCTCAATATCGATGATCTGGTAGATGTCATCTGCTTCAGTGGGTCGTATTCTCATGTAAGAACTCCTCCAGTGGTCTTCCCTCGGTAGCCTCAACTTTGTATCCCTTTTCTGTAGGAATTAAATCTTCTGGTGGGTACACTTTGAGTGCTTTTGGAAATTTCACTGCAACCAGCGGTTCTGATCCGAAAATACTGCAGAATTTCTTTAAATCTGAAATTTCTTGTTCAGTAAAGTATTTTACCTTTTCCTTGGTGGTTTTTACCTGAAAGGCTAAATACCTGTGGCCATTACCAGCCACAATATCTGGATGGGGTCTCTTGTAGGACCTGCCTGATCCAGGAACCCGTATGGCAGCGTAGTGTAAGTCCCACAGCTTTTCCACTAAGAAGCGCTCTGCCCGTCTGCCTTTCTTGTACATGTGAAGGGTTTATATTTAAGTGTATTAAAAGGTTAGTATGCAGGTTCTCTCGTATCATCCGGAGCGAGGAGATATAAAAATCAGGGTAGAATCATTGGAGGATTTGTGGCATTTAGACCACATTGTAGAAGAGGGAGACCACGTAAAAGGGAAGACCTTCAGGAGGACAGAACAGAAATCAGACGTCTTGAGACCTCAAAGGACAGAAAAGAAACGGGTTACCCTCACCATTCGTGCTGAAAAAATAGAATTTCACCAGTATTCCAACTGGCTGCGGGTGACAGGTCCCATCACTGAAGGCGAAGACACAGGGAGCTACCACACCATAAACGTTGAAGAAGGGAGCGTGGTCACCATAACCAAGGAATGGAGGCAGTACCATTTACAGAGGCTGCAGGAAGCAGTTGACCAGAGTAAGACCCCCAAGATCCTGGTCGTGGTCCTAGATGATGAACAAGCAGACTTTGGTATCATCAGACAGTTTGGCCTGCAAGAAGTGGCCACTGTCTACTCGCACATTCCGGGAAAGAGAGAGCCCTCCCAAAGAAAGAAAGCCAAAGCCCGCTACTACGAGGAAGTCTCCACAAAGATTTCAGAATATGATCTTCCCGTTATCGTGGCAGGACCCGGCTTCACCAAGGAAGAGTTCAAAAAATACTACAAAGATGTCCACGAAAAAGATGTTATCATTGAATCAGCCAGTACCACAGGGAGAACTGGTCTCTACGAGGTGGTAAAAAAAGGATTAATAGAAAAGGTGTACAAAGATTCAAAAACTGCAAGAGATATTCAGTTGGTGGAAGAACTCTTTTCTGAAATTTTAAAAGGAAATGCAGTCTACGGATTCAAAGAGGTTGAAAAAGCTGTCAACTACAATGCGTGCGAGAAAGTGCTCATCGTGGATACACTTCTTCGTGGATCCAGAGAAGGAGAAAACCTCCTAGAAAGAGCCCGCCACAAAGGAGGAGAAACCCACATCATATCCTCCCAGCATGAAGGGGGAGAAAAACTGGAACATCTAGGGGGAATTGCTGCTTTCCTCCGGTTCAAGATTGAATAGATCAGGGGAAGATGCTGTACTTCATTTTCCTCTCTTTTTTCTCTACTTCTTCTCCTTCTTTCGATTCCTGCAAACTCTCCTCACATTCGCTCTCCATTTCTAGCACCTACTCAACTCCTGCCCACTATCTCTCATCCGTTTTGTATTCACCCACTTCCACAATACTTAAATAATAGGATGCACAAAATTTCTATACGTGGAAAATATGAGAGATTTAAACCCTACTGAAATGAAACTCCTCCATTATCTGGGAAAAAATCCAGAACTCACCAATAGTGAGCTGGCCACCCTGTTAGGATTAAAAAATCCTCCCTATGTATCCACCTTAAAGGAGGCTTTAGAAAAAAAGGGTTACTTTGCAGGACCGTACTACCGAACAGACTACGGCAAAATATTCCGCAACAGAATACGAAAGGCAATAGCTATCGTTTTATTTGAGCAGTCCTACGAGTTCATGTTTTCACTGTTGAAGAATGTGGGCTGCTACTCGTATCTGTATCCTGTTGAGGAACGGTTCTTCAGAAGTTACATGGTGGGCATCTTTGACAGTGATACAGAAGCTGTAAAAGAAATTTTTGACTATTTGAAACGAGAAGGAGTAATCTTTCACTACGAATTATACCTCCAGGACTACCAGACCTCTGTCATCCCCCCCACCTTTTTCATCAATTCTGATGAGGCCACCTCCGTCCCTTCTCTGGACAACCTCCTGGAAGAGACAGAAATTCCTGATTTATCCCTTGGTGAATTTGAAGGAATTACCCTATCACTGCCAGAGCAAAAGCTTATTTCCTACTTTGAACTGGGAACCTGTGTCCTCACCCAGATTATGGAGAAAGAGAAAGCTAAAGGAAATTTTTTCACCTATGCAGAATGGAAAGTAGCCAAAGACCTGTTGCAATCCAGTGGAGTTATCCAGATGGTCTATGATATTTTTCCGTTTCCCCAAATGGACTGTTCCCCTTTTTTTTTGTTTGTGCGGGCAGAAACGTTACTAGATATACAAAAGATTCTGTTCAACTTTGGAAAGGATTCCCGCCTTTTTAAAAAGGTTTTCTTGTGGACTTCACACCAGACACAGAAAACCTACGGGGTCATTTACTGTTACTCCCACCCCATGGTTACAATACAGTTGCTGAGGCAGCTGGACATGTATGAGGAGATAGAAGATAAAAAATTCTTTGCGCTGCGAAAAAAATTTTCTTTGTGGGAAGGGAAAAGTATATCTCTAGAGTTTTATGATCCCTTTTCCTGCGAATTATACTACCTGTATGACACCTATTTGGAAAAGGTTAAAACCTTTGTGGAGGAGAACCCATGGTGAACATAAAAACCAAGCACGGCACGATTAAGACTCCTGCATTAATCCCTGTGGTAGCTGCTTCCTACGGTATCTGGGACAAGTGGATTGCACAAGAGTATCCAGCTCCCTGGGACCTGTCGCAGGGTGTCATTCTCAGTCTGTACCATATCTTGCAGTACTCCTATAAGGAGAGAATTGAAGAAGAGGGAATCCACTCAGTGCTGCACACTGATAAACCAGTATACATTGATAGTGGTGGATTCCAATACATGAAAAAGGGAATTGAGCTCGATCCTATAGATGTTTTAAGACACGAGGAAAAAATGGGCTGCGACATTGGCATTACCTTTGATTATCCAATTCTTCCAGATATGGAAGAAAAAGAAAGAAAAAGACGACTGGAAAATTCAATTAAGTCTGCTAACTTGATGTTAAAAGAAAAGAAGACAGATATGCAGTTGTATGGGGCTATCCATGGGTCCAACCCTGACGAAATTACAGGGTATTTAGACCAGTTAAAAAAAGGATTTTCAGGGTATGGTATTGGCTCTTTAGTTCCACGGAAGAACCAGATCCACCATTTAGTGGACATTATTCACCATGTTCGTCAAGAAACGGACAGCCCGCTGCACTGCTTTGGGATCACAGGATTTCCCGCCTTGTTTGCGTTATCGTACTTGGGAGTGGATACCTTTGATTCCTGGACGTATGTGGTGGCTGCAGCCTACAAGGAGTATGTCCACCCGGAAACATTAGTCAGGGTGAAGAATATCAAGCATCAGGACAGCCTGCCTGCCTGCGACTGCTCCATCTGTGAACAGTTCACCCACAAGGACATGATACGAGCTGACAGCGAATCGGAGATCATTTTGGCTCTGCACAACCTGAACATCTTCTTGAGAGAGATGGCAGCCATCAGAGAAGCAGCTGGAGAGAATAACCTTGGAGACTACATAAGAAAGCGGGCTCGTAAAGCGAACAAGAGAGTACAAACTGCTTTTGAAGTTGCAGAGAGAAGGAAGAGCCAAAAGCGGTTATCATTGACATAGAGATATGAGTGACTGCAGATTGGATCACAAAGTCCTTATGGCCATTGTTAATGCTGGTATAATTTTAAGTCTTATCTCCTCTCTTCTATAACCCTATAACCAGAATAAGAAACCACTTGTTACACGTGTAACAATTGGAACCATGTGAAAGTTGATAATTCCTGAATAAGACAGAAAAATAGTTGTCAAATTGGATGTATTAAAGGACTTCAATCTGATGGTCAGGGTTTCCACAATGAACCATATGCAAAGACACCATGTGAACTTCACAGTCACTCTAATAGTAACCTTTTTGCAGATAAGTACATAGCTTTGAAATGAATTGAACCTTCCCCCACTCCAACCATTGTAATTTTAACAACACTCCATAAGTTTGAAATCGAAACATTTATATAGGGGCAGTACATAGATATGGTGAGCATTTGAAAAAAAGAGTAACAGTGGACCCCGGAAGGGGAGGTGAAGGATGGGCCACATTTGTGGCCGTTTCTTTTTTTTGGTTGCATATTGTCCAAGAACGTCGTGAACTTCAACTATTCAATAGAGTTTTTGTTGGCATTTGTCTCACTTCTGTTACACGTGTAACAATTTTTTGTCTTTTTTGATTGGTTTTAAATCTTTGATAGTGAAGGAGAAAGGAGCGAAAACTCTTTATATACTGTAGCTGTTCACATGTTATGAAAGCCTATCTGGAACTGATCCGGCCGTCCAATTCTCTCATGGCAGGGTTTGCTGTCTTTCTCTCAGGTATGATTGCCGCGGGGAGGCATGTTCCACCTTTAGATGTTATTTTGGCTGTTCTGGGTACTGTATGTGCCTCTTCGGGAGGTATGGTCATAAACGATTACTTTGACTATGACATTGATGTGATTAATAGACCTGAAAGAGCTCTACCCAGGGGCGCTGTGACGCGAAAAGAAGCTCTTGTATTTGCTTTGATTTTGTTTGGGTTAGCTTTTTTGTTCATTGCACTTACCAATGCGCTGTGTATTGCTTTGGGGTATCCTGCTATTGTGTTAATTGTTGTGTACTCATGGAAGCTGAAGAAAACTCCCTTCATTGGCAACTTTGTGGTCGCTTTTTTGACCAGCTTAACATTGGTGTATGGGGGAGCTGCTGCCGGGAATATTGTTCTGGTTACCATGCTGGCTATCTGTGCGTTCTTTGCCAACTTATCCCGGGAGATTGCTAAGGATATAGAGGACATAAAGGGAGATGAGAGTCTGGGATCGAGAACGCTTCCCATATTATGGGGTGTTAAAAGATCTACGTTAATATCGGCTGAATTTTTACTTTTAGGGATTGCAGCAACGTTCTTACCGTACTTTTCAGGATTGTTTGGATGGTTTTATTTGTTATTAGTTATACCAGTGGATGTTGTAATGGTGTATGTGGTGTGGTTACTTGTGACGTCTCAAATAGATAAGATCAATATGATTCAGAAGCTTGAGAAAGCTGGAATGTATGCAGTACTGCTGATTTTTTTTGTGTCAAAAATGGTGCAATAGTACGTTATGTGGGTTGAGACTTGAGAAGTGAATTTTATAGACGAATTCACGTAGAAATGTTACACGTGTAACAAAATGAGATAAACACCAAATAATTTATCTATCCTGGAAATCCTTCACGTCTGGTTAGAGACATAGATTGGTTAAGCCATCCTCCAATGATGTGGCAGTTGTTCATGGCTTTGTGGAGCCGGGTGAGTCCATGTGCTGTGAATTCAGGCTGGTTATACTCGATGCCGTACAGTAACTCGTGAAAGATGGTTCGTTTGGAGTGGAATTGTATCCTTTTCAATAGAGTTTCATCTTTTATACCCTGGTAGGATTTGAGAGCAGTTTTAAGAAAGTTAATCCCATATTCGGCTAATAAACAACAGAAATCCCAGGCAGGATCACCCATGCCTGCTTCTTCGAAATCGATGATGCCGCACATACCTTTGCCAGACTGGTATAAAATGTTTGAGGAGTCAAAATCTCCGTGGACGAAAACGGGGGTAAAATTCCAGTATTCCTTGTCATCAAGGAAGTCTTCGAATAACGATTGTGTCCATTGTTGTTCTTTTTTGTTCAGGAATGGGAATGCAGCTTTCTGTATGTGGTTGTAGAGTTCTGTTAATTCTGTGTGTGCTTTTTCATGGCTGAATTCTTCATTTAGGTCGATTGCGTGAAGTTCTGACAGGAATTGACCTATCTGGTGAGCAGTTTTGGTGTGGTCAAAGATAGGGACGCCTTCAAGAGATGTCCCTTCCAGCTTTTGGTAGCCTCCCACTGCCCCTTTGAATGAAGGGCATGTATCAGAGAAATAGAGGTAGTGTGGTATGGGAACGGAGAGGTTATCTCTTATAGAGTCACATACATCTTTTTCTCGTTTCAACAATTCTGGTGGAATTTCATGGGTGAATTTAAAGATTAAGTTGTTATTCACCTCAAAAACACGGTACGAGCCACCACCAATGAATTGAATAGTGGATATGTGGATATGAAAGCATTCTTTGATGATTTCTTTGTATATACCTATGGATTTTAATTCGGATCTTTCAGAATTTTCAGATGAATTATTCTGATCCATTGTGTTCATCTCCCAAATATAGATGATATAATCTCATGGTATGCTCGAATCCCATGCTCTCATAGAACTTGTGGAGGTCTGATCTGGTGAGAGAACAAATTAACTCGATACAATCTAATTTCATGGTTTTTGCCATGGTAATGCAGTGCTCCATGAGGTGACGGCCAT
>Ga0209427_10005719_pt1 | contig 14245 bp, 14 predicted proteins | sample DeeMarSWOR136_30_FD_187465 | JGI IMG/M metagenome (GOLD analysis project Ga0209427, IMG submission 187465) | Marine sediment microbial communities from White Oak River estuary, North Carolina - WOR-1-36_30 (SPAdes) (version 2) | ecosystem: Environmental > Aquatic > Marine > Intertidal zone >... | reverse complement strand
ATGAGTGACTACAAGGACGATTCGGAGATAAGCCAAGTCAATCGGGACGGGTTTAAAAGGGCGGTCAAGGTCAGCGAGCCAACGTATGAGGTTTTGCAAAAAGCGGTGGAGTTCAGCAAACTTACAGGGGGCGCATTTGATATTACGGTCGGGCCATTGGTGGACCTTTGGCGTTCGGCGGAAGAAGCGAACTCTGTTCCAACTGACGCCGAGTTAGCGGAGGCACGCTCGCGGGTCGGTTATGATAAGCTTATTCTCGATGGCAATGAGATGACTGTTCGGTTTGCGGTAGAGGGGATGAGACTGGATTTGGGCGGGATAGCAAAGGGATATGCGATTGACAGGGCGGTTGAGGCGATGCGGAAAGAAGGTGCGCTGGGTGGGATGGTTGATATTGGGGGAGATATTCAGTGCTTTGGTGCGCCGCCAGAGGGGAAAGACAGGTGGCGAATCGGTCTGCAGGACTCAAGGGCGGTCGGTGGTGATACTGAGCAAGGTCAAATCCTAATGGTTTTGGAGTTGACGGACGCGGCGGTTGCCACGAGCGGCGATTATCAGCGATTTGTTTTTATAGAAGGCGAGAGGTACAGTCATATCATTGATACTGAAACCGGATACGGCAGCGATGAGTTGACGAGCGTGACCATAATCGGGAAAAGCGCGATTGATGCCGATTTGCTGGCCACGGCAGTAAGCGTGATGGGCGTTGAAAACGGCCTTGCCTTAGTCGAGCAGAGAGAGCAAGCCGAGGCGATTTTAGTAACGTCGGCACCGGAATATGAACTTATAAAAAGCAGCGGCGCGGAAAGGTTTATCGAGTGATTGTATAATCGGTATTGCTCAAGCGGAGGCAGTTTTTGCGGGGGGTTTTTGTTTTGGCTGGCGTGGTTCGGGTGCGGAAGGGCCGCGGTAGACTATGACGTATGTGGGGCATTTGTTGAAGGCAGTTTCAGTCTGTTCGTTAGGCTGGTATTTTTGATAATCGAGTCGGGCGGAATTGTCCTCGACGGAAAACAGGTCGGTTTGTTTTGCGCAAAGGCCGCAGGCTATACAGCCGACTTTGCACATTGAGCGTGTTGCCTTGCCGGTCTCTTTGTTGCTGCAGGCGACGGTCATCATATTTTCGTGGCGGAAGGGGACCATTTCAATCAGGTTGCGGGGGCAGGCCTTTGAGCAGGCCGTACAACCGGTGCATTTTTCGTAGTCAACAATGGCGAGGCCGTCGATGATGTGAAGGGCGTCGAACTTACAGGCGCTTACGCAGTCGCTGTAGCCGAGGCAGCCGAATTTGCAGGCCTGAACGGTTGGCAGGGCGTTTGCGGCCGTGCAGGTTAGTATACCCTGGTATTGGCCGTAATATGTCTTGTCTTCGGTATGGGCTCGGCAGTGGATGATTGGTCTTTGGGCGGGGCCTGAGTCGCTGACCTGCAAGTTCAGGATGCCCGCGATTTTCGCGGCGGTCTCTGTTCCTCCAGGTGCGCACTTGCCAATTAAATCGGGTTTTTCTGCAACCGCCTTGGCATACGATGTGCAGCCGGCAAAGCCGCAGGCGCCACAGTCGATTTGCGGCAGGGCCTCGTGGATTTGCTCGACTTTGGGGTCGACCTTGACCTTGAGCTTTTCACTGGCGACTAAGAGTACCACGGCGAAGGCACTACCGATGGCGAGCATTGTCAGGCCGGCAGGCCAGGCGCTATTCCATAATTCGAGATAGATTCTCGCTTGCGCGAGAATGACATGAACATCAGCTAAGGTCATCTTATCATTCCTGCAAAACCCATAAACGCCAGAGTAAGTAACCCAGCGGTAATCAGTGTAATTGGTGCACCTTTAAGGCATTCGGGGACATCGGCGAGATTCAGGTTTTCGCGGATGCCGGCCATGATGCAAATTGCCATAGTAAAGCCGATGCCGGCACCGAAGCTCAGGACCACCGCTTCAAGTAGATTGTCAATTTCCCAGAGGTTGATGAAAAGGCACAGCCCGAGGATTGCACAATTTGTGGTAATCAACGGCAGGAATATGCCGAAACTCTCATAGAGAGAAGGGAAGAATTTTCGCACGTACATTTCGACAAGCTGGACGGCACCTGCGATGACCAGTATGAAGCAGACGTATCGGGTGACTTCCAGTGGCGTGCCGATGAGGATTAGATGGTCAATCAGCCAGGTAAGCGTGCCGCTTAAGGTGACAACGAAGGTTACGGCCATGCCCATGCCGAAGGCCATATCAATCCGGCCTGACACGCCAAGGTAGGGACAGATGCCAAGGAACTTTGTGAAGACAAGGTTGTTTATTAGAACGATGGATATAAAGCCCATCAGTAGGATGTTAAGCGTGTCCATAGGTCTTTTCCATTAAGCTTTTCTTTTAGTTGCGAGGTTTACGAGTCCCAACAGCAGTCCCAAGGTTATAAACGCTCCGACGGGCATTCTCATTGCGGCCCACGGTACGAAGCCGGCCGGTAAGATTGTGATTTCCCATATCGCGCCGGTTGACAGAATCTCGCGAATCGCCGCTAAAACGCACAATGTAAGTGTGAAGCCGGCGCCCATTCCCAGTGCATCGATGATGCTTACGAGCAGCGGGTTTTTGCTGGCGCAGGCCTCAGCCCGGCAAATGATGATGCAGTTGACGATAATCAGGGGGACGTAAGGTCCAAGTATCTCGCTCATTCTCGGCTGGAAGGCCCTCAGGAACAAATCGGCTATAGTAACAAAGGTTGATATTGTCAGCGTGAACATCAATATTCTCAGGTGGGGCTTTAGCAGGTTTCGCATAAGACTGACAATTATATTGCTGCAGAGCAGGACAAAGATGACGCAAAGCCCCATTGTAAAGGCGGGCTTTACCGCGGCGGTAACCGCCAGCGTCGGACACATCCCGAGCAGCAGGCGGAAAACCGGGTTTTCCCGCCACAAGCCCACTACGAATGTTTCTCCCAATAAGGGTGCGTTTGATGTCTTATTGGCCATTTGTTTTCAATTCCTTTTCCGGCAACTGTTGCTTGACTTTATCAATATATGCGTTGAATATCTTTACAACCGCTTCGCTGCTTACAGTGGCTCCGCTTATTGCGACGATTTCTGAATCGATAGTTTCGGGGTCACCTGTTTTTACCAATTGGAGTCCACCCGCCGGAGCTTTTTTGAACTGATTGCCAAAATAATCTTCCTTGATTCTGTCGCCAAAGCCCGGTGTTTCGTTGCTTGAGAGCACTTTGAATCCAAGGAACTTCTCACATTTGGCGTCAACTGCTATCACAAGTTTAATCTTATCCGCAAAGCCGGCACCTATTGCAACGAATGCAAATCCTGCGCTGCTGCCGCTATCATCGAGGGCCTGGTAGATGTCGGTTTTAGTTATCTTGCCCTTTTTGCCGGGTACTTCTACGCCTTCTATCGTTATCTCAAAGTTCCTGGCCTCGGTTATCAGTCCGGTCATAAGGTTATTGAGCTTGTCCTTTTCGTTCTGCTGTATTCTGGGTGACCAGGCGGCATTTGTAACTGCTATCAGAAGGCCGAAGCAAAATGACGATATAATCAGCAGCCAGCTTTGGTGGAAAAAGTGTTTTATATTAGACATTCGGCTTGCCTCCTGCTGGGACAAGCTTGCAGAACCTGTCAATCAAGGGTGTTACGGCATTCATCAAAAGGACGGCATACATAACGCCTTCGGGATATTCTCCGACAATTCTTATGAGCATTATTATGGCGCCGGTTCCGATTCCGAAAATCCACATGCCTTTGGTTGTCAAGGGAGCAGTGACGGGGTCTGTGGCGATGAAAAATGCGCAGATTAACATTCCGCCGGTTGTCAGGTGTGTTAAGGGTGAAATATACGCGTCCGAGTTAATCAAGTAGGCAATCCCCGCGAATGCGAAAGCGGAGAGCAAGACAGCCAGCGGTATATGCAGGTTTATTGTTCGTCTTATGAGCAGATAAAGTCCACCGAGCAGGAGGGCGAGCGTGCTGGTTTCTCCCAGGCAGCCGCCGATTTCGCCCGTGAAGGCAGCTTGCAGCTGGTCGTTGACAGTCTGGGTGCCTGTCTTGGTTTTTATGGCTTGTTTGCTCCAGGCCAGCGGTGTTGCCTGAGTGACTGCGTTTAGGGTGTTATCTGCGGAGATGTCGGGCATTTTTGAGTCAAGGGTGGCGGGTACGGTCCAGGTTGTCATCAAGATGCCAAAGCAAGCGGTCAGAAATGCTCTGCCGGCCATGGCGGGATTGAAGATGTTTGAGCCGAGTCCGCCGAATACCATTTTGGCGACTGCGATGGCAAAACAGCTGCCTATTACGGCTGCCCAGATGGGTAAAGCGGGGGGAAGCGATAGTGCGAGAATTATGCCGGTGACAACAGCGCTAAAATCGCCGAGGGACTCGAGCGGTTTTGGGTTTTTGCGGATTAAATTGCAGAGCCATTCGGTTGCGACTGACGAGATAACACAGGTAGATATAAGTATAAGTGCATAGATGCGGAAATAATAGCCGGCGGCTATCATCGCCGGAGCCAAGCCGATTATGACATCTATCATCACCGTGCGGGTCGAAAGCGGTTTACTTATATGCGGCGCAGGTGCAACTATTATGTTTTTGAGCATCTATATTAATTCCAACTTAGCAGGGCGTCATATTATTCCGGCATTTTTTTCCTCTGCCTGGCAAGAAAGATTTTGCCTGTTTTGATGTATCCCGTAAGTTCTATATTGGCGGGGCAGACGTAACTGCAACAGCCACATTCTATACACGCACTGATGTAATAGTTTTCTGCTACATCCAACAAATTATTTTTGACGGCGTGGGCGATCTTCGTCGGGTTGATGTGTTCGGGACAGGCCTGGAGGCATCTGCCACAACGGATACAAGGGGTCTGCCGTCCGGCGAATTTGGCCTTGCCGATTTGTTCTTTTGTTAATACTGTTATAGCACAAGTGGTTTTTGTGATTGGAGTTGTCAAATCGGCAATTGCAATTCCCATCATTGGTCCGCCAAGAACAACCTTGGCACTGGTTTTTGTTACTCCCCCGCAAAATTCTATCATCTCAGCGACGGACGTTCCTATGGCAACATAGTAATTTCCGGGATTGGCAATCGCCTCGCCTGTAACAGTCACGACCCTGTGTGTCAGCGGCGCGCCGGTAACTACGGCTTCGGCGATTGCGGCGGCGGTGGCGACATTTTGGACAAGCACTCCAATCATTGGAGGTATGCCCGCGGTTGGGACGTTTTTTTTCAAGATGGCTTTTATTAGCTGTCTTTCACCGCCCTGTGGGTATTTTGTCTTCACGGGGAGAACCTTAATATTATCGCCGTTTTGGGATGTTTTCAGCGACGAGTGCATGACCTCAATGGCTTTCGGCTTGTTATCTTCGATTGCAATTATTGTCTCTGAGCAGCTGGCAGCTTTTCTGGCGAGTTTGACGCCGGCGATAATCTGGTTCGTCCATTCAAGCATAATACGGTAGTCGCAGGTGATATATGGCTCGCACTCACAGCCGTTGATTATCATAGTTTCCTTGGGCATCTGGGGATTCGGCCCTAACTTTACCCTTGTCGGGAATCCGGCACCACCCATGCCGACTATACCGGCCTGACGGACGGCTTCTGCTATTTGGTCTGGTGAGTATTTGTTCGCGTCGAAGCCATCTTTAAATTCGGAGCAGGGCAGCTTGGGCGGATTGTTGTCAGGGTCTGCATCAATAATTACGGCCAAGCTTCGGCCGAGGACGGCGTGGGACTGCAGGGCGATTTCTTTTACGGTGCCGTTGACAGGCGAGTGAACGGGTGCGGAAACAAATGCATCGCAATCACCAATTAATTGGCCTGCCTGGACTTGTTGTTTTTTTTCGACCGTCGGCCGGCAAGGAGCACCTATATGCTGGCTGAGCATGATAGCAACTTGTTTTGTAGCAGGGCCCGGTTGTATTTTGCTCTCACAAGTAAGGTCTTTACTTTCCGGCGGGTGTACTCCGCCGGGAAAAGAGAATCTGCCTTTGGTGTTTATTTTCATATTACGGTCTTGGGATTATTTTGGCTTACCGAGTTTTCTGTTTATTATTTTTGTGATGATTACCACGGCGAGAGCCGCCGAGGTTGCCGGCAACAGAGCAAGTACTATTTCAAGATGGTCGACCTTTTTAGTAAGGCCTGAGAATGTTTCAAAAGCGGCTAAGGTGACGATAAAAACCGTCAGCGGCAGAAGGAAAGCGGTCACAGCCTTTAGGGTGATTGAAGGGCCTTTGGCATTGCCGAGATGGTGATAGATTTCCTGGCAATTATGCTTTTTGTAACAGTCCTTACAGGGTTTTTGTTGGTTCATAGTTTTTTTATCACGTGGAATAAAGCAAGTTTATAATAAAAAGTGGCTCGGTTTTCAAACAGAAAGTTTGAAAGTCAGGGGGTATTTGGCGGGATTGGTCTATATGGTCCGGGCCGGCGGCAATCCATAGGGGACGGTTGAGACTACGCGGATGTTTTAAAATGAGCAAAGAGCCAGGCCCATAGTGTTCTTCTCAACACATTTAGCTTGTATAAACCGAACTGTATATATAACTGAGAATATTCAAACTAAGTATGATAACCTTGCAGGGCCGGAAGCAGGAGGAGAAGATTGCCACAGGGTTGTCTTGGGACGGTTAAGTGAGTGAAAGAAGTTGAATTTAGGTTGAGAATGTTTCGTGGTGCAAGGGGGCGGCTTTGCGCAAAAAAAGCCCGACCTTGATTAAAGTCGGGCTTGACAGCGCTAATTATGTTTTCTACTTTCGCTCAGAGCGGCACCAGATGGTGCCGCTGTCTCGCGCCTGTCTAAAGAGAAACGGGCAGCGTGGCGCCGTTGTTTGCAGTTTACTGCCGTCCGTTACTATTCATCTGGGCGGGCGCGAGCTTCTTTTCTTAATCTTTCCGTTTCGCTATGGCCGCACTCGGGGCATCTGTCTGCGAAGTCGTGCGGGACACTACCTCTGGTGAAGATTAGCTCGCACTTCGCGCACTTTTCGGCTCTGTAGCCCGATTCCTCACCGCACTCGGAGCAGACGATTCCGGGTGCCGCCATAGACATAGGGTCCTGATGGTCTTTTAGGTACTGGAAGTAATCTTTTCTATCCATTTCCCACGCGTGCTCGCAGTCCGGATTGGTGCACTTGACCCAATACATTACGCCGCGTTTCAGGTCGTCGATGCCCCCGCCGCTTTTTGAACGGGTTGCAAAGGTTATTACGCCGGCTAAAACCAAGCAGCCCACAATAACCGCAATCATAATCGGTTTTTTCTTACTGTCTTCCATAGCAATATCTCCAAAACAGACAACAATACAATTAGCGGCTTATAATGATAAGGTATTACTTATCGTCTTATTTGTCAAATAGTTATTTTTAATTATTTGTGTCCGGGCCATATGTTTATCGGCTCAGCTTGCGCCATTTGCAGAATTCTGCCGGGCTCTTCCGGCATGCCCGTTCGGGCCGACAGATATGCAGATTCGATGACGGCCATATTCTTTAGGTTGTCCCTTGCCGTACTAAGGAGTTTGTTTTCATCGGGTAATAGTATACTTAGGGCGAAATTTTCCAGTAATTTTGCCATGCAGACAGCCTTATTGTCGTCATATGCGAATTCCTCGCTGGTCCGCCCAAAGCCATCGCTGACGGAAAAGTGTGTATCGCTGACTGTCAGGGTTTTATTTTTACCATAGACTTTCAGGGAGGTGCGTTGCGGTCCAAAGACGCTGCTCGCTATTAGATTGCCAAAGGACGTGTCGGTGAACTTCATTGTTACAATCGCGGTATCTTCTGTCAGGTAAAGGCGCTGTTGTCTATCGGCGGCCGTATTGGTATTTAGCGAATAAACCTGTTGTGGTGTGGCGAAGTTACAGACTATCTGGTCGATTATCTCGTAACAGGCGCGCAACAGCACTCCTCCGCCGGCCAGTTTCAGGTCGGTTTGCCAGCCGGCGCTCCGCTCATCGCCAACCGCACAGAAGGCAGTTATAAGAAAAACCTGCTCAATTCTGCCTTCTTGTAAGAACTCTCGCATAGCAAGAAAACTCCGGGCAAACCTGCTGGGATTGGCAACGGCAAATTTTATGTTTTCATCTTCGGCAAGACGGACAAATTCGGAGGCTTCTTCGAAGTTTCTGGCGGGGGGGGGCAGCTTGAGTATGTTGAATTTCTTTTTTATTGCCATTCGAATGTATTCATCGCAGCTGTGCATACCGGCTGCGACCAACAGACAGTCGAACTGATTTTGAATTATCAATTGGCGGTAATCATCGTAGGCGGTGCAGTTGTATTCTTCAGCCAGCCTTTCGGCGAGCTTGGTGTCCTTGTCGGCGACGGCGTGAATGTGGAAATAATCGACTTTAGATGCGGCTTCAAGCAGAAGCTGGCCTCTGTCTTTAAGACCAAGTAGGGCGGTTTCTAATTTTTTTTCGCTCATATTCTAAGTTATAGGAACTTTTCCCTTCCTGGTTGTGAAATGTGCAAAGCGTGCTTTCTTTTTGCTTAATTTTGCATTTTGCGCACGTATAATTAAAAAACGCGTGTCATAGCAACTGGCATACCGGCTATGGCCGAATTACCAAATCAGCCTGCTTTTTGAATAGCTCTTTGAGCATTTGTCTTATTTGTTATTGATGTTTGTTTGACAATAAGTACATCCGCGATATAGGTCAAAGAACTAAAGCGGACGATTATTTTTATTTGGTATGATAAAGTGCTCCGGCACGGGAAATTGCGAGCTTAAAAGCAAGACTTCTTTTGCAACCTCCTCGATTGCCGATTCATTATCTATGTTCTCTACCACTTTGTCTATGAAGGTGGCGATTTGCTCGGCCTGGGGTTCTTTCATACCCCGAGTGGTAATTGCGGGCGTACCTATGCGCAATCCGCTGGGGTCTGACGGATGAGCCGGGTCTAAAGGTGTGGTGTTGTAATTAGTAACGATCCTTGCTCTGTCCAGTGCCTTAGCCAGTTTCTTGCCGGGCACGTTCTTATTTCGTAAATCGATTAATATTAGATGATTGTCGGTCCCACCTGAGGAGAGGTTGAAGCCGTATTCAAGGAGCTTTTCGGCGAGTGCTTTGGCGTTTTTGACTATCTGGCCGGCATAGGTGATAAACTCGGGCGTGTCGGCCTCGGCCAATGCGACAGCAACGGCGGTCATTGTGTGCATATGCGGGCCACCCTGCAGGCCCGGGAAGACGGCCTTGTCTACATTTTTGGCGTGTTGGGCTTTGCAAAGTAACATACCGCCGCGAGGCCCTCTCAGTGTCTTGTGGGTTGTAGTTGATACGATGTCGGCGTAGGGGACAGGGCTTTTGTGTATGCCGGCTACAACCAAGCCTGCAATGTGTGCTATATCGCTGACGTGATATGCCCCCACACTTTTTGCTATTTGGCCGAATATCTCAAAGTCAATCTCTCTGGGGTATGCAGTGGCGCCGGAGATGATAATTTTGGGCCTGTGTTTCTTGGCGAGTTCTTCAATCTGGTTGTAGTCAAGTCTGCCGGTTTCCGGATTGACGGTATACTGGACGGATTTGAATATTTTGCTTGTTACGCTGACTTTCCATCCGTGAGTGAGGTGTCCGCCGTATGGAAGAGACAAGCCCATAATCGTGTCGCCCGGCTTGGCCAGGGCCAGATATGCCGCCCAATTGGCAACTGAGCCGGAGTAGGGCTGGACATTTGCGTAGTCGGCTTTGAACAGCTTTTTCGCCCGCTCTTGAGCCATCCTCTCAATCAGGTCGGTTACCTGCTGACCTTCGTAGTAGCGTCTGCCAGGGTAACCTTCGGAATATTTGTTGGTAAGGCAGCTTCCGCTGGCTTCCATAACGGCCCTGGATACGTAGTTTTCCGACGGTATAAGGCGAATGGAGCCGCTCTGGCGAGCCTTTTCCTGTCTTATAAGTTCGTAAATCTGAGGGTCATAATGCTCAAGGGCTGGTATCATATTAGTTTCTCCCTAAACTATAGTGCGTAAATTGCAAATATCCTGTGTTCCTTTGTTGTTCGGAATCCCATTTGCAGGGCTTTGCAAATGGGGTTGTTCGCGAACGTGTTCTTCAGCATTTTGGTTGCTTATACCAAAGTCTTGGTTTTTATACAACTATTTATTGTTGACAAATCCGGACGGCAGATTAGGATAAGCAGGGCAAGGGTGCTGCAGAAAAAGGGACAGGTTAGAGTTAATGCCGGATACAGATGAACAGATATTAGCGAAGGCAGGGGTGTTCTTCGAAAGAGCCCGAAATGTAGCGGAAACGGATAACTTCGATTACGCTATCGATTTGTACCTTGAAGGCCTGCGGCGTGCGCCTGACGCGCTGCACGAGGGTCATATCCCGCTATGTGAATTGGCGCTTCGGCGGAAGGGGAAAGGTGGCAAAAAGCCTTCGATGGTGGAGAGAGTAAGGCGTCTGCGAGGTAAAACACCTCTTGAGCAGATGCTGAACGCCGAGTACTTATTTGCCAAGGACCCCGACCATTTGCCATATGCCGAGGCGATGCTCAAGGCTGCGGCAGCAGGGGGTCATAAGAAGACGGCCGTGTGGATTGCCAATCTGGTTTTCCAGACGAATAATGCAGCTGCAAAACCATCCTTTCAAACGTATGTGCTATTAAAAGATTGCTATGCGGCGGTCGGTGAGTTCGACAAGGCGCTTGTTGCGTGCCAACGAGCCATCAAGCTTAGGCCCGAGGACGGGGAGTTGGCGGATGAGTTCAAGGAGCTATCGGCCGAGCTAACTGTTGCCAGAGGCAGGTATGACCAAGAGGGCGATTTCAGACAATCTATAAAGGACCGTGAAGTCCAGGAAAAGCTCCAGGCCCAGCAGAGTGTCGTCAAGACTGAGGATTACCGCCTTTCAGCGGTTAAAGAAGCCAGAGATGCTATGGGGCGGGAGCCAAATGTTCCTCAGAACATATTTAATTTGGCGGAGTCATTGTCGGATTTGCGAAATGAGCAAGCCGAGAATGAGGCAATAGAGCTACTGGAAGATACTTATGAAGCTAAAAACGATTTTAGTTTCAAAGAAGAGGCCGGCAAGTTAAGAATAAAACAGCTTAAGCGTATGATAAAAGAATCCCGTGCTGCTGCTGAGGCCAACCCTGAAGATGAGCAAGCGAAGTCGTGCTTATCTGAGTTGTCAGCGAGGCTGAACAGTACCGAACTGGAGCATTACCGTCTGTGTGTGGAGAACTACCCGACTGATTTGCGGGCCAAGTATGAATATGGTGTTCGACTGCTCCGTGACGAACGGTACGATGAGGCGATACCATTTTTCCAGGAGGCGCAGCGGGACCCGCGACGCAAGACTTCATCAATGGATAAAATAGGGCTGAGCTTTTTTATGAAGGGCTGGTATGCGGACGCAATTGATGTTTTTACCAAAGCGATAGATTCCTACGAGATAAAAGATGATGGCGTCGGCAAGGAACTGCGGTATAATCTCGCCCGTGCTTACGAGGCGCAGGGCGACGGTGCAAAGGCACTAGAGCTTTATCGCAAGATTGCTCAGCTTGATTTTGCTTATAAGGACGTCCACCAGCGAATAGATGAACTTAGGGGTACCCCAGACGCATCTTAATGCCTTTTGGGAACTCAGGAATAGGAAAGCTGAACCAAATACTCGGATGAGCGGCGATAAATTGGTATCAGTATTTGTAAACAAAGTATTAGTTATTTCAGGAGATTACAGTGGCACATTCGTTATCGGCCAAGAAAAGAGTCAGGCAGAATGTCAAAAGAAGGGCGCTTAATCGCGTGCGCAAGAGCCAGGTAAAGAGGCAAATTAAGGATTTTGGGGAGGCGTTGAGCAGCGGTGGCGTGGAGGCTGCGAGCGAACAGTACCGGCTTGTTGTCAAGAAGCTGGACAAGACTGCCGGTACCAGCACGATGCATAAAAGAACCGCAGCACGTAAGAAATCACGTCTTGCCAGGCATCTCAACAGTCTTAGAGGAAAAGGTGGATAGCAGCCCTGTTGCCGATAGCAAACGTTGTGGAGGATGTTAGGGCTTTGTTGAGCCTTTGATTTAGTTTTAGATGAGTATAGCGCCCGGCCGATATAAAAAATCGGTTGGGCGATTTTTTGTTTTCTTTCGAGTTTGGGTGAATGGCTGAAATCTACAGAGAAAGAATAGTTAAATTATTGAAACACGCCGATTATACGCCGCTGAAACTGGCACAGTTGGCCAAGACATTGGGTGTAAGTTCGGAAGATTATCCGCAGTTCAAGGTGGCGTTTGAGCAACTGCGTCAGGCCGGGCACGTGGTTATAGGGGCCAGGAATTTGATTAGCCTGCCTACGATGTCGGGGCGAATCATAGGGACGTTTAGAGCGAACCCGAAAGGATTTGGATTTGTTACACCTCTGGAACCGAATTCTCACGGCGATTTGTTTGTACCCCCGGGCGCAACAGGCGAGGCGATGACAGGTGATATTGTCGCCGCCAAGGTTGTAAAGAAAGGCAGGCGTAGGGGGCAGATGAGGTACAGCGGCAAGGTGGTAGAGGTCCTGGAACGAGCGCAGAATAAATTTGTCGGGACTTTGTTGAAGGAAAATATCGGGTGGATTGTTCAGCCGGATGGGACAGGATTCGTAGAGCCGATTAGCGTTGAGGACGTTGGTGCAAAAGGCGCCAGGCGTAAGGATAAGGTGGTGGTCGAGATACTTTCCTATCCGACGGAGAGGTATCTAGCACGCGGCGTTATTGTCGAGGTACTCGGCAGAGCAGGGCGTTACGAAAGCGAGATAAGGTCAATAATCCGCCAATATCATCTGCCTGACGAATTTGAGGACGATTGTATCGGCCAAGCACGCAGGGCCGCTGACGAATTTGACTCTGAGCAAATTGGTCGCAGAGAAGACATTACGGGAAAAATTATTATTACAATTGACCCGCCGGATGCAAAAGATTTCGATGATGCGATAAGTCTGGAGAAAGATTCTGACGGCAACCGGGTTCTGGGGGTTCACATTGCCGACGTGAGTTGTTTTGTGCCGCCTGATTCGCCGCTGGATGCCGAGGCAAGAATTCGCGGCAATAGTGTCTATCTGCCGGAAAAAACGATTCCTATGCTGCCGGAAATTTTAAGTAACGGCATATGCAGTCTTCAGCCGGGACAGGCGCGCTTTGTTAAGAGTGTATATTTAACTTACGACCGCGATGGTAACGTATTGTCCCGCAGATTTGCCAACAGTGTTATTTGTTCGAGGCAGCGTTTGACCTATAAGCAGGCCGACAAGGCTTTGCGAGGGCGCACGAAAGGCGTCAAGCCTGAAGTTGTGGGGCTGCTAAGGGATATGGAGCACCTTAGCAGGATAATCGAGAAGCGAAGGTCGAAGAACGGTATGATGCATCTGGATTTGTCGGAGACGGAACTGGTAATCGATAAGTCGGGACGTGTTGTAGATGCTCATCCTGCTGATGACAGTTATCCGCACACGATAATCGAGATGTTTATGGTGGAGGCGAATGAGGCGGTCGCATCGCTCCTGGACAGGCACAATGTTCCGTTAATGCGGCGGATTCATCCGGAGCCGGACAGTTTTAGTATGCAAAATCTCTCGAAGCTTGTCAGGGCGCTGGGGTACAGTCTGCCTCGGACGCCGGACCGTACTTCGATACAGGAGTTGCTGGCTGCCGTCAGGGGGACGGACAGTGCTCTGGCGGTGAGTTTGGTGGTTTTGCGCAGTTTCGAAAAGGCGCAGTACGCGCCGCTTCATATTGGCCATTTTGCACTTGCTTCAAAGTGGTATTGTCATTTTACCAGCCCGATACGCAGGTATGCGGATTTACTTGTTCATCGCGTTTTGGAGTGCTACCTGCGAAAGGAATTAGGGTCGGCGCCGTCGAATGAAATATTAGCCGAGAAGGATTTGGTTGAGATTGGGAAGCACATTACCTTTACCGAGCAACGGGCGGAGGATGCCGAAAGGGAACTACAGACCGTTTTGATACTGCAGATGTTGAGCGATAGTATCGGCGAGGAGCTTGACTGTGTTGTTACGGGTCTTGCGGGTTTTGGGGTGTTTGTGCAGTCGCTGAAATTCGGGATTGAAGGTCTGATTGCGATGGACAACTTAGGGCCGGATACATGGAAGTTCAATTCGAAGACCCAAAGTATTGTGGGGCTGAATTCCGGAGCGAGTGTTTATTTGGGCAGGGCGATAAAAGCGCGCATAGTTTCGGTAAACGTACCTGCCCGGCAGCTAAATCTCTGCCCCACTGAGCCATTGGTTGAAGTATCT
>Ga0209427_10005717_pt1 | contig 14254 bp, 10 predicted proteins | sample DeeMarSWOR136_30_FD_187465 | JGI IMG/M metagenome (GOLD analysis project Ga0209427, IMG submission 187465) | Marine sediment microbial communities from White Oak River estuary, North Carolina - WOR-1-36_30 (SPAdes) (version 2) | ecosystem: Environmental > Aquatic > Marine > Intertidal zone >... | reverse complement strand
GGTGCTGCGTGCATCAATTATAGATTCAAAGATAGTGACGCAGTGCTGACCATCCCCGTGCCCGTTAATGTTAAAGATATCGGTAAAGCCCCAGCTTTTGAGCGAGTTGAGTATATCGTGCAGCAGGGCCTTCATCGTTTCTTTTCGAACGGTAAAAGTTCCGGGAAAGACGTGTGTCGTGCCGTTGATTCCCCAATAAAAGGGCGGGGCGATAAGAGTTTTTATGCCCCGTGATTCAAGCTCTCGACGTACGAGCTTGCAGGTAAGATAGGCGCCATAGGTATCGATGCCGCAGCTCATGTGCGGGCCGTGCTCTTCAATAACCGCAGTCGGCAAAAGAATTATAGCGCCCTCTTCAGCGGCTTTTTCCACGTCCGGCCAGGTCATATCAACCATAGTCTCATGGAAAATTGAGCTGCCACCTGATGCGGCGGATGTATCATTAGCAGGGGGGTCTTCCTGATTTTCCACAGACTTGAGAGAAGGTGACATCAGCAAAACCAGCACAAGACAGGCAACAGGTAATAACAGAAATTTAAGACGAAACAACGAACTTCTGTTTTGGACTCTGCTTAAAACAGCCGGTAATTGTTTTTTAGGGCATCTGCTCCTCATTGCTTTTCTCCTTATCACTACGAGAACACATTATGCAGTTAGACACTTGTATGCAGGCTCACAAACCAAATGGGGCGATACCTTTCCTTTGAGAAACGCCAAGACAGGACTTACACTGAGGGCAAAAGTAGATACAACGCTTGCCCAGGTCACCTTTTATTTGCTGAAACCACACATTTGTAAGCTCTTTTTTGCAGTGAGGGCAGATTGGTACTGCCTCTTCTTTTTTCTCAAAAGTAATCATATTATGTCTCCATTTTCACCGGGTAAATTTGTCAACTGAATCTATCTTCATTGATTCGACATTGCCCCGGTTATCCAGCTCAAAGAAGATTGTATTTTTATTAAATTCATCAAGCCATCTTCCTTTTTCATTTGGGAGCTGCAGCTTTATAGTTTTCTTTTCGAGCGGGTCGTTCACTGCCAGGCTGCCATCTTTATAAAGTACTGTAAAATCAGCTCGCAGGGCCGCCAGTGAATACGTGCCGAGATAAGGCCTGAATTTTTCGGGAACATTATTGTTTACTTTTTCAGGTCCTGATTTCCTTGGCAGGGGGATAATTTGATGCAGCTGCATTTCCACGACTTTGCCAAAGCCAAGATATTTTCTCTTAAATGTAAAATATATCTGGTTCGACAATTTACAATACCATAAACCTTTTTCGTCGGGGTCATTCAGCGCCAAGACTACTTTTCCCGGAATATCAACGGCCAAGCCTCCACCCTGAACAAATACCTTTAATACAGTTTTAGTGGCGGGATTGGTATATTCACCCACGTACGCTTTATACATCTGAGAGGCTTCCTCTTCGGCCTGGCCCATTTTCATTGAGCCGGCCCTAAAATCAAGCACTTCCATTTTTTTGGGATTAAGTGCAGTAGCAAGGGATTGATAGACTCCGATGCGGATGTGGCCGGAATCGGCATAATCAGTCTCATTGGCGGTGGCATCGACGGGTACCCACCCCACGTTGCCCATGTATATTTCATTCCAGCCATGCTGTCCAAAGGCTCCTCCATAATTGGGGACATACATACACCCCCAGACAACTCTTGCGGGTATTCCCACAGCCCGGCAAAAGGCGGCCAGAAGAAGTGAGTGTGCGCCGCATTCCCCGGCTTTGATGTCGTAGGTTTTTCGGGCGGATCCTCCACCGGGAATCGCATAACCAATATTCTCAGCAACCCACTTGCTCAAGCGACATGCCGCCTCCCAGGAATCCTTTGAGCCTTTGGTTATTTCCTGTGCCTTTTTGATGAGGACAGGGTCATCCGATTCGAGCAGTTCCTCCGGTTCGAGATACTTTTTCAGGGACAGGTCTTTGCTGAAATCCGGAGGAAAAGCCGGGGCGTCCGAACCGTCATATCGCTTATGTTCAATCTCGAAAATTCCTTCGACCAGATTGTCATTTATAGTACCGGTAAAACGCTGGCCGGTTATATTAAGACCCTCCCGCGTCACCCACAATCCTGTAGGCTCGACGCTTGCTTTGACCTTCATGTATGATATGGCCTGAACATCCGCAATTGCCACGTTAACCTTGGCAAAGAGGCTATCATCCACTTTTGCCAGCTTAATCCTATCTACAACCGAGCGGTCGGTTAAATATATATCCCGGCCATTAGGGAGATTTGCTTTGAGCATGTGGCTGGTTTCTGTATCAATCCACCATTTTACTTTTAAGCCTGTTTTATGATTCAACTGTTCAAGAATAATCGCGTTATAAGTCTTCCCCACCAGCTCCAGGTCTTCAGTCCCTATTTTTGTGTATGTTGATTCCTGGATTTCCCCATCCATAACATCCAGCGATTTATACTTCTTCTTCTGAATTTCGCTGCCTGTGAAATCCCTTATCAGTTGTGAGAAAAGCTGGGTATCGCCAAGCATAACATCCGGTGAGAGCTCTATGTCTTTCGGCTTTGGGCTCATTGTAGAAGTATAATGAGCGATATTATCCTCTATTACCACCTTTATACCCAGCTTTATTTGTCCCTGCGAAATATCAATACTTGAATAGGTGAAGCCATCGGTTGCCGGATCTATGTAGCTTTGTGTTTTAACTTCCGTATTGAATTCGCTCCCGAGCGCAGAGAGCATCAAAAATACATTTTCATCCTCCAACTTCATATCTTTACCATCTATTACAGTAGGCGAGATATTGGCCTCTACGTATCCGCACAGTACCCCGTTTACTTCAACGCCATAGTAACGTTTCTCTGTTTCGACCTGAGCGGCTCGTGCCTGAAAGCCGCCTGAGGACACCAGAATCAGGAGTACAAGTGCGTACATAAAACATTGTTTCTTCAAGTTTTTCATTTCAATCTCCTTTTTTTCATTTGAATCTCTACTTTAATATAAAACGATTCACACACAATTTTCTTCAATCTTTTTCGCATAGCAGCTATCGCCGGGCCTATTTAGGCAGCGAAAGGAGTAGTGCATTTTGAGCAATTTCTGAAATCTCCTCTGCGCTCAGGGCGTAGCTGTAGATGCGGACGTCATCGATGAGGCCGTTCCAAAAGCGATTTGGCGTCTGCGAGTTTTCGCCGATGTAAACCGGCTCATCATTAACGCGTATATTTCCCGGTGCTTCGGCGGAGGCATCCAGGCTGCCGTCTATATACAGATATATTTTTTCTTCATCATAAACTCCGGCAACGTGATGCCAATGTCCGTCATTTACGTCCGTATTACCGTAGACCTGGCCCCAGTCGGTGCCCGGGACAACAAGACCGGAGCAGGCGAATTCAAGCGTGCTCTCGCCGGTGTTCCTTTGCAGCCTCCAGCTCCTGTCGCCCTTGGTGACGATGGCCTGCCAATTTCTGTCGAACGCGTTGACCTTTATCCAGGCCGAAACTGTGATTTGATTTTTGATGTCGAAGTTATGGTCTTTGCCTATATCCACGTAGTCACCGTCTCCGTCGAAGGCAAGTGCACCCCCATCTATGCCATCGACCCAGCTTGTATCGCCCACGAGCGTGCCATTGTGGCCATTGCCGCTGGAATCTACAGCAATATCGCCGGAGCCATCATCAAGTTTCCACCAAGCCACCAGCCTTCCGGTGTTGAAGCTCCAAATATCTCCAGTTGCGACGGAGCCTTCGGGTTGAATCTCATCTACGCGCCAGTAATAGGTTGTGCCTCTTTTTAGGTCCGGCAGTCCGGCATAATCGCTTGTCACCTCATCCAGCAGTGACATTTGGTCTGCTCTGGTGCCGAAGTACACTTTGTGCCCGGTGGCGCCGGCGCCGGGTAACCAGCTCAGCTTTAATCCTGTAAGCGCCGTACCTTCTGCACGGTCGGCCAGCTGCGGTTTAACGGCCCCGGGCCTGATGTTCAAGGGCACAGCTTCAAGCTCAGCTAATTCCCCAGCGCTAACATCTCTTGCAGTCAAGTCCCCAAAGATTATCCTGTACTTACCATCTTCGATCTTCCACCTCATCAGAACTGCGTGGGGGAACTCCGCCGTTACCTTATCGCCATAGTATGCAAAGTCTTTATCTTCCATTACTAATTCTGCGCAGAACCTAATAGACATCTCTAAACTCATTGCTCTGTTCTCATCTCCGGGTTTGGGAGGCCAGGGGGGCTCGCCACCGAATGTTGCTAAAAGCCCGGCACGAAGCTCCCGCGCGATGGTCATAGCCGACAGGTCACTCGGATACTTCCCAGAAGCATACTCAGCAAAGAATGCTAATCCCTCCACGACGCTTTCCTCATCCGACGAGAGCTCCACATCAGCGACCAGCTTATAATCGTCCGGTATATCAGGCTCAAACACTTTGGATTCGAGCTCGATATCCCACTGGTAGCCATAGGCGAGCATATCGAGCGCCTTTTCACCATCTTCTGTAAAGACTTCGATTTGGAGTCTCACGGGCAAATCATTCTCGACGGCAGCCCAAAGACGCGCGACCACATTTCCAACCATCTCTCCTGCAATCTCTGCAGCTACTCCTCTTGCAATTCCGGGGTCACGGCACTCGATACCTTCAACCTCAATTCCGTTGATTTTACTGCGTCCCAGTTTGGTGTACTCATATTTCATGAATTCTTCGACGAGCTTTCTTGGGTCACAATATTCTTTCTGTATCTTTTCGAAAAGCTCATCAGTTAACGTCATACGCAAATACGTTTTTTGGCTGGGTATAACCGTTACAGCAACCCGGTCCGGTATCGAAAGATAGCCTTTCGTGCGCAGTTTACCTTCTTTGTAAGTGTTCGTGCGGATGCCATTCTTTTCTGAAACCCAGCCCTGGACTTCCAATTCCACACTTTCCTTTTCATCGAGCAGCCCTACCATATTCAGTTTCATACGGTATGCAAATGCCCCAACCTTTTGGATATTGTTGAGCACCTCGCCCCAAGCGACACCATTGTGGCCAATAATATTGAGTCCGATAAGGACGGCAATTACTATCACCGCAGCAGTGGCCAGTCGTGTAATGTGGCTCTTTGCGAGAAACTCCAAAAGAATATGCCGCTTAGGTTGTCGTGACTGTGTCAGAGTTTCGGAAAAATCCTTCGACGTTTGTTCGGCAATTTGCTGCACATCGGCCGGTATGTCTTCGGCGCCGATGGTTTTCAGGATGTCTTCAATTTTATCCGTGTTCATTTTATTACTCCTGTTCCGCTAAAGCCGCTAATTTGCCTTTCAAAGTTGCAATCGCCTTTGAAACGTGCGACCTTGCACTCGCTTCGGTACAACACAACTGGGCAGCAATATTCCCGTAATCCTGTTGTTCGAGGTATCGCATTACTATTGCCTTTGACTGCCTGGCCGGCAGATTGCTTATCGCCTGTCTGACCATTGTGACCAGCTCAGTCCTATCGAGCCTCTCATCAGGGATTTCCTGGATACCGATTTTGCTCCGGCTGAATTCTCCGTTTCTGCCGATTCTGTCTCGCCAGGCTTTGGAGTTGGCCGTCAGCACAATCCTGTAGATATAGGCCCCTGCTTTTTTGCCTTTGAGCTTCTCTATATTCTGCCACATACCCAACAGGGCATATTGCATCGCCTCGGTGAAAAGCTCTCTATCACCCGTCAGCTTCCAGAGGACCGATGCCAGATAAACGGCATACTTGGTTCTTAGCTGTCTGAAGAGCTCGGCCCGTTTCGAATAATTCATCTACGATGCTCCAATCTTCGGTAAAACCTGAAAATTTCCAGTTTTCACACAATAATAACCGCGTAGAGCTGATTTTGTGTAAAAATTTTTTTGAAAAGGACGGGACTGTGCGGATTTTGGCCTGTATTCAGTAGAAATACGTCTTCAATTCTCCGACGTTGGTTGTGGAGCGGGTAATTTTGTATGGGCAGGGTTTCGGAGCTTAAACATGACGAAAAGACCAAGGAGGCCTGAGAGCAAATAGCCCAGAGGCGTAAACTTAAGGATGGCATTTGTGCCGAAATGTTCGGCAACGGGCAGCAATACCATAAAAACGATATTAGCCAGTGCCCAGGTGCCGCCTACCATAAAGCCCATCCGCTGTCCAAGACTCAATCCCATAGCGTATCTCGATAAGGTTATCATCAATATGTAAGCTGCGATTGCGCAGAAGCCAGCGCCAAACAGCAACCATATAGCCGCTCTGTCATTGATAAATATCAGATAAATCACCAGAAAAGGAACCACAAGGAAAAGTGCGGCGATTGAGCATTTCAGCTCGTCCTTTTTGCGGGCGATATTTGCCCAGACAAATGAGCCTACGGCTCCGCCGAGACCGAACATTGTTGCGGAAAAACCGCCGAAGGTAAGCTCAAAACCAAGCTCGTTGAGTACTGTCGGCAGAAGGTTTGCAAGAACGGTGGTAGAGACAGCCGCGGGCATTGCTATAGTCATTATGAGCCAGAAAGGCAGCCGATTTTTCTCTTTTCGGATATCATTTTTATTTCGTACTTTCCGCTCAACCGCCAGGCGGATTCTCAGGAATATGACCATTACAATACCGATAACCGGACACAGAACCAGAGGATATAAACCCTGCAGGCCAAAGCGAGAAACAAGATAGGCCGAAACTGCGCCGCCGCTCGCGTAGCCTAAAAAACCGCCCGCCATAAATACGGCAGTGCTAACAGCCGGCGGAATCCTTCTGAGCCAGTGAACCGCCCGCAGCCCTTCCGGGTGCACTATTGCTATTCCACAGCCACTGACGACGGCAAGCAAAATTATTAAAGAAAAGGCACCGCTGCCTCTGGGCAGGGCATCCAGCAGGCAAATACTGACGGCCAATATAAGTCCGATATGCAAAAACAACGGCCTGCGCCTTTCAGCACGCATATGGCCGATGAGTGGCTGGATGCCGTTGCTTGCCAAAAGCATTACGGCCAGAACAAAACCACCCAGAGACAGGCTTAAAGAAAATTCGTCCCGGATTGCCGGAAGGATAGCGGGCAGCATACTCGCGAACATATCAATCAGGAAATGAACACCCGCAAGCACCAACAGCTGCATCCAGTAAAATGTGGTGATTCTTCTATTCAAGTATCAACTGACTGGCACCTCAAACTTGTTACCGGTGAGCTGCTCGTATGCCTCAATGTATTTTTTGCTGGTTTTGGCTCCGATATCATCGGGCAGCTCGACGCCGGGGCCTGATTTGTCGAAGTTTATGCTCTCGAGGTAATTGCGAACAAACTGCTTATCGTAACTTTCCTGGTCCCTGCCGGGTTGGTATTTATCGGCAGGCCAGAAACGCGAGGAGTCCGGCGTCAACACCTCATCAATCAAAATAATCCTGCCATCGACGCGGCCCCACTCGAACTTGGTATCGGCCAGAATTATCCCTTTGCTCTCGGCATATTCGCCGGCCTTTTTGAAGATCTCCGTACTCTTATCCCGCACATAGTTTGCCGCTTCGGAGCCTATAATGTCCACACATCGCTCGAAGCTGATATTCTCATCGTGTGTTCCCCTCTCGGCCTTAGTGGCGGGGGTAAAAATCAATTCCGGCAGCTTCTGGCACTGAGTCAAGCCGGACGGCAGCTTCTGTCCGCAAACCGTACCGCTTTGTTTGTATTCTTTCCAGCCGGAGCCGGCCAGATACCCCCGCACCACACACTCAATCGGCAGGACTTCAACCTTTTTAACCAGCATGCTCCGGCCGGCCAACTGCTCGGAATGATTGCAAAACGGCTCGGGAAAAACGGCCACATCATCGCTTATCATATGGTGCTCAACATCCGGGCTTAGATAATCAAACCAGAACTTTGAAATCTGCGTAAGAATAATTCCTTTACAGGGTATGCCGTTAGCCATAACCACATCAAAAGCACTTATCCTGTCGGTCGCAACTATCAGCAGCTTATCGCCCAGGTCATATATGTCACGAACCTTGCCCCGACTCGGCTGTTTTCCGGCTATATTCGTCTGCAAAACCGTCTCCATAAGAATACCTTTCAATATTTATTTTATAGTGGAACCCCCAATTATCAACAATCGGTAACCAATAATCAATTATTTTCCGTTCCGTTCTATTCTTAAATTAACATATCCGAATATCTTTTCTTTGACTCGTTCGATATCTTCGGTGTCCGGCAAAAAGCCAAACATCTTTTCCAGAAAATTGCGCTGCTTTATTCGTTTCAACGTCGGCGTGAAATTCACATCATAGACCCATCCAAGCAGGCAGAGCTTCAGGTCGTTTAAGGTCCGCAGCCGGGCGTAATCTATACGCCGACCAAGCAGAAGCCCCTCGACCACTTCAACTGAGTACCCCGGCTCATCCGGAAGCTCCAGGTCCAGCTTAAAATCCTGCGGATTTTCCCGGTATTGTTTGTAGTATCCCATTACCACATTTAGGGCATCTATCTTATCGGCATCACGTATCAATTTCGAGAACAGCAGGCATTGGCCGTTTAAATCGTCCGGCAATTCCCTGCGTCCGTGATATTCAATCGCTTTTTCTATCAATTGCTTTTCCTGCCGATCGACCCCGTCAAGCACCTCGGTCTGCTGCAAAACTTCCAATCCTAACCGGCAGTGGTCCACACTTTTAACATCGCTATACGTGCCGTACTTTACAAACTGCTCGAATCGCCCGATGTCGTGGAAAAGGGCTATCGTCTCACTCAGCCGTTTCTGATTTTCATCAAGGCCCAGCTCCTCGGCCAGATACAACATCTCTTCACAGGTGCGGCGACTGTGCTCTTCTTTGAGCTTCAAATTGGCATTGATGACTTCATCATCGCCATAAAAGCCCACTACATAATCATCGAACCAGACCCTGAATTTTTCTAACTGCTTTTGCTCCACAATGTCCTTACTTTTAATAAAAATTCATGTTGCGTATTCCCAATTCGTTTATGCGGGGTATAATACAGTCTGAATTGATAATAGTCAAAAGGAGTAAAATAATATGCCAACGGTAAAAGATGTGATTGTCAAAAAGCCAAGCGAGCAAGAGACGGCAGCCTGCAAGGCCTGGCCTACCTGGAAGTGCGAGCCCAGCACCTTCGACTGGGCGTATACGGAAAAAGAAACCTGCCTTCTGCTCGAAGGCAAAGTAACGGTTACAGACGGCAAAGAATCGGTAAGTTTCGGCCCCGGCGACCTCGTGGTCTTCCCCGAGGACCTCGAATGCACGTGGAACGTCCACGAAGCCGTAACAAAACACTACAACTTCGGCTAAAACCTGTCATCGTCCGTAAAAAGTATGGGGCAATGCAGAGATTCCAGTTTGCCCCTTTCAATCCTCGACCTGCACATCGGTTTTGTGTTCCGGCTGAAGTGAAACACTCTTAAATGTGACCCATTGGAACGGCCGAGTCTCGAAACGGAAGAGACTTATTTCCGATAGTTGTGGAGAAAAAGCGTATTCCCACCCTTCGACGCCCTTGCCTATACCGCCTTGAACCTGATTTCCAATGTGCAAATTGTCGTGTACGTCTTTGGCAACCAGGCGAAAGGCGGTATTGTAAAAGTTATGCCACATCGTTAAATACGTCTTATCTTCCTTTTGGTAAGCTTGCTCGAATCTGACCACCTTATTATCCGCTGAGGTGCTCCTTTCGTCTCTACCATCCGAAACAGCGAAGCTTTTCCACGGGCCGGCTGCTACTCCAAGCGGAATCGTGGCCGTACTTTGGTTTTTAGGAAAACTTGCTGTAATTGTCGTAAGGCCTGGAACCCTTTTACCATTTATCAGTGCAGAACCGGTTGCCATTGAACTATTGATTGCCTCAGGTATCCGTTTCGAAGAATAGTTGATACTATCGAACGGATAGCCATGAAATCGAACCGCAATTTCATAGTCATCATCATTTTCCGGGTCAGCATAGGAGTTTGTTTTTTCATAGGGTGCTTCAAGCAACATAGTCCCATCGGGCCGCCACCATTGTTTGTCTTGGCTGGGATGCTCACAAATACCAACGAGCTCAACCGTTACGCCGTTGGGGAGTTTAGTTTTGAATTCTGATGAGTCTGAAGCTTTTTCGGGTTCGAGGACAAAGTCGAAAGTCTCCTCGTCCTTTGTTTTAAGAATAAAGTGGCCATCGTACAGGCTTTGGCGTTCAGATTTATATCCCGGCGCCTCGACTTTTATTGAATGATGTTCCGGCCAGGTAAGAAAGCTGTACTCGCCGGCCGAGTTTGTAATCGCCCCCCATTCGGAGCGCTCATCGGCTTTGATTTGTTCCCAGTTCGGCTTATGGGCATAGCCATCATCAAAAACTCTTGCCCCTGCTATCGGCTCTCCGGTCTGAGCATCTTTTACTGTCCCTTTGATAACCAGGCTGGGAGGACCTGGTCTACACGTTGCCATTGGTAAGAGGATCGCAGCGGTGATGATGATTATTATCAGGCCGAGGATTCCGAGTTTGGCTTTTTTAGGCATCGGGCGATTTAGGATATGCTTGATTCGGCCAGCCAGAGCGCTTTTGGATTCCACGACACCTATTAATCGCAAAGATAAAGCGGGTCGTTTAAAGGCCAGCTTGGCCACGTCCACCAGCGTCTGCGGATACTGCTGTGCCTTTTCTCCCATAGCTACAAGCACCATTTCATCGACGGCCTGCTCACGAACTCTGCGAATTATTGCATTAGCAAGCCAGAGCAGCGGATTATAGAAATAGACAATCTGCAAGATGGTTTGGGCAAGATTCACCCACAAATCGCCGCGCCTTATATGAGCAAGCTCGTGCAGCAGGACCTCTCGTAATTGGCTTGGATTCAAATTCGAAGCCAGATTCTGGGGCACCAGAATCACAGGCCGAAATAATCCGCAGACGGCCGGGCTGGTTGCATTGGTTGAGACCTTAAAGCCGATTTTTCTTTTCACTCCCATACGTTCGCGGCAGGAATCAAGCGTATCTGCCATCGAATCATCTACCTCTTTGGCCTGGGTAACAAGGCCCCTGACAAAAATCGCCCGCTGCAACAGCAGTAGTCCCATTGCCAGCACAACGGCCACCCAGAGTAAAAATAGGGCGCCCTGCCAGGACAGCGGCGTTACTGATTCAGCCGGGGGCTGAGCGGGCTCTGTCGCTACCGGCCCGGTAGCTGGAATAATCGGTGCCGGAGTGGGTGTGAACTCATCGGCCTGGATATTTGTAAGGTCAATGGTCGGTGAAACGATGGCCGGGGCCAGCTCTGTGGGTTCGGCCTCTGTGCCCGGCCGGTTCATATTCACATACGCTAATTCATCGCCGAAAAAGTATCCCACGCTCACCGGTGTCGAAAGCGAAGTCGGCAAAACCAGCTTGAGGAGCACTAACAGCCATATCCAGTAGCGAAACACCGCCCGCACTTTTTTCCGCAGGGCAAAGTCGGTCAGCAGCAAAATCAAAATCAATACGCTGGATTGAACGAACATCGGCAGGGCAAATTCGACAAATCTCAATCCCGCCGAATTTATCTGCTCTAATATCGCATTCATGACAGGTTCTCCATCTATTGAGACGGACTTTTTAAACTTTTGTTACAGCGAAACTATTTTTTTCGTGCGGCACGGCCTTTGGTGCGTTTTTTCTTGATCAGCTCTTCGAGCTCGCTTAGCTGTTTTTGCGAGAGCTTATGATTGTCCAGCAAAAACTGCATCATCGGTGTAAGTGCACCGTCGAAGGCCCTTTTTACCGCCCGCATAATTTCACCTTTTTGCGCCTGTATTCTGGTGATAGCCGAGCGGTAAAAAATTAGATTGCGGATTCTCTCGGTCTTCAGCAGGCCCTTGGTCACCATTCGGTCCATCATTGTTTTGACCGTGCTGTAGGTCCAGCTCTTTTGGTCTTCGAGCTGTTCCTGGACGGTCGGGGCCGCACACGGCTCATTCTCCCATACGGCCTGAATAATCGCCCATTCGCCTTCGGTAAGCTCATAATTTTTCTTGGCCATAGACATCTCCTTATCTTTAACTTTGTCAAGGATACTCTACAATTGTGAAGATTGCAAGAAAAAAATAAAGTTTTTTAAAATTTTTTTGGACTTGATTTTCATCCATGAAACCCAAATAGAAAGGCCGGACAAATCGCCCGGCCTAAGCCTTCCAAGATGTATAGCTTGTATATGTTTTTACGGTGTTCCAATGACGATAGTGACGTCTTTTATCTCCTGGCCGGGTTTGGTTTCGAGGCCTGTTTCCATAATGTTCCGGCCGTTATAGAGAATTTCCAAAACTTTGCATCCCTCTTTCTTGGGATAAAAACTGATAATAGTCTTACCCGGCATCATTCCTTCAACAACAAATGTGTTCTCGGCTGGAAAGAGCATTTGAGCAGACTCATAGTCACCCTGACCTCGGTGGAATGAACCACCACCTCTTCTAACTTCTTTAGGCCTATACTTGTTACGAAAATCAGTAAGGCTGAAGCTTGAGGTCGGTCCCTGCCAATCTTCGATATTAGCGTAGCCATGGCTTTGACCAATTTGCCAATCATTGCCGTCTTCGTCCACAAACTTACCTGAAATCGTAACTCCCCGTTTCAACGCAAAGTCAAGCTGAGTTCTTCGGTTTGCCCTGTCAATAACAATCGGCGTCCGTGTTCTAACAAGCTCTCGATGTGCAGCGTCTACGTGGACGAGGAACTCACCGTCCCCCAGGCCCTGAATTTGATACCTTCCTTGTTTATCGGTGTAGTCCGTAACGAAGTCGAAAAGCATATCACGTCGATGCGCGACAACAAATGCTTCCGGTACAGGCTTGCCGGTATCGTCAGTTACGGTTCCCTCAAGAATGAGGCCGCCTTTTCTCTGCAGCCTAATATCAATGTTTTCACACTCTTGCTTTCCATCAAATCTAATCAGCTTCGCATCATTTCTGGAAAAAGTGCCGGGATAGTATATTGGCGGGTGGGCATTACCTTCTTTTGCTGCTCGCCAGTTAATTGCCATAATATAAACAGGCTTGCCGCTGAGGCCATCAATGAAATATGAACCATCTTGCCTATTGAGACGCGCTTGCTCGTTCTCGTACCCCTGACCGTTGTCTTTCTCAATCCAGGCCAACACATGCAAAGTATCTATGTTCTGGGGTATCTTCCCATTTTCATCCAGGACCCTGCCGGAAATTCGATAAGCCGGTTTGGCCTTAAATATGATACCAGATCTGTGCTCACCATCTTCAAGCGAAAACTGTGGGTATGAGCCGGACTTGCGTTCGGGATTGTAAACAACGTCCTGGAATCCGGCAGTATGTGTTGTTCGCAACGAAAATGGACCCGTGGGGATATCCTTAAATATGAAAGTTCCATCGCTTGCGACATTAATAAATATCGAGCCATGGGTACCCGAATAATGCAAGTACATCCTTGCATGAGCGACAGGCTCGCCGGTTACTTCTGATACAACTTTGCCGCTAATCGAGCAATTTCCTCTGGGACGTTCACCCATTACCATCTCAGTTTGTGCCTCTACTTCTTCATCTTCTTCAAGCGGATAAAGCTCATGTCGCTGGCCACTTCTCATTCCACCCTGGTAAGCGATCAAGATTCCATCGTCGTCGTTTCCATAAATTCCGTCCTCGCCGCAACTGCTGAGGATGAATCTACTTCGTTGTGCTTCGTAGCGATAATTCTCACCGGTCGGGCTAAAAACATCCTTTGGTAAGGGCTTGTTCAGCTCTTCGAGATTCTTAGGATAGTGGCCGGCTCTCTGTTTGTATTGCTCGATCCAACCGCTAATTTCCCTATAATTCAAATGTAACTGCCCGTCTTTACCCCGCGTTAAAAGCATGGCGTTGATCTCCTCCGGAGTGGCCATTCGAGTGAAAAGCACCTTTACTTCAACAACAACGCTGTTATCATCCTTGCGTGTGGGAACCAACTGGATCTTGGACATAATATCTTCGCCATCCACAGAGAAACTCCTGCCCAAGCCCATCCTCATGGTCTGAGCATCATGAATTACCGACGAAGTTGTTTTTGTTCCTTCAATCGCTTTGCCTGCTGCGTCGAGAGCCTCTAAGTCAAACTTCGTTCCGTCCTCCACAATGTGAGGTGTAATCAGAATCTCCGTTACCCCAGTGATGTTATCTTTAACTTTCATCCGGCCTGTCCGGCCATCTTTGAGTGTTAAAGTTTTCTCGTCGGAATAGGTGGTTAATCTTTTTCGGACAGCTTCGCCAAGCTCTCTAATTTTGGGGTCAATCGATGCAGACTTAGCATCAAGACGAAGTGTACTAAAGGCCAAGCATATCAAAACGGCA
>Ga0209427_10005716_pt1 | contig 14254 bp, 14 predicted proteins | sample DeeMarSWOR136_30_FD_187465 | JGI IMG/M metagenome (GOLD analysis project Ga0209427, IMG submission 187465) | Marine sediment microbial communities from White Oak River estuary, North Carolina - WOR-1-36_30 (SPAdes) (version 2) | ecosystem: Environmental > Aquatic > Marine > Intertidal zone >... | reverse complement strand
CAGGGCTTCGCCCAGGTTGCGACAGCCACAGACAAACGGAACTTTAAAATCATGTTTCCAGACATGATGGGCCTCGTCGGCCGGAGTTAGCACTTCCGACTCGTCTATATAGTCCACACCAAGCGCTTCCAGCGCTTGTGCCTCAACAAAGTGCCCTATCCGGCATTTTGCCATCACCGGTATGGAAACCGTCTTCATAATGGCTTCAATAATAGTCGGGTCGGCCATTCTGGCCACGCCCCCGGCAGCGCGAATATCGGCCGGCACTCTCTCCAGCGCCATTACAGCGCAGGCACCGGCTTCCTCAGCAATTTTGGCATGCTCGGGGCTGACCACATCCATAATGACCCCACCCTTGAGCATTTGCGCCAGTCCGCTTTTAACCTTCCACGTTCCCGTTTCCATACCTATCACCTCACTTCGTCGGGAATTTAACTCTTTTTGCATTGATATTCTACTACTGTGTCAAGTGTTTATCAACAATAATCCGTTACTTCAGGGGTCTTTTGTCCGGTATTCCGGGGCGGCGGGGGTACTGCGCAGGCGTCTCTCTGACCTTATCAATGACCACCAGCCAGCGCCGGTCACTGAACTCGGGCAGGTCGATATTTCTCACATCAGCCAGCTCGCCACCCAGCAGTGAAATCGCCTGCTGTGCCGCCATTAACTCTGCCTTTAAGTCTCCCTTTTTCTGGGTGATGAACCACCCACCGGCGGCACAGAACGGCAGAGTCAGTTCCGCCAGTGTTGATAGCTCTGCCACCGCCCGGGATAAAACCACGTCGAATTGCTGCCGGTATTCAGGTCGGTGGGCAATTTCTTCCGCCCGTCCTACCACGACTTCTGTGTTCCTTATACCCAGCTCGTCCGTTATATGTTCCAGAAAGACTGCTTTCTTCTTCGTGGCATCAAGGAGCACAAGCTGAACACCAGGAAAAACTATCTTCAGAGGGAGCCCGGGGATGCCCGCCCCCGTGCCAACGTCAATGAGCTTCACCCCCTCAGGCCAAGGCAATCCCATCGCCAGAACCACGGTCAGGGAATCGAGGAAGTGCTTGACCTGCACCTCTTCATAATCAGTGATTGCCGTCAGGTTCATGCGGCGGTTCCACTCGATAAGTTCCCGATAGTAAAGCCGGAACTGCTCCATCTGCTGCAAAGTAAGACGCAGGCCCAGCTTTCTGGCTCCTGCCTCAAGTTTTTCCACAGGTTTAATTATAGCACCACCATCACCACCTGAAGTAATATTAAAATAATTGTTCAGTATACTTGACAAATTATAAATTGTGCTTTACTTTATGTTATATATACATTACATGGAGGCTGATACCAGTGAGTAAGAGAACTTATCGGCTGTGCAGGATGACGATAACTGCGGCCATAGCAATTTTGATTGTCTGGTCAATAGCTGCCGGCAATGCCATTGTGCCTGTTTTCACCATTGCTGGTGGCATGGGCTTGATGTACCTACTGAGCAGGCGGGTCAAAGGAGTCTTGAGAGATGAGAGAACTTATCACATAAACGAAAAAGCATGTAGGTTCGCCATGGGGGTCTTTGGCCCCATGATTGCCGTGGCCAGTGCCGTCTTAATCGCTCTGAGCAAGACCACATCACCGGAACTGGCGTCGGTTGGTCTTACACTGGCTTATTCTGCATGTGTACTGGTGCTTATCTACTACGGTTTCTACATGTACTACAGCAGTAAGAGTTGAGAGCTTGAACACCACCATGAAAAACAAACTGAAAGTTTACCGGGCAATGCACGACCTGACACAGGAAGCGCTGGCGGAGAAACTGAGCATCACCAGGCAGACAGTTATATCTATAGAGAAGGGAAAATATGACCCATCTCTTGAACTGGCTTTCAAAATAGCCGGGCTATTCGAGACAAAGATTGAAGATATATTTAATTATGAAGGTGGCTGAAAAGAGTGGGCCGAATTATCAACTCACTCTGGCAAATTTCATCAACCGCCTCACTTTTACGATATCGCCAATGTAGATGTCGCCGCGCGAATCAACGCAGATAGTATGGGAATTTTCCAGTACGCCTTTTCCCTCATGCTCATAACCGCCGAATTCAGACAGGACTTTGCCTTTCAGGTCCCGGACTGTAACCCTGGGTGGGAACAACCGGTGCATATGGCTCTCCACCACATAGGCAAGCTCGTTTTTCCTATCAATACAGATGTCCTGCGGCCAGTGGAAATCGGTCCACATTTCGATGAGCTCGCCGTCGAGGTCGAAAATCTGTATCCGGTCATTGTTGCGGTCGCAGACATATAGCCGCCCCTGATTATCTATATCAAGCTTGTGGGGCAGTTCGAACTGCCCGGGGCCATTGCCATGCTCACCCCAGGTCTTGAGCAAATCTCCCTCTGCCGAGAATTTGTGCACCAGGAAGTTGCCATATCCATCGGCGACGAAAATCTCTCCTTCCGGACCAAGCACTACTCCCGTGGGCTGGTTGAAGGGGGTGCGGAGCATCATTGGAGGTGTGCGGAACCTGGTGCCCAGTGTCATAAGTACATCTCCGCCCAGAGTCCTTTTCTCCACCGTATGTGTCTTGGCATCGACGATATATATCGTATCATCGGAGCCAAGATATAAACCGTGGGGGTCAATGAAGTGTCCTTCGCCCCAGCAGGAAACAAAGTTGCCCTCGCGGTCGAAGATAAGAATAGGATGATTCCCCCTGGAGCCAATATAGACTCTATCCCGTGCATCAGTAGCGATATCAACCGGGTCAGAAAGGTCAAAATACTCCGGTACCTTGGCCCATCCTTCGACACGCTCGTATCTGAAGTCACCGTTGCCAACAATCATTCGTTCTCTCCTCTCAAAACTCGTTTATTTAATAACAGCACCAGCTTAGAGATGCAGTCATAAAATGGTGAACGCATGGTAGAGATATACGGTAATGCCGGCGAAGACAACGCTATCCATACGGTCAAGGAAGCCACCGTGACCCGGTATGGAACCACCCGACTCTTTGACCCCGGTGTTACGTTTGAGCAGAGACTCTGCAAGGTCACCAATCTGCCCGAAAACGCTCACCAGCAAGGCCAGCGTTATTCCCTGCCCGATGCCAAGAGAAATATGAAGCGGCGTTGACAGGGTAAACAGCAGACTCACCGCTACCGCCCCCAGCAGGCCTCCAATTGCCCCTTCCCACGACTTATGCGGGCTTATCCTGGCAGCCAGACGGTGTCTGCCCAGCGCCCGCCCCAGAAAGTAGGCGACGGTATCAGAGCCGAAGGTAGTGAACAGAGCGAAAAACACCCAGTTTCTGCCCGCTTCTAGTCGTAAATCCACCAGAAAGCTCAGCAGCCAGCCTACGTAGAGAAATCCGGTGACCATCCATGCCCAGCTGGTAAAAGCTCCCTCTACACGCTGACGCAGCACCAGCCATATCAGCGGCAGCACCACGGCCAGTGTCACCAGCAGCGGTGCAGCAAATGACGACGGGCAATGCGGGCTTACTATTATCAAAAACGTAAAGAGCAACCCGAAGACGGTCAGCGAACGGATACCGGAAACGCCCACCAAGCGGTAGAATTCGTAAGCGGCCAGCAGCCCCCAGATGGCAATAAAGATAGTGAACCAGGGTAGAGGACTATCAAACCAGACGAGTACAACTAGCAGGGGGAGACCCCATAGTGCGGTTATGACTCTTCTCTTGAGCATGCCCTATATTTACAGCGCGCCGAAGCGCCGTTCCCGCTGACTGTATGTAACCAGCGCCTTGTCCATGTCCTCCTTGGTAAAATCGGGCCAGAGAACATCGGTGAAGTAATATTCGCTATAGGCGGTCTGCCATAGCAAGAAGTTGCTGAGGCGCCATTCATCGCCAGTTCTGATTAAAAGGTCAACCTCAGGAATACCAGCCGTGTACAGGTAGTCACTGAACAGCTTCTCGTCTATCTTCTCCGGCGGGATGCTTTCAGCAACAATGCGACGAACCGCATCAACGATTTCAACACGTCCGCCATAGTTAAAGGCCAGGCTCAGCGTCAATCCGGTATTATCCTTGGTGCGGTCCTCTGCACTCCGAATCGACAACTGCAGCCAGTCAGGTAATTGCCCGATTCGCCCGAGGTGGCGAACCTTTACTCCTTTCCGGTGTAGCCTGGGGACATCCTTTTTAATCCTCTCTTCCAGAACGCGGAATAATCCGCGCACTTCCTCCTCCGGGCGACCCCAGTTCTCGGTGGAAAACCCGTAAAGGGTGACATGTTTTATTTTCAGCTCACTCAGGTATTCAACCAAGGAAGCCATTATTTTTACGCCGGCTCTATGCCCGGCCAGCCTGGGTAGTCCGCGTTTCTCCGCCCAGCGTCCATTGCCATCAGGAACAATTGCGATGTGAACCGGCAATAATTTTATCTGCTGCTTGATTGATGTCATCGCTCCGCCTTTCCCCAGCATCGTCCGCATATATTACGGCGTTCTAAGCTTCGAGGAGTTCCTTTTCCTTATCCCGCCCGGTTTGGTCAATTTCAGCGATATGAGCATCGGTGAGCTTCTGCAACTGGCCAAGGGCTCTTTTATGCTCATCTTCAGATATCTCTTTGTTCTTTTCCATGGTTTTCAGGTTATTCATAACTTCATGCCTGAAATTACGCACCGTTACCTTTCTCTCCTCAATCCTCTTCCTAACCACCCGGATAAGCTCCTGTCGCCTCTCCTCGGAAAGCGGCGGTATGCTGATCCTGATAACGTTTCCATCATTGGTCGGGTTAAAACCGAGTTCAGATTTCAGAATAGCTTTCTCAATCTCACGGATGGTGCCCTTGTCCCAAGGCTGGATAATGATGAGGCTGGCTTCCGGTACAGAAATGCCGGCAATCTGATTGAGAGGCGTGGGCACACCAGCGTAATCTACCCTGATGTGCTCGACCAGTGCCGGTGTGGCACGTCCGGTGCGCAGTGTAGACAGTTCCTTGCGCAGGCCGCTGACTGACGCCTGCATCCTGTCCTCTATCTTCTGTAATTCGTCACTAACCATTTCCTCTACCCGCTTGATACCAGTGTGCCAATCGGTTCACCTTTAACCACTTTCTCCATGCTGTGGGGCGCCTGGAGGTCAAAGACGATGATAGGCAGTTTATTCTCCAGGCAAAGGGAGAGTGCGGTAGCGTCCATAACCTCCAGTCGAAGGTTAAGCGCTTCCAGATGCGTGATGCTCTCGAATTTCTTCGCATCCGGTTCCTTAATCGGGTCAGCACTGTAAATGCCGTCTACTTTGTTCTTCGTCATGAGCAGGACTTCGGCACCAACCTCGATTGCCCGCAGCGCTGCGGCGGTATCCGTGGTCATATAGGGGTTCCCGGTACCGCCGGCAAATATGACCACTCTACCTTTTTCCAGATGGCGGACAGCCCGACGTCTTATATATGGCTCAGCAACCTGGTTAATGCCAATAGCAGTTTGCGTCCGGGTGTGAACTCCTTCTCTCTCCAGCATATCCTGAAGCGCCAGGGCATTGATTACCGTAGCCAGCATTCCGGCATAGTCCGCAGTTACGCGGTCGACGCCGTTGGCTTCAGCTTCACCACCACGCCAGATATTGCCCCCGCCGACGACGACAGCCACCTCCACCTTCATGTCCGTTATGCCCTTGATCTGCCTGGCTATCTTGGCAAGGGTGGTGATATCGATGCCGAACTTATTTCCGCCGGCAAAGGACTCACCGCTGAGCTTGATAAGTACTCGCCTGTACTTGGCCTCAGTCATCCTCCTCGTCCCTTACGCCTAACTCAAACCTGGAAAAGCGGCTTACCCTGATATTTTCACCTACCTTGGCAATGACTGCAACGATTATATCACGGACGGTCTGAGCAGAGTCTCTGATGAAAGGCTGTTGAAGGAGACAGGCAACCTGAGGTTCAACGTCGGCTCCTTCAGGAATCTCTTCCTCAGAGATATATTGCGGTGAGAGTGCGGCAACCTGCATGGCGAGGTCATGTGCCAGTTCCTTGAACTCATCAGTTCGCGCCACGAAGTCGGTCTCACAGTTGACCTCGACCAGTGCCCCGATACGCCCTCCGGTGTGAATATAAGCCTCAATCAATCCCTGCCCGGTAGCACGGTCGACTTTTTTCTCTGCCTTGAGCAGTCCCTTTTCTTTTAAAACCTGAAGTGCCTTCTCCAGGTCTCCTTTAGTTTCAATCAGGGCATTCCGGCACTCCATAATTCCAGCACTGCACTGGTTCCGCAACTCTTTAATCAGCTCTGTCGATACTTCCAAGAATAGTCCTCCTTATTCCTCTTCCGGAGTAAAGATTAACGGCTCCATTGTCTCCAGTGCTTCGGCTCCCTCCGCCCTCTCCATCTCCGCTGCCTCCATCGAGACTTCGGCAAAACCGGCCTTCCCTTCCAGCACAGCATCGGCAATTTTGCCGCATATCAACTTTATGGCACGAATCGCATCATCATTAGCCGGTATCGGATAATCTATCACGTCGGGATTACAGTTGGTATCCACGATAGCCACCACCGGAATTCCCATCCGCTTGGCCTCGGCAAGCGCGATACTTTCCTTTGTCGGGTCGACAAGAAACAGCGCATTGGGCAGGCTGGTCATCTCTTTAATGCCGCCCATCTGCGTATTGAGCTTTTCAATCTCCTCACTTATCTTCATGATTTCTTTCTTAGTCAGGCGACCGAATTCGCCTCTTGATTGCTGGTCTTCCAGGCGCACCAGATGGTCAATGCGTGCCTGAATGGTAGCGAAGTTAGTCAACATTCCGCCCAGCCAGCGCTGGTCAATGTACGGCATGCCGCAGCGCTGTGCTTCTTCTACAACTGACTCCTGAGCCTGCTTCTTTGTGCCGACAAACAGTATGGTGCCGGCGCTCGCCACCAGTTCCTTGACATACTCACAGGCTTTATCCAGCATAGCCGCCGTCTTTTCCAAGTCAATGATGTGAATGCCATTACGCTTGGTGAAGATATAGCTCTTCATACGGGGATGCCATCGCCCCGTCTGATGCCCGAAGTGGGCACCCGCCTCCAGAAGTTGTTTTATGGTTGTTGTATCCGGCAAATTCTCCCCCCCTTTTCCCGTCTGGAATTAAATATGTCGCTTTAAAGTATAGCATACCCCTTAGCAGGCAGCAATATTGAAGGTGAGCACTTGACAAACGGATAATCGGCTGTTACACTTACCACAAATAATCGCGTAAAGGCTGAGAACAGGATTAGTAGTCTCCAGAGCGGGGCTCAGAGAGTCGGGTAAGGTGTGAGCCGATGTCAGCGCCGGAGATGAATGGACTTGGGAGCCGCAAACCGAAAGCTTTCATCGCAAGTAGGCTTTGTCGCAGGGGAAGCGTTATCATATCCTAGGGTATCGTCCTTCCACAGAAGGGCTGTACCTGAGAAAGATGGTCAGCCAATTCTTTCCGATTCGTGACCAAGAAGGGTGGTACCGCGGAAGCAGCCCCCGCCCCTTCCAGGGTGGGGGTTTTTTAATTACCAAATAACAAAAAGGGAGATGCTGCCATGGCAACAATTTTTTGCCGGTGGCCCCTCGGGGCCATATGATAAACCGATGAGGATAAAACCTTAGAAATAATTCAGAAAGGGGAAAACAATGGAGAGAACCAAGTTTATACTAGACGAAAAAGATATGCCAACCAAATGGTACAATGTGTTGCCCGACCTTCCCGAACCGCTGCCAACAGTCTATAATCCAGCCACACTTAAGCCGGTAACCCCGGACGACCTGAAGCCGATTTTCCCTATGGCCGTAATCATGCAGGAATTCAGCCCGGAGCGCTACATTGAAATCCCGGAAGAGGTACAGGCTGTCTACCGCACCTGGCGGCCAACGGTTCTGCACCGGGCACACCGACTAGAGAAAGCACTGGACACGCCGGCAAAAATCTTCTACAAATACGAAGGGACCAGCCAGGCCGGGAGCCACAAGCCCAATACCGCCGTCGCTCAGGCCTACTACAACAAGCAAGAGGGCATCAAACGAATAACCACGGAAACCGGTGCCGGCCAGTGGGGCAGTGCTCTGGCCATGGGCTGCGCGTTCTTCGGTATAGAATGCAAGGTTTACATGGTCAAGGTCAGCTTTAACCAGAAGCCCTACCGCCGCATCCTGATGGAGACCTGGGGAGCCACGTGCGTAGCCAGCCCCAGCAAGGATACAAAAGCCGGGCAGGCTATACTGGCCGAGGACCCCGATTCTCCCGGCAGCCTGGGAATCGCCATCAGCGAGGCCATAGAGGATGCCGCTACCCACGATGATACCAATTACTCTATCGGCAGCGTCGTCAACCATGTCCTGCTGCATCAGACCATCATCGGCGAAGAAACACGGCTGCAAATGGAGATGGCCGATGCTTACCCGGATATCATCGTCGGCTGCGTCGGCGGTGGTTCCAATTTCGCCGGTCAGTTCCTGCCCTGGATAAGAGATAAGCTCAGCGGGAAGAAACCGGATATGCGCATCATCTGCGTGGAACCGCAGGCCTGCCCTACTCTGACCAAGGGCCCCTACGCCTATGACTTCGGCGATACCGCAGGCATGGCGCCCATACTGAAGATGTACACCCTGGGACATACCTTTGTGCCACCACCCGTCCATGCCGGCGGACTGCGCTATCACGGCATGGCGCCCATCATCTGCCATCTATATAACCTGGGCTTAGTTGAAGCCAGGGCCGAGCATCAGAAGGCCGTCTTCGAGGCCGGCGTACAGTTTGCCCGCACCGAAGGCATCGTCACCGGGCCGGAGCCCTGCCACGACCTCCGAGTGGCCATTGACGAAGCCATCAAATGCCGTGAGGCCGGGGAAGCAAAGACCATCCTGATTGCGCACAGTGGCCACGGTCACTTTGACCTGGCTGCCTATGATGAGTACCTTTCCGGCCGGATGCAGGACTACGCGTATCCTGAGGATAAGGTGAAAGAAGCGCTAACTCACCTGCCCAAGATACCTTCCGCCTGAAGTCCATAAAATGCGGGGGGCCGATTTATACCCGGCCCCCCGCTGCTTGTCCCACCGTATAAGCTATGTTACAATTTATATTGTAATGCGGCGAACAAAACCAGGCTTAATACTGACACTGTTAGTTACCATTTTTGTACTGGCCCTGAGCATTGGCTGTGCTGTACCTCAAATTGAGATAACTCCGGCACCGGCGCCCAGTCCAGCACCAGCACCGACGCCGGCAGAACCTCCCACACCCATCAATCCCACCTGGACTCCACCACCCACCACACCATCAGCAAATGCCAGCCTGACATTGCCCAACATCGCTGACGTCGTCGCCAGAGTAAAGCCATCAGTCGTCGCCATCACCACTGAGGTAGTTTCTCTAGATTTTTTCAACCGCCCGTTCACTCAGCAAGGAGCCGGCTCCGGATGGATTCTGGATGAAAGCGGCATCATTGTGACCAATAACCACGTTATCGAAGGTGCCAGCACCATCACGGTTACCATGGATGACGGCAGCACGTTCACCGTTGACCAGAGCTCCGTTTTTACCGATGGACTGAATGACCTGGCCGTTATCAAAATTGAGGCGCAGGACCTGCCCGCGGTAACCGTCGGCGATTCCTCCACCCTGCGGGTGGGGAAGTGGGTAGTAGCCATCGGCAACGCTCTCGGCCAGGGCATACGGGCTACTGAGGGAATAATCAGTCGCCAGGGGGTTGCCATACCGGTGGCTCCGGGACAGACTCTGTACGACCTCATCGAGACCACCGCTGCTATAAACCCCGGCAATAGTGGTGGTCCACTGGTTAACCTAGCTGGAGAGGTAATTGGCATCACCAGCGCCAAAATCGCCACCGTCGGCGTTGAGGGCATGGGCTATGCCATCAGCACAGAAACAGCCATCCCTATCATCGAGGAACTGGTCACCAACGGCTATGTTATTCGCCCATGGCTGGGAGTTGTCCTTTACACAGTAGACCAGTTTGCCATCGCCAGGTATGAACTGGCGGTAGAAAGCGGCGTCCTGATAACTCAGTTGGTTCAGGACAGCCCTGCTGATAGAGCCGGACTCAAACCCGGTGACGTCATTACCCGTTTTGCCGGCAAAGAAATCGCCACTGCCGGAGATATGATAAGAGCGATTCACCTCTCCGAAATAGGACAGAAAACAACGTTAACTTACTGGCGTGGCAAGGCAGAATACAACACAGAAATAACACCCATTGAGAGCCCACCGCGTTAGCTAGCCCAGCTTCTTAACCCCGACGGATAACTCGTGACCCTCCAGCTTAAAGCTTTCCATGTAAGCTCCTTCTTCTGGAGCTCCATCTACAAGCTGTTCGGAGAGTGTTTCCTGCCTGATATAGTCCGCAGAATCGGTGAATACGCTCTTTATATAATCATCTCCCTGATAGTAGGTGATGATATGGTCCGCTATTTCAAACCCCGCTGAGCGCCGCATCATCTGTAAACGGCGCACTATTTCACGCGCCATGCCCTCCGCTGCCAATTCCGGAGTAATATCAGTATCCAGCATTACCAGCACATCACCTTCGGAGGCAAGAGGCCACTCTTTGTGCTTGGTCACCGGCATATCATCGACCACTTCAAGCTCTTTCACGTTGACCTCTTCCATAACCTGCGAAGCGAGGTGCTTGAGCGCCCGCTTCTGCCGCTCGGAGGCAACCTTGATTAATATCCGGGACAACGGCTGGCGGACTTTGATTCCAGCATCGCTACGGGCAGCCCGGCCCAGGCTGGATACCCGCATAATCAGACGGACATCAGCAGCCAGATGCTGGTCAATCTTGTCCATATCCGCCACCGGGAAGTCAGTCAGGTGCACGCTTTCCGGCTGGTCCGGGGATACGGAACAAACCAAGTTCTGATACATCTCCTCAGCAACAAAGGGTGTGAACGGGGCCAGCAGCTTGGACACCGTCACCAGGCACTGGTAGAGCGTTGTATAGGCAGCCAGTTTATCCGCATCATTCTCGCTCTTCCAGAAACGTCTTCGGCTCCGCCTGACATACCAGTTTGATAAGTCATACACGAAGGCCTCTATCTTTCTCCCCGCACCGCTGGGGTCATAGTTCTCCAGCCCGCCGTCAACATCAGCCACCAGTTGATTAAGCTCGGAAATAATCCAGTGGTCGAGCTCGGAACGGGAGAGGACTCCTTCTGCGCCCGGAGTGAACTGGTCAATATTGGCATAATTGACAAAGAAAGAGTAGATATTCCACAGGGTCAGCAGGAAGCGACGGGTAACCTCTGACACCATATCGGCGCTGAAACGGCGTACGTTTCCGGGTGGCGATGAGGTGAAGAAATACCAGCGGAGAGCATCAGCACCGTACTTGTTTATCACCGCATTCGGCTCAATGACATTACCTCTGGCCTTGCTCATCTTCTCACCCTTGGCATCCAGGATGTGGCCCAGACAGATGCAGTTCATAAAACAGGGGCGCCCGAACAGCAGGGTGGAGATGGCGTGCAGGCTGTAGAACCAGCCGCGCGTCTGGTCAACCGCCTCACAGATATAGTCCGCCGGAAAGCGCCCATCCGCAAGCAGTGTCTCATTCTCAAATGGATAGTGTACCTGAGCCACCGGCATGGCACCAGAGTCAAACCAGCAGTCTATAACCTCAGGCACCCTTCGCATGGTGTCGCCGCACTGCGGGCAATCATAGGTCATATCATCAACGTAGGGTCGGTGCAGGTCGAGTGGCTCCTTCAGGCCTTTGAAACCTGGTTTGCCTTTTAAGTCATCAACGCCGCCGGCACACTCCCGGTAATCGCACGACTTACAGCGCCAGATGGGCAGCGGTGTGCCCCAGTAGCGTTCGCGGGAGAATGCCCAGTCAACATTATTCTCCAGCCAGTCGCCAAAGCGACCGTACTTGATATGTTCGGGATACCAGTTTATCTGATTATTCCCGGAAATGAGGCTGTCCTTCACTGCGGTCGTCTTGATATACCAGCTCTCTTTCACATAGTAAAGCAGCGGGGTGCTGCACCGCCAGCAGAAGGGATAGGTATGGCGAATGGTCTCACTGCGATAGAGCAGTCCCTTCTCCCTCAGTTCTTCCAGCACCGGCGCATCGGCGTCTTTAACGAATTTACCAGCGAAGGAATAGTTGCCGATGAGATTCCCCTGCAAATCCACCTGCTGCACAAAATCCAGGCCCTGCTCTTTTCCAGCTTCAAAGTCAACCTCACCAAAGGCCGGTGCCACATGCACGATGCCGGTCCCGTCTTCCATAGAAACGAAGTCGGTAGCAATTACCCGATAGGTCAAATCTTTATCCGGCTCCTGCGGGAAAAGTTCCGCGCCGCTCCCAAAACGCCGGCGCTCCACTCCAAATTCGTGGGGGTTAAAAAGCGGTTCATATTCCACCCCCACCAGATAACTGCCCTCCACCTTCATCATAACTTCATTGGCACCCAGCCCTACAGTCTCGCGCAGAGCGTCCGCAAAGATAAGATACCCGCCATCAGCTTCCACGACGGCGTAATCAGCGTCCGCGTCCACAGCGAGGGCAGTGTTGCCCGGCAATGTCCAAGGCGTCGTCGTCCACGCCAGAAAATAGGTATCTTTGCTTGAAGCAAGCCGAGACAGCTTCTGGCTTATCTCGCCTTCCCTTCCTGTCCACCGCGCGACCCTGAATTTTATATATACCGAAAGGTCTTCCGTATCATCCTCATAGCCAAGCGCCACCTCGTGCGAACTGAGGGATGTGCCACAGCGGGGACAATGCGCGGCTGTCTTGTAGCCCAGGTAAACCAGACCTCTGTCCCACATCTGTTTTATCGCCCACCAGACCGTCTCAATGTAGTAGTTCTCCATGGTAACGTAGGGGTGCTCAAGGTCACACCAGTAGGCGATGCGCTCGGTCAGCGCGTTCCAGTCTTTCAGGTACCGGAAAACACTATCGCGGCAGCGAGCATTGAACCTGTCAATGCCATATTCCTCAATCTGAGTTTTGCTGGAAAGACCGAGCTCTCTTTCCACTTCCAGCTCTACGGGAAGGCCGTGCGTGTCCCAGCCGCCGATGCGCGGTGTGTAGTAGCCTTTCATTGCCCGGTGGCGTGGAATGATATCCTTGAAAATGCGGGAAAGAACGTGATGTATTCCAGGGCTGCCGTTGGCCGTGGGCGGACCTTCGTAGAGACTGAAGCGGGGACCACCCTGTCGATTCTCCACACTACGCTCAAAGATTTTATTCTGCTTCCACCATCTGAGGAGTTTCTCCTCAATTTGCGGAAGGTCAAGCTGGCTGCTCACCGGACGGAACATTATGCTTAACTCCCTATAAAATATTAATCCCGCCCCCTAGGGACGGGAAAAGTTTACCCGCGGTACCACCCTATTTCCCCGATTGCTCGGGGCACTTTGTCAGGGCACTTTCTCATGCCCTCGTCTCATATAACGGCTGACGCCGCCGGCCAGGCCTACTTAGTCTCAATCTCCACATAACTACTGTTCGGTTGGCAGCTCGGGAGTGATTTTCGGGAAGTCGTTCACGTCTGTTCCCACCGCACCAGACTCTCTGGGTGACCGTAATCTCCCCTACTCTTCTCCGTCAAAGCTTTTACGGCTAAAGGTTAGCACACTTCCAGAGGCAAGTCAATTTGACGGCAGTACCTTCGGCACAACGACCACCCGTCGTGCTTCATCCTCTCCCCTGCTCTCGGTGATTACTTCTGGGTGGTCCGCAAGCGTCATATGAATGACTCGCCGGTCAAAGGCAGACATTGGCTCCAGAGCAAATGGCTCTCTCTTCTGCGTTACCTGCTCGGCAATTCTCAATGCCATGGTCTGTAACGCATTGCAGCGACGTTGCTTATAGCCTTCAACATCGATGACAATGGGCAACCATACGTTCTTCTGATGACCAACGATAATCCGCACCATATACTGAAGACAGGATAAGGTCTGCCCTCTGCGGCCGATAAGAATGCCCAGGTCATCACCCTCCACATTAAGCGTTATGGAGCTTGGTATCTCGGCCCCGCTCTCCACCAGCACTTCGTGCATCGGATTCACCGAAGCCGGAACCCCCATCAGGCCAAGCAAGTTCTCCAGGATGTTTCGTGCCACCTCAGCAACTTCGCGTTCTTCCTCTTTCATTATGACTACCTCTGCTTTGGGCGTTTGCTCTTCTTCGAATGGCGCTTCATGGCTCTCAGGCTCGGTTGATACCTGTCAGACAATTTGCCTTCCTTTTTTGACACCTCGGCTTCGACGATGTCCGCACCAACGTCAGCACCAATATCAGACTCGGATGCTTCGTAATCAG
>Ga0209427_10005715_pt1 | contig 14254 bp, 18 predicted proteins | sample DeeMarSWOR136_30_FD_187465 | JGI IMG/M metagenome (GOLD analysis project Ga0209427, IMG submission 187465) | Marine sediment microbial communities from White Oak River estuary, North Carolina - WOR-1-36_30 (SPAdes) (version 2) | ecosystem: Environmental > Aquatic > Marine > Intertidal zone >... | reverse complement strand
AGAGGAACTGAAGCCGCTAAGTTGGTTCATCGGAAAAGAGGGGCACATGGTGTCCATAAATGTATTGAGATGAATTTTGTCCCAAAGCCGCTTCCCACGGCTTTGTGTAGGATCCTGATATTTTTCGCTGCTGGTTCCAGTCGAAATCAGACATCATATCGCCCATTCCCCAGTTTCTTGAGGAATACCACATAAGGGTTACGACCTTAACCTAAAAGCTTCTTCAGGTAGTTCTCCTATTTTGAAGTTAATACTGCAAAGCTGTCCAAGACTATCAGACAGAATCTTTGAGAGTCTGTTAGAATCTTTGTTTGTAACCTACATCATTATCTATTTATGCGTTCAACCTCATTCAGTAGTATATTTTCGAAATCTTCCATTTCTTTTGACATACTCTCTAGTTTCCTGTAATTATCCGAGACCAGTCGTGAGTAATACAGAAGTGTATCTTTCAAATTGTTTGGAAGAGGTTTTGTCAAGACATTTTCCCAAATTTCGTCATTACACCAGACTTTGTTCCCCAGAGTAATGTATCTCACATGATACGTGCCTGCATACTTTCTCTCCTTTACAATGATGACGTCCCATTCAGCTAGTGGGTTGCAATCTTTCGGGAATTCCTTTTTTTCGCGAAGAACCTGTTTGACTATTTTTTGATCAGTTGTACAAGCAAAGCAAATGGTTTCTTCTGGGCGAATGTAGGCTGAAACATTGGATGTTACACGTGTAACAGATGAATCTCATTGAGCACCACAGGTAACATTTTTAAATCAAGAGGGAAACCTATGACAATGCTGTACTTTGTTACGTCAAATCGACACAAATATGAAGAAATCCAGAAGATGACCCGTATCCCCATTGAGCAGAAAAGACTGGATTACCCTGAAATTCAGGCGGATACACTGGAGGCAGTAGCTGAGTTCGGTATTGAGTTCTGTTACTCACAATTAAAAACTCCCTGTTTTATAGAGGATTCTGGATTATTCGTTGATGCTCTTTCTGGATTTCCTGGCGTGTACTCCAGTTATGTTTTCAAAACGTTAGGGTGTGAGGGTATTTTAAAATTGTTGGGTAAGAATAAGAACAGAAAAGCTCATTTCAAATCAGTGATAGCATATAAAACTGAGAAAGAGACAACCCTTTTCACTGGTGAAGTTACAGGATACATTACAGAAACTCAAAAGGGTGAGAAAGGTTTCGGCTTTGACCCCCTATTTATTCCGGAAGGTAAGAGTAAAACTTTTGCCCAGATGGATGCTGAAGAGAAAAACTTATATTCTCACAGGGGAAAAGCTTTCAAAACCTTTATTAAGTACATAGAATAGGTGAGATAATGGCACGAATGCATTCCAAGAAAAGAGGAAAATCCCGATCAAAACGTCCGTTACGGACTTCTCCTCCCACATGGTCAGAGTATTCCAGGGAGGAAGTGGTAGATCTGGTCTTGAAATACAGGAAAGATGAATACTCGCCGAGCATGATAGGAATTGTGTTACGAGATCAGCACGGTGTCCCCTCTGTTAAGCTGGCCACAGGGAAGAAGATCACCACGATTTTGGAAGAACATAAAGCAGCTCTAAAGCTCCCTGAAGATTTAACGAATTTAATGAAACAGGCTGTGAACTTGAGAAAACATCTGGAGGAGAACCCCAAGGATCTCCATTCGAGACGGGGGCTGCAGTTGTGCGAATCCAAGATCAGACGGTTAGTAAAGTACTACAGAGGGAGAAAATTGCCTCAAGACTGGAGATACGATCCTGAAAGAGCAGAGCTCCTGGTGAGATAGGGTGGAATTCTCAGAAGCTTTAACCCGAGCTTCCCACATTTTGAAGGAGGCCCAACCCTTCCAGGTGATCACCCACGGAGATCCAGACGGAGTGGCAGCAGGTGCTGTGGCCACATCTGTATTTGATTGTGAGGTCTTTATCCAGAAGCGGCTGGATTTGAACCGAATAGATCCTTCTCAGTTTACCTTGTTTTTGGATCTGGGAAGTTCTCAATTGAACGAGATCAAAAAGGGGTTTAAAAACTACTTTGTTATAGATCACCATCCTGGTGAATACGGGGAAAATGTTTTGAATCCCTGGATGTACAACATTGATGGTACCAGGATGTTGAGTACTGCAGCTACTCTTTACTTGGTGGTAAAACAAATGGGTGATGAGTACAGGAAGTTGAGTTATTTGGGATTGGTAGGTGCTCTAGGTGATAGGCAGGCACTGGAAAGAGAGAATGAAGAGGTTTTGAAGGATGCTTTAGACTCTGGAGTCTTAAAGGATGATATCCTTTTTGGGGAGTACAACCTTTACGAGTTCGTTGATGTAGTCAATGCGTGCTGCAGAAACAGCAAAAAAGAGTTGGCTCTAAAAGTGTGCTTGCTCCAGGAGTACGAGGAAGGCAAAAAAGAGCTGGAAAAGTACAGAAGAACCTTTCAAAAAGATCTTGATTATCTGATCAATAGATGGGATGCCATAGAGCAGGAAAACAAAGGGAGAGCTGCTTATTACGTGTATGATACTACCATCACTGCCAAGTATGCAGGAGAGCTGGCCACTTTTTTGGCTCACCACTACAAAAAGACAGTCATCATCTTGGTGGAGGATTCTGAAGGCATCAAAATTTCAGGAAGGTCTGTACCTGCCTTAGTCAAAGAGGGTATCCACTTGGGAAAAGCGTTCACAGGGTTCGGTGGGGGCCATGATATTGCTGCAGGCGCCTTTCTGAAGAGTCCGGGAATGATAGAAACCTTTATACAGATCACAAATGAAAGACTTCACCACATGATAACACCAGTGAGTGTGACCCTGGATATCCCAGTGAAAGATGCAGAAAAGGTGATGAAAGTGTTAACCATCGACAACAAGGGGTACACAAACATAACTATCAAAGCAGTTGACAACCACATCATCGGAAAGGTAGAAGGGAGACCAGGAACAGTAAAAAATATAACAGATGACATTATTGCTTGTATTATCTCTGCAGTACACATGATGGAGGAGGAGTGAATGCTGGATATTAGTGTAGTACGGGAAGACCCGGAATTGGTGAAGCGCTCCATGAGAAGACGGAACATGAACCCGTCTGTGGCGGATGAAGTCTTGAACCGAGATAGTGAATGGAGAGCAGTTCTAACCGAAGGGAACGAATTAAGGCACCGAAAAAATGTTCTTGCTCAAGAAATCAAAGAGTTGAAACAGAAAGGGGAAGACATCTCAGAAAAAGTCAAAGAAACAAAGGAGCTTCCAGGAAAAATTAAGGCAGTAGAAGAAAGGGAAAAGGAGTTGAGAGAGCAAATCCGTCAGTTAATGCTTGAAATACCCAATATACTTCACGAGTCAGTCCCTGATGGTGTCGATGATACAGAAAATGTGGAAGTCAAGCGGTGGGGAGACTTCAAAGAGTATGACTTTGAGTTAAAGAGCCATGTAGATGTTATGGATGAGCTAAATCTTCTGGACACGGACAGAGCAGGCAAGGTGGCAGGTTCCCGGTTTTACTATTTGAAGAATGAGGCCGTCCTCTTGGACATGGCCTTGATTTGTGTGGCTTTACACCACATGAAGGAGAAGGGCTTCCAGTTGATGGAAACCCCCTGCATGTTAAACAGGAGGTCTGTTGAAGGATGCGTGGATATGAGTGCTTTTGAGGACGTTCTGTACAAGGTTGAAGATGAAGATTTGTACTTGACTGCCACGTCGGAGCACACATTGGCATCCTACCACATGGATGAAATCCTTGAAGTAGATGACCTCCCGCTGCGGTATGCAGGATTTTCCGCGTGCTTCAGGAAAGAGGCAGGGGCCCACGGGAAAGATACCAAAGGCGTTTTCAGATCGCACCAGTTCAACAAGGTGGAGCAGTTCGTGTTTTCTACACCAGCACAATCGTGGGATGAGCACGAGCTGATGATTCAAAATGCTGAGGGAATCTTCCAGAAGTTAGAGATACCCTACCGGGTGGTCAACGTGTGTACAGGTGATTTAGGTGGGGTGGCAGCCAAAAAATATGATATTGAGGCCTGGATGCCCAAACAGCAAATGTTCAGGGAAGTAGTATCCTGTTCCAACTGTACTGATTATCAGGCGAGAGAGTTAAACGTGCGGTACAGAACTCCTGAAGGGAACAAATTCGTGCACACCTTGAACAGTACTGCCTTAGCCACGTCCAGAGCTATAGTGGCCATTTTCGAGAACTTTCAACACGAGGACGGATCAGTAGTAGTGCCTAGAGCGTTGCGGGAGTATATGGGGATAGACACTATCAAAAGGAAATAATTTGATAACGATCCAATCTTTCGAAATTACCATCTGTCTCAATGCTCGCTGAGATGATGCTCTGGCTCAACACCTATTTTAGTTTTTTGTACACTTTTTTCCGGTGACGGATATAATAGATGATTACCGTCTTTTTTCTTGATTCTATCCGGTAGATTACCCTATAATCTCCAATTCGAATTCTATAGAGATTCCCTGTACCCCTCAATTTGCGGCACTGTGATGGAAAGGGGTTATCTGCGAGAGATTCAATAGCTTTAATGATTTGAAGAATGTATTGCTGTTCAATGCCCCGCAAATCACATTCTGCTGACCGCTTCCATCTAATTTCATAAGAGTCCATCGTTTCTCAACTGCTCTTTGAGTTCTTCAAAAGGTACAGTGGGTTCATCTCGACGTTCAGCAACAACTGCTAGATCATGCAAATCTTCTAAGAGCTCTTCGTACTCCTCAATAGGAATAACTACTGCCGTTTTTTGACCTTTTTCATTGACAAGGTAATGGCTTTTCTTCATTATATCGGACTCCTTGTTTTTTCAGTGCTCATTCTATAAGTCTTTCATGACTTTATAAGGATTTTGCATGGATATGGATAAGTTGTATACTGGAAAGATGCCACTAATTTCTGTAATTATGACAGTGTTTAGGGAGTTCTTAGACGGGGTCATGAGATTACTATCAGGGTAGATGAAAAATGAATGTCTCAGATACTCTTTAAGAAGATCAATCGCATTGAGTCGCACGTTTTTCATGTCTACATTCCCTATATCCATTCTGGGAATTGAGTTTCCATAGTCACCTAACTTTCCCATAGATCTGATGAATCAGTTCTTGATTCTTCTGTTTTCATCTTTGGTAATCAATAAGGAACAAAACCCTCATTTTGCACCTTCTCTGGGTTTGGAACTGGAACACAAGAACTTAATAATTTGGGAAGCCTCATCACCATTATATATATTCTTCCCAAAACTCTATAAGAGTCAAGCAATTGGGCAATCTCATGTCCTTTATCAAAATTCATGAAAAAGGTTTAAATACACATGCAGCCATATGAGAATGGTGAAAAGATGAAAGTAGATGTGATATATGAAAAAGGAGTTTTCAAGATTGTAAATCCTGCAGAAATAGATACAGATGAAATTACTGTGCATATCGTTAATAGAGATGAAATACTCACAGAAACAGATATGCGAGACATACTGGATGCTGTCGCAGCAAGAGAAAAAGGCGATTATTACACATATGAGGATGTATTCGAGTGAATTTTGAAATAATACTCTCCCAAAAGTTATCGTCAGATAAAGAAGATGAGAATTGATGCAAAGAAAAGAATCAATGAGGCAATCTTGGAAATCAAGGAGAATCCTTTTCATAAAGGTACAATAAAAATTGAAAGCTACAGTAACATAAGAAGAAAACGTTTAGGAAAGTATAGAATTCTTTATACGATTGAAAGTGAGAAAAAAGAAGTTTTAATAGTAAAAATCGAGCGTAGAAGTGAAACAACATATAAATGAGCTTTGTTGCGGATATGAAGAGTTAGGCGTTACTTTAGGCAAATATGACGTTCATCCCTCGTTTGAAAGCTTCAAACCAGATAAGCTCGTTTTTTCTCGTAGCACACAACTTACCTGTTAACAATATTCCTATTAAGGTAGAACACTATAAATCATGAGGTGTAACCTGGTAGACCCTTCAGATTCCACTCTCAGACTCCTTATCCAAGAAACCGCAACTTTTTTTATGTACAGGTGAAATCTATTCATGGAGTTCTACTCTGAACCAATTACAGTGCAATTCACAGTGAAACCATTACTGGAGAAAAAACCAGGACTTCCCGCAGCCTTCACCTGGAGAGGGAAATCCTATAAAATCACAAAATTGCTGAAAGAATGGCACGACTACAGGAAAAGGGGGAAAATGGAAGAGTTCTACAGCAAAAAAAGAGGAAATGCTCCTGAAATGAAATCCAGTAAAAGAGGTTCCTGGGGAGTGGGAAGAGACTACTACCGGGTGCTCACAGATTCAGGAGAGATCTTTGATATTTACTATGATAGAAAACCTATCAGACAAAAAAAGGGAGAATGGGTCCTGTTAAGGAAGGTCGGTTAGTCTAAAGAGGATGATAATTTCACCACTTTCACTTACGAACTATATGTGTAATTCACTGGACAATTCCTTCAGACTATCAAAATCTGGTGTTAATTCACATCTCTTTTACTATCAATTCAGTATGCAATGATTAAAAAAATGTTACACGTGTAACAAAAATGAGAGCCTCCAACCAATTGGACACTCTCTTTGACGCAAACCTTTATTAATGTGCAGATGTAAAAGTGTCAATGATGTACGTTATGTGCATCTGCAAAGGTGAAAAAAAATGGATGAAATTGATCTGAGCAACCTTTTAGAAGATAAAGATGTACTACTGAAAGCGGTGGGACTTTCCTATTTAGGGTTGGCATTATACTTTGGATTAAAGACAAAACCCATAAAGAGAGGAGTACCCCCTCCAGAACCAAAAAGACCTCGAACACAGGCGCGTACACTAAGCGACATGGTACGCACCATGATGGAAGAAGCATACGGAACAGAAAGATAGCCCATAGACGGTAAAGCCACCCTGATGGATCCTTACGTTAGGTGAAAATGTTACTCACCGTTACCGTGTTCAGTATATTCTCTGGTTCTGCCCAGCCCCTCCGCGCTGTTCTCACTCCTAACTCCATGAAATTTAAATCGTGGATGGAATGGGCATCTGTCCCAAGAGCCAGTGTAACTCCGCATTTAATGGCCTCCCTTACATGGGTGTCTTTTAAGTCTAACCGATCTGGATAGCAATTAATCTCCAAAACAGTATCAGTTTCTACTGCAGTTTCAAAAATTTTATCCAAATCAAGCGTTAAAGGGTCTCTTCTCCCTATGATGCGGCCTGTGGGATGTCCCACTATTCTAACCAGTGGATTTTCCATGGCTGTTATAATTCGATCAGTACTATCCTTAGAAGATTTAACCCGGGAATGGACAGAAGCTATGACAAAATCTAACTGTTCCAAAACTGAATCAGAGTAGTCTAAAGAACCATCAGATAAAATGTTAGATTCTACACCAGAGAGTATGGTAATACCCTCAATACGATCGTTCAACTCTTTTATGGCTGCATTTTGATTTAATAACCTCTCTTCGGTTAACCCGCGAGCTATTTTCAAAGATTGTCCATGATCAGTAATACCAATGTAGTGGTAGTGTAATTCTTTTGCTTGTAAAGCCATAGCTTCCACAGTGTCACGTCCATCACTCCATGCAGTGTGCACGTGAAAATCTCCCTTGATCTGAGATATATCTACCAGGTTGGGTAACCTATTGGTTTGAGCAGCTTCGATCTCCCCCTGGTCCTCCCGTAACTCAGGAGGTAGGTAAGCCAAGCCGAGGAGACGATAAATCTCTTCTTCAGAGTCCCCTGCTACCCTCCTGTTGCTTTTTCGATCAAAGAGGCCGTACTCACTTAGTTTGAATCCTTTTCTTAACGCTATCTTCCTTAATTTGATATTGTGTTCTTTTGATCCCGTAAAATACTGTAATGCGGACCCAAAGCTTTCTTGGGGTAACACGCGTAAATCAGATTGTATTCCCCCCTGGAGGATTACAGAAGATTTTGTACTCCCTTTTTCAACAATTTCGTGAACCAGAGGGAGGTTACAGAAGGTTTCAATCACTGATTCAGGTTGAGAAGATATGGCTAATATGTCAATGTCACCCACAGTTTCTTTCCACCGCCTTACCGACCCTGCTACAACCACTGTATCAGATGAGGTTTGAAGCGCTTCTTTGAGTTTCCGGCACAAAGGGAGTACTTTGCCGAGGAGGGTTCTCTCTTTCTGAAACTTGTACAACTGGATAGATCTTTTGAGGGTTTCTTCTGTTTTTGGTCCGAATCCTTTCATTTTTTGGATTTTATGCTGGTCCAGAGCTTTTTCCAGCTCTTCAATACTGGTAATACCCTGGCTGGCTAAAACTTGAGCAGTCTTTGGCCCAACTTCAGGTAATAACAGCAGTTGATCTATCCCTCCTTGTATTTCTTTTCTGAGCTTTTCCAGGTATTGAAGGGTCCCTGTTTCTAATATCTCTGCAATTTTCTTGGCAATAGCCTCCCCAACGCCAGAAATTGATGTAAAATCTTCAATAGTTTCAATATCCTTCTCAAGAGATTCAATGGATCTGGCAGCCTTTCGGTACGCTTGGGGTTTGAATTTGACTCTTTGGAGTTCTAGAATATCTGCAACCTCGTAAAATATGTGGGCTACTTCTGCATTGCGCATAGTACTGGTGAGTGTGAAAGTATAAAAACATGTCCAGAATAGTATGACCACTGTTGACGTTGTCTTTGTCATTCCGGAGAGTATGAGTACAGCAGTTGACTAAAGGTTCAAACCTCAGGTTGTCACAGTTACTGTCAATAATTGTCAATACAAGTTTCAATAGCTCAAAAATTGTTACACGTGTAACAAATTGAGGAAATTCTGAAGGATTGGTCATCCAACTCAAAAAAGAAAAAGAAAAAGAAAAAAGAATCCAACTACTTGTCCATGTAAGCCACAACCAACGCTATCAGACCAACCAAAATCTTTAAGATAGCGTGCCATGATGGTTCAGAGAAACTAGCGCTCACATTAGCTATTCCCAAAATTCCCATCAATAGAACGATTATGCCTACAATTATTAAGATAGGCTTGGATTTCATCGTTGTATCACCTCCTTTTAGTTTTTGGACAACAGAGTCAATTATGATCCTTTCAATTTGAGTTGCTGACTGCTGGTTTTTTCCTTTGTTGCATCAACTGATAATGACTGTATCCCGGCCAAATGCTGTAAAAGTCATTACGTAACCATCAATGTATACAGATAGAATAGTAACATTCCCTATCTCTCACAGATGCTTTAGTCCCTACCCACTGAACCACGTATTTGAACAAGAACAATGCATCCTCCTTGATCGCTCAGATTCGTGGAATACACTGACATACTGCTGCCTGTGTTCATATTACTTTTAGCCATTTTCCTTTCCTTTTTATCACCTCCACCACTCATTACTACTTCCAGATATATAAAACTTTCGGTATCTAGCAGATTGAACTCGTGTAAAATGTAGCAAAAGGCGCATGAAAATGTGGATTTCCAGCACATTTCTGCCCATCGGTTTATTTCAGAAGTGAGGGATGAAACCATTTTTTACCTTTCTTCTTCTTCGTTTCATCCCATTCATGTAATATCTTCACTGCTTCTGAAGCCGCCCTTCCTGCTCTCTCCTCACCCAAAACGTGAAATTCCCCCGTAACCCTGTTGGCAAAAACTGCGCACACAGTCCCTGCTCTCAACCCATACAACGAACTTACTGTCAGTATACAGGAAGCTTCCATTTCAAAATTCAACACTGAAGCAGCCCGCAGATCTTCTATAAATCTTTCGTATTTTGACTGGAAATAATTGTTAAACCCTGGTCGTGCCTGTCCTAGATAAAAAGAATCAGTAGAAGCCCCAATACCCAGGTGATACGGATATCCAAGGATTTCACACGCTTCAATTAACGATAAAACCACTTCATAGTTGGCCACTGCCGGATACTCTGTACATATGTACTCTTTTGACGTGCCTTCGAACCGTATTGACCCTGTATTGATGACTAAATCCCCGCACGGGATATCCTGGATAACACCAGTAGAACCCACCCTGATCAGGGTGTGACACCCAATTCTGGCGAGTTCTTCCACAGCAATGCCAGCTGAAGGGGATCCTATCCCTGTAGATACACAGGAAATGTCTGTTTTCTTGTATATTCCTCTTACTGATCTGTATTCCCTGTGATAACTAATTTCTGCATAGTCATCCCAGATTTCTGCAATCTTCAAGACTCTATCCGGGTCTCCGGGTAACAGCACGTAGGGTGACAAATCTCCTTTCACACACGAGATATGGTATTGTTTGCCTTTGAAACCGGGGGGTTCAGATAAGTTCTCTCTCATAGTGGTAGATATTCCTCTAAGCTGATAACCTTTATGGAGTTGAATCATCTGTTGTTGCATCTTACATCAAAACAGTACCAAAACAGCCTAGTAATAGCAGCCAATACCAAATAGTACATTCACCTTGAAAAAATTGGGTAGGTTCATACACTGCAAGGTCGAACCTCATTCCCTTTGAAAGATTTGAAATGTTAACAAATATGGTATAAATTATTAATATATAGGCATTTTATAAGTTTATTTCTCATATAAGTGCGCCTCCTTGTAAGAAATTTTGTTCTTCCACTAGATGACGTATCATGTTATTTTTCTTAATTGGGTAACTTCTCACATACCTCTGTAAGCTCTCTTTCTTCGAAATTTCTTTATTTATCCACCGAATTTCGGTTGCGTTATCTGTATTTCCATGAATTTTATAACATTCAGTAAGTTTGTAACCGAAAGATTTATATATTCCTTCATTCTATAAGAGAGTAGTCACAATGGAAAGCAGAGGAGCTGGCCTCGAAGGGAGGTGAAAGATGTCTTCCGGATGGAGGACACTTTTCTTTTTTTTGTTGTTCTCAGGCAACAGAATGAAAAGAGAGAGGTATGGGGATATATATCTGCTTCCACTGAAACAGTTATAAAGTGCTGGCTCAATGACAGAAAGAAGGAGAGAGAACTATGCCTATCTACACGGAAACCATAATCAAACGGTGGTTCAACGACGAAAAGAATTTGAGCACCCTTAATGGGATTGTGCGCCACTGGACAGATAAGCAAATAGCGAGAGAGAACAATTTGAGAGTTGACCGGGTTGCAAACTACAGGAGTAAGCTGAAGAAAAAAGGATTGTTGACTACTGGATTCTTCAGTATTAACCATGAGAAACTGGGATTGGTCCAGGTAATGGACTTTCCTAGAGAACGTCCTTCTCTAGATGATGTTTTTCTAACTGCTCTGGTACGTATATCCAGGCCTTTCGGGTATTTGAGAGTACGTCAGCTTCCACCGGATATGGTGGAAGAAGGATACCAGCTGGGGGCAGGCTTTGCTGTGATAAATGAGTTTGCCACTCCTTTTGTTGTCAACAATGATTTCAGGGCCCAATTTGAGAAAACCCTTGGTAAGGCAGAACTGAATTTGTACGAGAAGAAGAACAAAAAAAGGGATGGAAAAGTGGATTTGCTCTCTATTTATATTTGTAAAGAGGTACAGAAAGGATTTTATGGAGCAAGAGTCCTTTCCAGAGAGATTTCACAGCAAATAAGCGAGGATGAGCTGGGAATTCAGCCCAGTATCAGCAACGTGAACAGACGGTTGAAGCAACTGAAAAAAGAAGGAATTATCTGCAAATCCAACCCCTTGAATCTAGTGCCGTTGAGGCCGTACTACAATCAGGATTCAGCAGTAGTGAAGAAAAATGACAATTTCTTAAAAACGCTCGCTATCCTTGCAAAGCTGAATGTCATGGTTCGATTCAGCGATGTTCTCAACGAACCTGACAGAGCATATATTGCATTACAGTACCATTTCAGTCAAAAATGGGATATTCTAGGGATTTTAAAGGATTACCTTGAAGAAATTACCTTCTTTGATCACTCGCCCTTTGAAATAAGGAGGACCATACCCTTTGAATATTTCGAGGAGATTTTCTCTGAAAAAAAGTGGATTTAAAAAAAGAAAAAGAGAAAGAAAAAATTATATCGGCGGTCCTGGGGGTAATGGATCGCCATTTGGCACAATTGGACCACCTCCTCCTGAGCCTCCCGGATCAAAAGAAGGTATCTTCCAAGAACTGACGTCAACACTTTCAAATGCGGCTGCCATTCCTCCTAGAAGTAGTACAGCCGCCACCAGCACGAGAACTATCTCTTTCCTCATTCATCTTCACCTCCCGGAGGATGTCTGATTCTTCAGACTTTACTATATATAGGAGTTGACATATATAAATCTTTTGAATGATAAGTGGCTTTCCACCTGTTGGCAATCTGTTATAAGTGTATCACCCTCAATTTATTTTTTTTATTCACACAATAACTGAGAAATTGATAATTAAAGAGATAGGTCTCAGCACTTTGAAAATTGACAGCTCCAGTGCAGGGAGAAGTGTGGAGAATATATGTGGAAGCTCGCAGCGTAGAGAAGGGCTTATCAGCAGCGAGAGAAGGAGGTTGACAACGGTTCAAAGTGGACAGGGGTTCACAATCCTCTTTAGTGTATGGAAATGAACTAGGGAAACTGCATGAAACACCAGGGTGTTAGTGCTTCAATCAGGTATGGGTTCAGCTGAGATGAGCACGTTCAGCAGGTATTCCCATAAATTGAGGCATAACAGCTCGAGATTTCTCAAGTGTGTATCCTTCAACAGATAACTTTTTATAGGAAATGGAGCATAGGAACACAGGGCCCATGGTCTAGTGGTTATGACGTTGCCTTCACGAGGCAAAGATCCCGAGTTCGAATCTCGGTGGGCCCACTTCCATCTTTTTGAGAAAATAACGCTCGGAGGATTGTCAGTTATGGTGTAAAGAAATATATCTCTTTCAATACATCACGTAACTTCTATCGAGAAGTCATTGACTTGCATAACAGTAAAGACATCTGCCCATTGGCAGCTCCACAACCCCTTAAAGGGATTGTTACATTTTCGGGGAATGGAACCTCCCTGGGCTCATATTGTCTTTTTATAGTTGAATTCAAGGTGAAATGATAATTTATCCGAAATGTTACACGTGTAACACATTGGCATTCAAAAACGTGACAGCCTCTCTCAAACGTAAACCTTATAAGTAACTACTGCATAAATGAAAGCGCGCCGAGGTGTCAGAGTGGCTATGTGACCGGCTGCAGACCGGTTTATGGGGGTTCGAATCCCTCCCTCGGCTTAAATCAAGTTGTTCGAATCCCTACCACTTTTTATTCTTTCTCTTTTGAAATTTGGTACAATATAACTCTTCTGTGATTCGAAAGCTTTACCTATAAAGGTTACCATCAAACCAACTATAGCGCTGTAACATTCAACTCAACTACATTGTAACATTGAAACCCATTTCTAACAACTATAGATGGTGTCTCAGCTTATTAGTCACAGCAACAGAAAGCTTTATATTGTAAACAGTTTTTCAGTGTATTGAGATGTGGAAGAATGACATCCATCTCTAGTGAAAGGTGGTGAAAGACATGACCAGTTCTGAAAAAGGCAGAAAAGAGTACTGGAATATCTTTGAGTTATTGAATAGAGAACCTCGAATTTATATAAAAACAATTGCATCAAAACTGAAAATTGATTCCAATACTGCCAGCAAATGGATGAAAGAAGCCTATGAAGAAGGGCGCATTTATGGGCCAAATCTCAGAAAACGTTCTCATGAAAACTTTAAAGAATATATTTACTTTCTCAATTGTAAAAATCAAAGGAAGTTGTTTTTAGAACTCATTGAAGACGAAAGAATTGTCTATCATGCAGTAATGACTGGGATTCCCAATTTATGGGTAATCTCAAAAGAAGAAATCGATTTTGAAGATGAGGTAGTGGTCAAAGGACGCCGTTCTGATTTCCATGTATCATTTCCCCCTAACCATTCATGGGATACAGCTATTAGAAAAATGAAAAAGCTAGTAGAAGATTTCAATCCTGAAGACTATGAACCAAAAGGAATTATTAAGAATCATTGGGGTGAAGTCATAGAATGGGATGCCCAGGATGAGACACTATTCAGAGTGTTCAAATATAATGCCCGACACAAGTTATCACCCATCATGAGAGAACACCATGTCCCTGGGAAAAAAATCTATGAGTTTTTGAAAAGGCTTCCTAAGTGCTGTTCTATCATAACGTACTATTTCCCTGAACCTATTAAAACCTTAGAACCCTATCTCTTCATCATGGAAACAGATTATGAGGATTTTATCATTGAGTTATTTTCTGAGTTACCTACGTCTTGTCTTTTCTTTAAAGTTGCAGATAAGTTGGTT
>Ga0209427_10005714_pt1 | contig 14259 bp, 16 predicted proteins | sample DeeMarSWOR136_30_FD_187465 | JGI IMG/M metagenome (GOLD analysis project Ga0209427, IMG submission 187465) | Marine sediment microbial communities from White Oak River estuary, North Carolina - WOR-1-36_30 (SPAdes) (version 2) | ecosystem: Environmental > Aquatic > Marine > Intertidal zone >... | reverse complement strand
TCACCCTCGCCTCGATACGCTCCTTTCTACCCTGCAACTCAGAGCGAGTCCCACTCCACCTCTTGGACGCATTCGAAGGCAGCCTCAGACCATCCAAGGCAAAGAACGTCCCACCTAAAAGATCCATCTCCTTACAGACCAACAGTACATCTCCAAATAACGGCACAATCTCATCCCTCATACAGCAGATAAAAGCTGCAATGGTGCTGTGATCAGGACACTGACCACAAGAAAGCGCCATAAGGGTCACATTCTCCCGACAGGCCCGCTCAAGCTTCCGAGACGAAAGCAGCCCCCGGGAATAGCCCAACAACACGATCTTTAAAAGAACCTTGGGATCATATGCCGAACAACCTGTCTCGTCGTTATGGTATCTGTCATCAAAACGAGACAGATCCATACGGTTCTCAACAAGCGTATGGATCGCAAACTCCAATGTTGCGGGCATGAGCTGCTCTTCCAAAGAAACCGGTATCATGACCATCTGGGAATAATTATATTTCTTATACTTTGCCATGTCCCAACCTACTATTTTTGTATGTGATGCTCGTGCGTAATGTAACATAAAACTGAACAATTATAAAGAAAATAATGTAAGAAAAAAGAAGGAGAGAAGGTTTTTCGACAGTCTCAGATGATATCAACTGTTCCTGGCGATACGGATTCTGTTGATTACCAATTCAATTAAACAGATGGATTATTGGTAGCAGATTGTGATTCAGCCATTTTTCCGGAATGGCGAAACCTACCTGCCGTAGCAGGGCACGTTGTTGCATCACGTTTTCTTCCGCGAGTTATCCCCTCTTCCGGTGGGGGATTGCCTCACCGCCCTTACGGGTATTGAATTGTCAAAGAGCAGAGGTGCTAAGTTAGAGGTCTCAAACCTCGATTTTTCGCCCCGCCAGACCGCATGGTTATGCGCTCAAATGTGAACATTTTTCCCATGTGGCTATCTTACATTCGCTGAGATGTGAACATTCGGGTCTATTTTCCCGCTAGGCTGCATCAATACTAGATAAAATGTGAACATCTTGGTCTGTTTCCATCAAATGGTATAGCAGTTCTCTGTGCCTCTCAGGGATTCGGTCCCTGTCAATCCATCGTTTCACTGTGAATCTACTCACACCAAGCATCCGACCCACCTGGGCCATGCCTCGTTCTTTTATCCATTCCAAGAGCGCAGAATCCGAGGAGGGGTTAGGGACGGGAGTAGGTATGGCTGTGGGAGTTGGGAGTGGAACCACCGGCGAGGGGTTTTCTTGTAGGGATTGTGGCATCTCTAAACCAAGGCAGGAGAGACATTGAGGTAGCTGCAGGTTCTCTGCCCGATTTCGACACAGGATCTCCGTATTCTCCGGATGATAGAGAAAATACCCAAAGCGCCTGCAGAAAGTCCTCACGTTACATCCTCCCTGGAGGGATATGAAGCTTGACTTCCGGCTCAGCCCGTCGTGGAGGGACAATTACTATGATGGTCACATGGTCCAGAACCTGACGCCCGTATTTTCCAACCAATTCTTTCTTAATCCGCTCGGCTTCCTCATCTCCAAGGGCAATGAACAGATCGTTCTCCGGGGCTTGCTGCTCGTCAAGTGACTGCAATAGTTGATCTAATAGCTCGAACCTCGTTGAGCCGATGCAAGATTTTGTGCCTGACTTCCGGGGCTACATTGCCAACCTCCTCTAAGACAATCCTCTGAAACGCCGCAACCTCCTCGGCATTGTAGAGGGTTTGAGCGATGTCCAGCAAAAGGGCAAGTTGTTTTCTGACCTCGGCTACGTGCTTTAGCTTCTGGTCTTGCAACGCCCTTCTCTTTTCTTCCGAAGCACCCTGGATGTTCTCTTCTATGTGGTCCAACTCATTGTTGATGAGCTTATTGATGTGTATCAGTTGACTCATGGCATCCAGCTTGCCCTCGACGATCTTCGGGGCACTTCTGACTGCCACATCCCTTGTGATGGCTACGTTCAGCTTCTTTAGCGCCTTGGAGACAGCGCCCTTGGTAACGCCCAGCTTGCGCGCAATTTCGGAAACCCCGTTTCCTTCTCTAACTAATTGTTCTAGCTGAATAAATGAGATTTTTCTGGCTGTCATAGGTAAACACCGGGTAAACAAGTGGAAACTGTTTCCATGATCACAGAATCCATCCACCCTTTTCGCTCGTCTTTTTTGTCACCAGGTGTCACAAATCGCCTCGCTAGCCCTTTATTTTCAATAGTTCACTTGATAGACAGTCAAGAGGACGACCCTCAAGTGCCCCTGTAGTGGCGCTCGATGAACGCAATGACATCACCTTTTTTGAACCTCAATATTGCACGAGGTTTCCCATTTCCTAGAGATGGAATCCGCACACATGCCAGTCGTCCCTGTTCCGCCAGCTTATAAACCGTGGGCAGAGAACACCGGAAAATCTTTTGCACGTCCTTCGCGTTGAGTAATTGTTCTGGTTCAACCGTCATCTTTTAATCTTTACTCATCCCCGAGGGGATTCGCCCACCATCCACCCGCGCTCCCGGGGAGAGCGCACACCACTATCTTCTAACCTGGTATCGTGTCCCATATAGCCTCAAGGCCATGTTTGGGCTCTTGCTGAGGATTGACCTTAGAGAGCCAGTTGTTAATGAAACGAGGATAGCCTTTCGCTGTCTTGCGCTTAGAGGGATTAGCCGTAAGCCACGCAGTCATTTTCTTGTACTCCGCGATTAGGTCGATGTGGGGATATGCCTCTAGGAAACGAAAGTGAAGGGATTCGTCAACCGAGAAAAACTCCCCCTTATATACTTCTTTTAATTCTTGTATGTGTTCCTTGGTTGTTACTTGGTTGTCACCTTGCCTGTCACCTTTTTCTGGTTCGGCTTGGTAAGTCTCCCAATTTATCACGGTTATGATGCTGTAATGCTTGTCACTTTTGATGTCACAATTTCCGAGGTTTTTTAATTTCTTGATTCTCTTCCACACCGTAGAGGGTGACATGAGTAGTTCCTTGGCTGCCACGTTTCGACCAAAAATGAATTGCCCAGGCTCTACACTAACCACTGTTTCTCCCCGTCCCGTTTTTACTGGGAACCATTCTTTCTTGTGACTCGCCTTGAATAGGCACCACATCCATACCTTGAAAAGTCCTTCATTCTGGAAAACAGCCGATTCTATGGCTTTCCGATATGCTTTTATCCATCCTCTATCCATATGGGTCCCCGGGTATTCTCATTTTCTTCCTGTAACCAGGTAAAATTATCTTTGAAGCGCAAGATTGCCTTTCCTAGTGGTCCGTGTCGATTCTTACGAATAGCAACGCGCAGTATAGTGTCGTCTTTTCGGTCCTTCTCAAGCCATAACCCGAGATCACAAGCGGCCGCGATTTCACCTGCACCCTTATAGTTGATACTTTTTAAGTCTTCATTTATGGCCTCATTCGATACCTGTGACAGCGCCACGATGGTACAGTCAAGCTCTTTAGCCAGGGCTTGTAACTGTGGTGCCAGGGTAGACATGCGTTCATAGATTCCCCCCTGACCGGCCATGTTTTGAATGTAATCGATAAAAAGCACGTCCACGCCAATAGTATTTTTGATATCTTGGGCCTGTTGGCTGATTTTCTGAAACTCGTATAGGTCATCATATATGATCACGTGTATTTTGCTTATCTGTTCAAGAGCATCCTCGATTCGTTGTTGAACACTATCAATATGATCACCATGTAGGATCGACAAAGAGGGAATCCTTGTGATATTGGATGCCAGGCGCAAAATGTAAGATGCCGCACTCATTTCAAGTGAAAAAACCACGACATTAGACTCAGGTGATGTTTTTGTAATGCGTCTGATGAGTTCTACGGCCAGGGCCGTCTTGCCATGTGACGTATAGCCCCCAACAACCCACAGGTGAGAAGGAATCAACGCCCGAATCGACTTTTGAAGAAAGGAAAATCCCGGATCGATCCCTAATGATTTGCGCTCTCTGTTCTTGCCAATATCGGCCTTGAGTTGCCCGACAATGAGCCTGGCCGTGGGAAAGAGTAAATAGTTTGTGTCGTGGAAAACGCCTTGCGAAAGGTCGTCACAATCCGCAGATAGTTCTCTACAGCGATCAGCCAAATCTTTGATTCGTTCCTGGTTTCCTAGCACTTGACCTTAGCTTTCCAGAAGTTGCCCGAGTTCTAGCCAGGCTCCCTGCGCTTTCAGCAGGTGTCTCCGTTTCTCAGTCCCTGTGCCTCTAGAAAACTCGGAGTAATGGATTCGTAGCTGGTTCAGCAAATGGAAGAATTGGTGTGTCTCCCCGAAGTTCTCACAGAATTGCGCCATTCCTCTAGCTTCCATCTTTATCCCCCACTCCTACAAATTTCCGTTTCTGCTCCACCTTGTCTTGTTCGGCCAACTTTTCCAGCTCTTTCAAATCGACCAGCAAGCGGCGCCCGACCTTGACGACTAGACCGGGATACGTTCCCATATGACGCAACTTATAGAGGTAGCGCTGAGAATAGGGCACACCCGATATTTTCAATGCATCTTTGTCTGATACTGGCACGAAGCGTACATTCATAATTATCCCCCTTTTTATTCTTGACAGACCCCTGAATATCATATATTTTTACCTAGGTCTATGGCTTATTGTTCAGTTATTGTTCATAGAGGCCGAGATGAAAGAAGAACTGGTGAAGTTGATAGGATGGAATGAAGAAGGGGTTCCGGTCGATCTTGAGGAGTTTTATTTAGAATTAGGGGAAATATGGAGGCCCCCCGATGGTTCGGTAAGTTTAAAACAATGGGGAGAAGTAAAAGGCGCTGGGACAAATAGGGGCGAATTAGCGCAACTTGCACGACAAAGAAGGTTTGGAATGATGGAATCGCGGATGCAAAAGAAGGAAGGAGATGACACGATATGCCTTGTTTTTGCAGATTTGCCAGGGCTCCGATACGTCTCGAGAGCTGACCTAATTCACACCCTGGAAGATCATGGTTGGAGATCAAGAAAAACAAGCAGGAATCTTCTGTCGGATTTCCATCATTTGGCCAACAACACAGATGTGAAATACTTCATAGATTTTGTAACGCACTGGGGGCCATTGTGGTTGTGCTGCTCCCACTTGATTCCAACGTGCGATTTCATATCATGCATTTGGTCCCCATCCGCCAGCTTCCGAGACATTGAACCTAGAAGTCTCGGGCATAGTTGCACGTGGTTCCCCGTTGAACCAGTTGATGATTTCATTAGAGTCGCCAAGGCCATTGATGCAATTCTCCGCATATCTGTGAGTCTAAAAGCACAAGAAGCAGTGACACGAAAGCTTTGGAGAGAGGTTGCCCCATTATCAATGCTACTGGAATCTGATGACATGGCTGAATTTTTGTCGCGGGCAGATAGCAAACTTCAAAGAACGATTCTTAACATTGTCTTAAACCACATGCTGTCTAATTACGATGCTGGAAGACTTCACTTCAGATGGACAGAGCGTGGGGGATTTGCGCTTAGATTTTACAGCGGTTGGGGCTTCCTGCGGGCTACGTTGCTTGAGTTGATCGGACGGCAGTCCGGTAGCTACTTAATATATCCGTGCGTTGAATGCGGGACTCTGATTTTACCAGAAGAAAGGAAAAAAATGCCCAAAAAGGGGCAGCGTGTATTTTGTGAAAATTGCAGAGGAAAAAGATCTAAACACTCAATGCGTAAGGAACGCTAACTTGAATAGAATCGGAATAAGCCTAGCCATATCCCCAGGCTACCTGAATAAATATAGGGGCCTAGACTGCCCAGATATAGAAACTTTTCAACCAGCTCATGGATTCAAGCAACTTTCATTTTTTCTCGATCACCTTTAGAGCAAAAAACAGAAGGCCAGTTGTCCCTATGACCGCAATGCTTCTCGCAGCAACTGTATTGAGGTCGGCAATTTTGGGGAATTGTTCTTCATCTTTATACATTTTGGCACTTAGGTAACTTCCTTGAATGTACACAACCTTAGGTGTACTCAGCGTGACAAAAATAAGTGCAGCCGCACCGGCTATCAATATGCAAGCCTGTAACGCCCTAATCACACCATCTCCTTATGAAATCGGCCATAGTCCGAAGGATCGTTTTCTTTGGTTAAATACTATCCTAAACTGTCTGGGCAGATAGATCAATCCCAAGCTGTACCCAAAGCTGTACTCCAGAGCGCCAGAATTGAGAAACGGAGAGAAGAAAAATAGGGTCCCTACGCTAGAAGTCTACGGAGGTGTCGTATGCAACGATTCAAGCTGTCCGATAAGTTTGCTGCAACATCCGGTCTCCATCCCGTGTTCGGATCCCGAACAAAATCAATTAGACAGGAAGTATAGGCCGAACCAACCGTGCGACCACTGCCAGCTCGCGGAACTACATCTTGCACAATTTGTCGTCTGCGTGATCGCTTAGCCAACGCAACTACCGTGAGTTTTGGGTCTCTTACTGCCTCAGGATTACTTGGGACAATGTCACGGGCAATGCCGAGAAAACGCGCCAAACGTTCACGATCCGCAAGAAGCCATGCTTCCACTGTGCGGACGGCAATGCGGAAACACATATGAGGAGCTGGTAGTGGTAGCAACAACTGCTGATATGGGGGTGCGCAACTGCAGTCGGTGTTTAAGTCAACCAGCACGATCCACGGTGCAAATCTGGCTGCCTGATTATAACCATCAAGGCGTTGTAGTAGATGACCCTTTCCCTTTCTGCCATAGACAGGGCCCAGTGAGCCCCCAACGTACTCAATCAGGCGCTCGACCACGGCTTCGTCCAGCAGACCTTCCACAGCGCCTGAGATAACAACGGGAGAGAAATCTGGCATTCAGTCTCCAAAAAAGGCCAGCTGTCGGACATTCTGCGGACGAGTTGCGGGCATCACTGCTTCAGCCAGGGTCAAACCGCCAGTGAGAAGTTCCCGTATCTGTTGAAAGTGGCTCGCAGGATAAACAGATGTTCCCTCACTTCCTGGCTGAAGAAGCAAGACTTCGTCAAGGCCAATCCCCTCATCTTGCAACAAATCTGGTGAATGGGTGCTGATTAAGATTTGTCGACCGACACGCCTCTGTATCCGCGCAAACATTTGAGGAATAAACCTGATAACCTCTGGATGCAGAGAGAGTTCTGGTTCTTCTAAAAGCAAAGGGCCAGTGCCTTCTAGAGATGCCCAGAGTAACCCCATAAGCCTCAGGGTCCCGTCGGAGAACTGCTCTTCTGTCTGCCACGCACCCCGGGGGCGCCAATGTTCATATTTACCTCTTAAATGCCATGTGTTACGAACTGGGTCTCGGTGGAGTTCTAGTGCACTGAGTTGAGGAACTGCAAATCTCAGGGCATCTTGAATGCGACGAAGCCTTGAAGTGCGTGTCCTGTCTGTAGTTCGTGCAACTTGTTCGAGAAAGTCGCCTCCAAACGGATCCTTCGTTTTTCCAACTGACCTTTCCGGTTCACGAACCAGTTGGGGCACAATGTGTAAGTAGTGAACCGACAAAAAAAAGTCTGCCACTTCCCGGAATGGTTGGTTGGCGTAAACCTGTTCAAGATACGTTTGAGTAAGCCTTTTTGGATCATTTCTGTCGTCGCTGTCCGGCCGAGACAAAATAAGCGTACCGTCTTTCATAACTTTTTCTGCTTTGATAATTGGCCGACGAAGGTTGTCTTGATTGAAGTGAAGTTCATATCCCCAGAATGCTGGGTTATCATCGTTACCAATACTAACCTTAACTATGATGTCCGAATAACGACGCGCGGCCAGACACCGTAGGCTGGAGACTCCTCCCCGTTTATCTTGAACCGCGTTTTGAAAGCCTCCTCCCACAGCCACGATGTCATGCAGGAACCGAAATACATCCCATAGATTCGACTTCCCTGATGCATTCGGGCCTACGAGGAAAACTCGGCGTTGAAGATCTACGTCGATCTTGGCAAAATTCTTCCAGTTTTCAAGAAATACGTTGGTGAACCGCAAGTTCTTCGTGCCCTCTCTTTTCATCCCTGCACCTTATTGAACAATTCGCACCAGCACTTTTAATTTAAACAAAAACATGTGATAAGTCGAGAAAAAATCAGCATGTTTCCCGCCGCTTTGATCTTTTCTTCTATACCCTGATGCTAATTTGGCCATCACTTCCAGAACATATCTCCCCATTTTGACCCGCCCGCCCTAGTCGTATGCTTGCAGGTACTGATGCCTTGGCGACTGTGCCCGTTTTGTGCCCAACCTACCAGAAACGCCTAACCCTACTTAGTCACCACATGGTCAACACTCTGCAAAAAATATCCCCCCATTTTGACCTGTTTCACTGCGATCACTGGTGGTCGTAATGAGGGGATTAAGTCATTAATCTTGTCGGGTGCGCATCCCCATCCCCGGATGTTCTGATGTGACATAATGTGACATGTAACTCCGTGTTATGCTTCTTTTCATTATATTCTTTATACACCCAACTCGTAAAAGAATCAGCTAGTTAAGTGATTTCAATTACTTGGGAAATAGCCTTTCTCTGAGAGACATACATGTGCTTGGACGGAATACACCCGTAACCGGTTTCGCGGCGATCCAGAGCACTGACAGGTACTTGTGGGTCGCTAGTAGGGTAAGATGCTATGACATTCGGGAAATTAGCTTCTCTGGGTTTCGGCCTTAACGCGTCTTTTGGCAGATCGTGAACGAATAGCACGAGATCGTCCCGATTTGGGGGTGCTTGAGGAATTGGTGACTTGTCAGGTATAATTACAAATTACGGCCTTTGACCTGTGCCCGTGAATGATGTTCAGCTGTGACGAAGGGAGGTCGTGGAAGTGACGAGTGGGTTTCAGAAGATCGGTCCTTCGGAGTAAAAGGGTGACAAAGACTTGGTTGGATTACAACACGATTGATTCCGCCTTAAAAGAAGTTGTGCGGCTGGCAGATGAGCTGTTACGGCAGCCGGGCCTACTCAACGTTACCGGGATAAAAGAGGGGGGCAGAGGATTTTTGATTAGCCGCCTCGAGCAGCGGTTTTCACCCATCTTGGTGATCACGTCCAACCAGGATGTAGCCGATACCCTATACGAAGATCTTCTGTTTTTCTTACAGCCTGATAGGGCACAGGGCTGCGCTCTGTTTCCTTCGAATGGTGTTCTTTATAGTGATATCTTACCCTGGAGGCTCTACGGGCAGCGGCTGAAGACCCTTCGCGGGCTTGCTGAGGGGCACGGATCCTTGGCGATCACTCCCATCCAGGCGTTACTGGAAAAGGTTATTCCTCAAAAGACCCTTCTAGCCTCTATGACCAGGATTGAGGTGGGGCAGGAACGGGAGCGAGAGCGTTTGGTGCGGCGCATTATTTCCCTGGGCTACACTCGCGTGGAGATGGTAGAAGAAAAGGGAGAGATGAGCATCCGGGGGGGAATTCTGGACATCTATCCCTTAGATCAGGAGTGTCCCTTGAGAATTGAGTTTTTTGGAGACCATGCGGAGTCTATTCGGACCTTCGACGTGGAGACCCAACGATCCCTGCAACGGATCAGGGAGGCAGTCATAACGCCGGTGCAGGTAACGGGAAACGGTGATCTTTTTGACTATCTTCCGCCACGGACATTGACGGTGCTCCTAGACCCGCCAGAGATTGAGCGAGAAGCCGACGAATTCTGGGAGAGCGTGCTCAGACAGGGCAAAGAGTCGGACTATCTAGCACCTCAGACAGTCATTGGGGTGCTCAGAGAGCGACCGAGGGTCGAGATTGGGGGGTGGGAGGTAACTTCCGGTCACGAACCTGCGGGCCAGAGGGTTGCCATCCGGGCATCCTCGAACAGTGACCTCACAAGAGAGATCAAGACGGCCGGGCTGAAAGCACTGGCGGACAGGGTCAGGGCCTGGGTGCAGGAGAAGTGGGCCGTCTACATTGTTGCACAGACTGAGGTACAGGCTAAGAGAATTGCGGAGCTTTTTGAGGAATGGGGAATCAGGATTGTTTTCTGTGAGCGTTTCCCCGAGGATCCGCATGTGAACCGCGGATTTGTGGGCATCGTCGTAGGCACCCTCAAGGCAGGATTTTGCCTTCCTTCCGAGCTTGTGTCCGTAGTAACTGAAGAGGAAATTTTCGGGCAAAAGAGGAGGGTTGGTCACGGCAGGAGGGCACGTCCCACGACCCTGTCAAATTTTGAGGATCTCGCCAGCGGGAACTATGTCGTGCATTTGGACTATGGGATCGGGATCTATAGGGGTTTGGTGCGCCTGGAGGGCGAAGGAGTAGAAAATGATTATCTCCTCTTGGAATACGATGGAGGGGATAAGCTATACCTCCCGGTCGATCGACTCAACCTTGTCAGCAAATACATCGGTGTGGGAGAAAAGCTGCCCAAGATCGACAAGTTGGGAGGAAGAGCCTGGACGAGAACCAAGAAGAAGGTGAAGCGAGCAGCGGAAAAGGTGGCCAAGGCGCTGCTCGAGATCTATGCGGCTCGCAAGGCCTTCCCAGGTTATGCTTTTTCTCCTCGGGATGCCTACTTCAAGGCGTTCGAGGCTGCCTTCGAGTACGAGGAGACACCCGATCAATTGGACGCTATTGACACGGTGATGGAGGATATGGAGGAGGCTAAGGCTATGGATCGATTGGTCTGCGGTGACGTGGGCTACGGTAAGACTGAGGTGGCAATCAGGGCGGCCTTCAAGGCCGTTTTGGACGGCAAACAGGTAGTGTTCGTGGTTCCCACTACCGTCTTGGCCCAGCAGCACTATCTAACCTTCATTTCGAGGTTCAGAGACTACCCCGTGTTGATTGATTTTCTCAGCCGGTTTAAGTCTCCTGCCCAGCAACGGGCCGTGCTGCGGCAGCTCAAAGAAGGGAAAATCGATATCGTCATTGGGACACACCGGGTTTTGCAAGACGATGTTGTGTTCCATGCTCTCGGCCTAGTGATCATCGATGAAGAGCACCGATTTGGGGTTGCCCACAAAGAGAAGCTGAAAGAGATGAGGAAACTGGTAGATTGCCTCACGCTAACAGCGACACCCATTCCCCGCACGCTTCAAATGTCCCTGCTGGGGATCAGGGACTTGAGCGTAATGGCCACTCCTCCACCCAATCGTCAAGCTATCGCTACGTACATCGTCAGGTTTGATAGGCGGATAATTGCGGAGGCGATCCTTAAGGAGATGAGTCGGGGCGGTCAGATCTTTTTCGTACACAATAGGGTGAAGGATATTAGGGCAGTGGCAGGCATGTTAAGAGAGCTCGTTCCTGAGATTCGATTGGCGGTTGCTCACGGACAGATGAAGGAGAGGACCCTCGAGACCGTAATGCTGCAGTTTGTGGGACGGGAGATTGACCTTCTGCTCTGTACGAGCATCATCGAATCGGGATTGGATATTGCCAACGCCAACACTATTATTATTAACCATGCGGAGCGCTTCGGTCTGGCCGAACTGTACCAATTGCGGGGAAGGGTGGGACGATCTGCTGAGAAGGCTTACGCCTATTTGGTTGTTCCGCCTCGGGAGCAGCTATCGCGGGAAGCTTTCAAGCGACTCAGGGCTCTACAGGAACTGAGTGAACTGGGATCAGGGTTCAGATTGGCCATGAGAGATCTGGAGATTCGGGGTGCGGGCAATCTGTTGGGTCACGTCCAGGCAGGACAGGTTAACCAGGTCGGGTTTGAGTTGTACAATAGTCTGTTGGAGAAGGCTATAAAAGAGCTCAAAGGCGAAGAAGTAAAGGAGCAGATTACTCCTGAGATACGGCTACCCGTCGAGGCGTTTATCCCGGATAATTATGTGGCAGATGACACACAGCGGCTCATGCTGTACAAGAGGCTTTCCATTCTGGGTGAAGAAAAAGAAATAGAGGACGTAGCATTGGAACTACAAGATCGATTTGGTCCAGTCCCGCAGCAAGTTTTGAATCTCCTTGAGGTCATTCGGTTAAAGACGTGGCTGAAAGCGTGCTCCGTACAGCGCTTCGAGTTCAAGGACAACCGGGCAGTTTTGACGTTTTCCGAGGAAGACGGTGTTTCACCAGAGAAGCTCGTCACACTAATTAAAAAGGCAAATGGGAGATACAGGTTGACCCCTGACATGCAGTTGGCCTTCAGTCCAGAGACACACGACTGGAAAGGGGTCGTGGAGGAGACCAGAAGCATATTGGGGGAGTTGGTGTGATATGCTAGCGCTTTTCAACAGCAGGGGTGTACGATGGCAAAAACAAAGGTAGCTTGTCTTGTGGTGTTGCTAGTTATTGGTGCTCTCTCCATGGCTTGTTGTGGCAAGTCCGAGTCACCCGAGAAGGTCGAGTTGGCCAGGGTGAACGACACAGTCTTGACCCTGGAGGATTTTCAACGAGAGATGGAACAGCTTCCGATGTACTTGAAGTCAATAATGGTCTCCGCGCAAGGTAAAAAGGAATTCTTACAGAGACTCATAGATCGGGAGCTTCTGTTGCGGGAAGGAGAAAAGAAGGGGCTGCACAAGGATGAAAGGATCCTTGCCGCGGTGGAGCAGTTCAAGAAGGGCCTGATCGTCCAAGCCCTCTTAGCGGACCGCTATGAGGGCAAAGATGAAGTGACTCAGGAGGAACTGGAGTGGTACTACCGGGAGAACAAAGACAAGTTTCTTGTGGGGGAGCGAATACGGGTTAGGAATATCGTGGTCAAGACGCTCGAGGAAGCCGAGGAGATAAAAAAGAGGTTGGAGGCGGGAGAAGACTTTGCCGAATTAGCAAAAAAATATTCGATCAGCCCCAACAGAGAATTGGGTGGAGATCTAGGGTACATCCGGAGAGGGCAAACAGGAGAGGCCTTTGAGAATGCTGCTTTTGCTTTGAAGGAGCTGGGTGATATAAGTGACATCGTCAAGACAAGTTTCGGTTATCACATTATAGGCCTTGAGGAGAGGAAGGAACCTTATCAGCGGACCCTCGATGACGTAAAGGATGAGATCAAGGTTTTCCTTCAAGAAAAGAAGAGGCAAGAGATTCGAACAGCATACCTTGCAGACCTCAAGAGAAAATACAAAATCGCTGTTCACGAGGAACTCCTGGACGGGGAAGAACCGCCTCAATGAAGAAGGTCATCATTTTCCTTATCTTGCTGTGTCTTGGAGTCGCAGTTGTTCTGTTTCTTCACAGGCCAAGTCTCCCACGGGAGGTCGTGGCAGACGTTAATGGTGAGCGTATCGGCGTTGCAGAATTCACTCAAGAACTCTTCTCGTTAGTCGAAGAAGGGGCGGGTTCTGATTGCCGCGAAGCTCAGGACACGTTGGAGGAGCTAAAAAGTGCCCTCCTCGACCGCCTGATAGAGAAGAAGCTTATTTTCGGTGAGGCCCGCAAGATGGGTATTAGTATAAATGACGAAGAACTGGAGGAATGTTTGGCGTATCTCAGGACTGGCTACCCAGCGGGGAGCTTTCAGGAAGTTGTCAGGCAGGACGAGGAGCTCTTGTCTCGATGGAGAGATTCGTTACGCGAAAGGCTCATCATAGAAAAAGTCAGAAAGAGAATTGTGGCCCTCGCTCCCCCTATCGATGAGTCGATTGTAAGGAAATACTATGAGGGGCACAGAGAGGAATTTGTGATACCTGAACAGGTACGGGCTCGACAGATCGTTGTTCCGGATCTGAAAACGGCAGAGCTTTTGATGCGGAAGCTCGAGAGCAAGGAATCCTTTGAAGAACTGGCTAAGGAGTATTCTGTCGGGCCAGAGGCCGAAGCAGGGGGTGATCTGGGTTTCTTTGGGAAAGGAGAGATGCCAGAGGAGTTTGAGGTGGTTTTTTCTCTGCCGACGAGTGGTGTGAGCTCCATTGTACAGAGCCCATACGGTTATCATATCTTTCAGGTGGTAGAGAAGCGCGCGCGTACATCCTTGACCTTTGAAGATGTGAAGGACCAGGTTACGGAGCGGGTGGTGCGGGAAAGGCATGAGGGGGCTTTTCAGAATTGGTTGGCGGAAATCAAGAAGGGAGCCCGCATTGCGATCAACCAAAAGGTCTTGAAGGAAATCGGGGTTTCAAGGGGTGAAGACGAATGAAAAAACGGTCTAATTATTTGGCCGGGAAGTTCCTGGTGGTATTGATGTTCACTGGGGTACTGGTGGTCAGCCCGTCCGCAGGGAAAATAGTTGAACGAATTGTTGCCGTAGTGGACGGAGAGGTCATTACCCTGTCCGATCTCGACCAAGCGATACGAAGGTTTGGTGAGGCCGGTTTGCCTGGTGGAGCGAACCCATTGGAGACGAAGATGCGGACCGTGCAGGTACGCAGGGAGGCCTTGGAGCGGTTAGTTGAGGAGAAGGTGCTGGAGGAGAAG
>Ga0209427_10005713_pt1 | contig 14260 bp, 9 predicted proteins | sample DeeMarSWOR136_30_FD_187465 | JGI IMG/M metagenome (GOLD analysis project Ga0209427, IMG submission 187465) | Marine sediment microbial communities from White Oak River estuary, North Carolina - WOR-1-36_30 (SPAdes) (version 2) | ecosystem: Environmental > Aquatic > Marine > Intertidal zone >... | reverse complement strand
CGCAGCCTTTCGGCTTGGCTCAGGGCCATGAGTCCTTCGACCTTGCTCAGGACCGTGAGCTTGTCGAACGGCAGATGGACTTTTTACGAAGCCGTCAAGTTTGCGTGTTCATTTTCGGCTGCTGGTTCCTGTATGAACGTTTAAGGGGGGAGCCATCTATGGCGAGCATTTTTTACGGCTGGTGGATAGTATGTGCTTGCTTTGTCATCGCCTTCTATGTCGGTGGTCCTCTCTACTATGGCCTTACCGCCTTTTTTGAGCCCATAGTTGAGGAATTTGGCTGGACTCACACACAGGTTTCAATTGCCTTTTCCCTCCGTGGCCTGGAGATGGGCATTCTTGCTCCTCTGGTCGGATTTCTGGTTGACCGTTTTGGTTCCAGAAAGCTGATACTGCCCGGGGCACTGATAGTCGGCTTTGCAGTTATCCTTCTCGCCTTTACCAATTCTCTCATTATGTTTTATGGTGCTTTTTTTCTTCTCGCCTCAGGAACGAGCGGATGTGAAACCACCGTGCTGATGACAGCAGTAGCTCAGTGGTTCAGGAGGAATGTGGGAAAGGCAATGGGGATTGTAGCCAGCGGATTTGGCGCCGGAGGAATACTGGTTCCCCTTATCGTCTGGCTCATTGATGTCTACCAGTGGCGAACGGTGTTGATTGTTCTGGGAGTGGGAATATGGGTACTGGGAATTCCTCTTTCATTTGTCATCCGCCACAGGCCGGAACACTACGGCTATCTGCCTGATGGGGAGATCCCGGGTCAGTCGAGCCCCAGTCATGGGGGCCGGGAGGTGGGAGAAGAAGGTAATTTTACGGAGGCCCTTAAGAATAGAAACTTTTGGAAAATAGGCGCAGCCGAGGCAATACGAATGATGATCACCATGGCAGTCATCACTCATGTCATGCCTTACCTGAGCAGTATCGGCGTATCACGGGGCAGGGCCGCACTTGTGACAACCTCTATTCCCTTGGTTAGTATTATCGGAAGGTTTGGTTTTGGTTGGCTGGGCGATGTCATTGAAAAAAGGTATGTGTTGGCCGGATTATACTGCCTTCTCGGGATAGGAACTCTAGCCTTCTCCTATGTTCACGTGACATACGTTATTGTCCCGTTCATTCTCTTTTTCTCCCTGGCATTTGGGGGAACGATATCTCTGCGGGGGGCAATCGTGAGGGAATATTTTGGTAGGGCCTCCTTTGGGAGGTTAATCGGGATAATACTTGGTATGACGGCAGTTGGCGGGGTTACAGGTCCCACTGTTGCTGGGTGGACTTTTGATACGTGGGGGGGATATCAGCCCGTATGGCGTTGCTTCGCCGGAGCTACTGTCATTGCAATAGTATTATTGTTTCGACTGAAAGCTCCCCATCAGATGAGCCAAGAATAAGAAAGTACTTTCTTATTCTCCTGCTGTGAAAAGCTTCTCGGGAAAGATGCAGGGGCAACGGTAAACTGGCGGGTTCTGGATGCATGTGCTATTTACCCCGGGAAACCCGAACGTTTAAGCGTTGAGCCTGAAAACAAGAACTCTACCTGATGATCGTTTCCTCCTGAAGTACCTATTCGAAATATCCTGCAGAAGTCTTCAAAGGACTGTATAGAAAGATATCCCTCTTCCAGGTAATGAACAGCCAATCCGCCATCTGTCATCTGGGGTAAAGTATACTTTGTATCTTATATCACGTAAGCTAACGAGAGCAATCTCATTGACAAGTATTACGAAATATCTTACGGTACAGTCGATTTAGCCGGTCATATAGTCTGCCGCCTATGAGGGACCGATTCACGATGGGCCCAGAGGACGGGCCTAAGGCAGTGCAGCTGCTCCGTCCCCGGATCACCATTCCCCAGGATGTAGATGCATTGCGTGAAACAGTGGCAAACAGAACCATCTCAAAATGCCTATTCATGATGCCGGGGTCAACACAGGATATCTCGTTTATTTGTATACCCGATTCGTGTGCGAGTACCGAGAGCGGATGCTTTTTTGAAATGGGCCATGGAGAAAAAGCCAGCGTGACCTGCAAGAGCGCATTTGGTTACCTGCGTTCCAACGTACCAGGGAGTGAACCGTGAATTATCACACCTTGACCTATCAAAAGAAAGGGTATGTTGGAGTTATCAGTATAATTGGTCCCGTGAACGGGCGAGAAAAAATCGCTCTTCTGGCCAGTGAACTTGCTGAAGCGTGTTGTGCAATTACATCGGATGATGAAATACAGGTGATCGTTCTCACCGGTACTGGTGAGAACCCTTTTTCCGCGGGCCAAAGCTTGGGTGAAGAAGTTTTTGAGGTCAGCGAAGAGGGACGGATAAGATTTTGGTCCTTTGCGGAACCGATCGGCAAACTTGACCCCCCAATTATTGCGGCGATCAATGGGGATGCCATCGGGCAGGGTTTAGAGTTGGCATTAGCCTGTGATTTACGCATTGCTTCAGAAACATCTCATTTTGGATTACCTCATATTGGGAAAGGGTTTATTCCCTGGGACGGGGGAACCCAAAGGTTATCAAGAATTGTGGGTAAAGGCAAGGCCATGGAAATGATCCTGAGCGGGGGAATTATAGATGCTCACGAGGCCTATCGGATCGGTCTCGTTAACAGGGTTATCCCCCCTGCCGAGCTTATGGCAGCAGTGTTGAAAATGGCGCAGGAGATGGCTGCCAAAGGGCCGATCGCTTTGAGGTATGCAAAGGAAGCACTATACAAAGGGATGGATTTGACCCTTGAGCAGGGGCTGCGTCTCGAGGCTGACCTGTACCTCTTATTACATACGACCGAGGATCGGACAGAGGGAATTGAGTCCTTTCGGGTCAAGAGACCCCCACGGTTTAAAGGAAAATGAGCTGTTAGCCCTTGGAGGCCTCAATGAGTGGCTTTGAGACTTTGATCTATGAGAAGAGGGACACGATAGCCCATATTACGCTTAATCGCCCCAAGGTGCTGAACGTCTATAATGTTCAGATGCGGGATGAACTCTACCAAATCTTGAGCGCCATAAAAGATGACGATGAGGTGAGGGTTGCTATCTTCAAGGGGGCAGGAGAAAAGGCATTCTGTGCAGGGGCAGATTTGAGCGAGTTTCTCACCGCTCCTTCCCCTACGGTCGCCCGGCAGGTCCGATGGAGACGCGATGTTTGGGGGCTTTTTTTGAGTATCCCCCAACCCCTCATTGCTGTCCTCCACGGATATGTTTTGGGTTCAGGCATTGAAATGGCCTTATGTTGCGATATTCGGGTAGCGTCGGATGATGTCCGGTTTGGTTTACCCGAGGTTGGATTGGGCATCATACCGGCTGCCGGTGGCACCCAGACTCTTCCCCGCATCATTGGACGATCCAGGGCCCTTGAAATGCTCCTAACCAACCGTAGCATTGGTGGCGAGGAGGCCTACAGGATCGGCTTGGTGAACACGGTGGTATCAAGGGGTAAACTTCTGCAAACCGCCGAGGAGATGGCCCGGAAAATCGCTTCTTTTGATCCAATTGTGGTTAGAAATGCCAAACAAGCGGTGGTGAGGGGATTAGATCTTTCACTACGAGAGGGCCTGGAGTTGGAAAAAAGGCTCGCGTCAGAACTCGCATCGATGGCTTTCCATGAACATGGATAGTGGAGAACGGATTGTGGATTCTCACCAGGTGCGGGAAACGGAGAAAGAGTTATGAACACCACGGATTTTCTGAGCATAGCCAACGCGATCTGCCCCCATAGGGATTGTGTGGTTTTTGAGGGGAAGAGGTGGACGTATGCTCAAGCCAACGAACGAGTGTGTAGATTGACCAACGCCTTGGCGAAATTGGGGGTGAAGAAAGACGATCGAATAGGAATACTCCAGGTAAACTGCAATCAGTATGTTGAATCGTATTTTGCTGCGGCCAAGGTGGGCGCCATCTTCGTGCCCCTCAATTTTAGAGCTAAGGCCGATGAGCTTACCTATATGATAGGCAACGCCGAGGCCAAAATCCTTTTGGCGGGTACCAGGTATTTCGATATGGTCAATGCAATGATGCCTCAGTTACCCACCCTGAAGCACTGTATTTCTATAGATACTAAGATTGAAGGTATGTCGTATTATGAGGATTTAATCGATTCAGCATCTCCCGATGACCGCACAGCCGAAATTGAAGATGATGATATCACCATTCTGATGTACACAGCAGGCACAACCGGACGTCCTAAAGGTGTGCCATTGGGACACAACGCTTTTGTGACTTACGTTTTGGACAATGTAGATCCCGCCAATCCAGATAGAGAGGAGAGAAATTTGCTCACCGTGCCTCTGTATCATGTAGCTGGAATTCAGGCGGTGTTGGCCGCTATCTATGCCGGTCGAACCCTAGTGATGATGAGGCAGTTTGAAGTTAAGGAATGGTTGGAAACAGCTCAGCGGGAAAGGGCAATGCGGGCGATGTTGGTACCGACCATGCTCAAGAAGATCATTGAAGAACCGGATTTTCCAAAATACGACCTAACGAGTTTGAAAATTATTACGTATGGAGCCGCTCCCATGCCCCTTGGGGTTATTAAAAAGGCCATCGATGCTATGCCCTGGGTGAAGTTTATCAATGCTTTTGGGCAAACGGAGACAGCTTCAACGATTACGGCCTTAAGCCCTGAAGACCATCGTATTGAGGGGACTGAAGAGGAACGCGAGAAGAAGTTGAAGAGGCTCACCTCCTCCATTGGCAAGCCGTTGCCTGATGTGGAGGTGAAGATTATTGACGAAGGGGGGAAGAGAGTGCCATCCAGAGAAGTGGGTGAGATCGTCGTCAGAGGCCCCCGTATCATGAAGGGATATTGGAGTGATGAGCAAAAGACATCACAGGTTTTAACCCCTGATGGGTGGCTGCGTACAGGTGACATGGGTTGGATGGACGAGGAGGGGTATATTTACTTGGCTGGCCGGGCCGACGACATGATCATCAGAGGAGGTGAGAATATCTCGCCGGAAGAGGTTGAGGATGTCCTCCACTCTCACCCCAAAGTTGAGGAGGCCGCAGTCATTGGCATTCCTGATCCGGAATGGGGCCAACAGCCAGCCGCCGTTGTTGTTCTGAAAAAAGGGGAGCAGGCTGCGCCGGAAGAGATTATAGAGCACTGTCACGCGAGGCTATCAGGTTTTAAGCGACCCCGGTCTGTAGTCTTTGTAGATTCCCTGCCTCGCAACCCCTTGGGTAAAGTTCTCAAGAAAAAGCTCCGCGAGCAATACGGATCATCCTAATTCCTGAGGCGACCACCTTGACAGGTCGGGCGAGGAATGCTTATATATTGGACTGAGGCGGTTTTTTCGCGGAGTATTTTTGTGCCTGGGAGTTGTTTGCCAAGCTGCCAGTATTTTAGGGGGTATGAGCCAAGATGACCAGTGAAGCCGGGAAACGGTATGTCTGTAAAAAATGTGGCGCGGAGTTCATCGTAACCCGCGGTGGCAAGGGGATCCTCCACTGCTGCGGTGAGCCAATGGAACTTAAGAAGGTTGGTGGTTAGCTGAAATGAGCCAGCTTGGGAAGAGATATCGGTGTGAGGTGTGTGGCACTGAAATCCTGTGCACGAAAGCCGGTGAAGGTACCCCGGTATGTTGTGATAGGGAAATGGTAGTTCAAGAACCCAGGCCCTTGCCGTCCTCAGATTGATTGTGCCTACGGGAATCTTTTTCTATTATCAACAGGGTGAGAGGCTCAGGGATTTCCCACAGGCCCTTGGCGGGATTCTCGATAAAGATCATGTCCTTTTTTACGACGCCTTCTACCCATCGAAGCCCAAATCCTCTTTTGATTTAGAGCCCATACCGAAAGATATTCTCCACACAATACACTCACCGGAAATGGTTGAGCGCGTTGAGGCGACTGGAGACTATGAGGGAGCAGTCTATTCAGCAGCAGGCACTGTGGCAGCAGCGATGAGGATCTGGTCGGGTGAGATCACGAATGCATTTGTCTTCACGGGATACGGCGACCATCATGCCGGGAGTAATTTTTTTGGCGGGGGATGTTATTTCAACGGTGCCGCTCTAGCCATTCATGAGCTCCGGGGAAAATTCGGCCTAAGACGGTTTGCAATCATTGATACCGACGCCCACCATGGAGATGGCACCTGGGAGTTGTTCGAAAATAATCCCAACGTACTCTATATGTGCTTTTGCTCAGGACAATTTCAGGAGAAGAATAACAATGTAAACATACGCGTGCCTTTCCGGGTTAATGACTCCAGGTATCTCGCTCTGGCCAAGGACGCCTTTGAAAGGTGGTGCAAGACCTTTCAACCCGAGATTATATTCTGGAACTGGGGCTACGATGGGAGCGCCGGAGAATACGGTGATATTGGGCTCACCCCGGAGTTACATTTCCAGATGGCCAGAGATATTAAGCACATGGCTCAGGAAATGTGTACGGGGAGGCTCGTCGTCATTTTGTGTGGCGGGAGCCGAAGAGAACTCGCCTCATTCCTTATTCCACGAATAATAGAAATACTGGACGACCAACCGGAGTGATCCAACGACACAATCCTTGCCATGCCGTTTGACTTGGAAATAGAAGCACTGCTTGCCTCGGGAGTTCGAGGGGATGATCAGGTTGCCGCCTACAGAGGCAAACTCGATCATATTCATCAGGATTTCATCCGAGAGATGAAGCCTGCCCGCGACGCGCTGACCACGGCAAAGTCACTTTTTGATTGGCTCTGGGTAAAAAAGCCAGCCCGCTATGAACTTCATGGTTTTTACAGGCTCAGTGAAGTAATAGATGCCCATCTGAACAAGGAGGGCTCAGCAGTGGGAAACTGTCTTGGCTTGACCCTTCTTTATACCTGTCTCCTTCGGAGAATGGGGATAGATCCAGGAACAGTATATCTGGAGAACGCCTTTGGAACGGGCCCTCACGTGCTAACCATTCTTCGAACGAAAGATTTCACCATAGATATTGAGAACATCTTAAGGGAGGGATTCGATTACAAGGGGCATCTTAGTGATCCGTCCAGGGTGATATGGGGAAATAGAGAACTCGTGGCGGATATCTATTATAGCCAGGGCAACGAAGGTTATGGAAAGGGTGATTACAGTGGGGCCCTCAAGGATTATGATAGGGCCATAAGCCTGAACCCTCTTCACGAAAGGGCCCAGCTTGCTAAGGTAATCTTACTGGACAAGATGCGGGTGAATGAACGGTAAGGAATGTCTCAACCCTTAAGGGGGCTGTTGCCCAAAACCCCTTTCGCTCTCTGAAAAGCATTCTTGACCATTCTAGAGTTCGCCTCACTTCAGCTGGAATATTGGAATAATGGAATACTGGAATGATCGGTGACAGGAAAAAATAAACCTGCTCTTTTCGCTTTTGATACGCACTACCCCACTATTCCAACATTCCATCATTCCATGTGGATACCATAGATTGATCGTGACAAAAAAAACTATGATCTCAATATAGTTTAGAAATTCCAAGAGGTTTACTGTTCGCTCCAGGGGATCCGGGTAACGGGCCGACCAACATAGAAGCGAAGAGGCAACGAAGTCACCTAAGAGAATTTCTTTTGCCAATAAAATCAAATACTGGCAAAGATTTTCGCATTAAAATCCAGAAAACTGGTTTATTTATTTGAGTTAGCGAGGGATTGAGCCATACCCGGGGAGAGGAGATGTAATGAGGAATCGAGAGATGAACGGTGCGGGCGAAAATAATAGCCTTATCAAGGGAATACAGGTGCTGGATTTGGCCGATGAGAAGGCCAGTTACTGTTCGAAGCTCTTGGCTGATATGGGGGCGTGCGTGATCAAGGTGGAAAAACCAGGAGGTGATGCATCTCGAGGCATAGGCCCCTTCTGGAAGGATGTACCACACCCCGAAAGGAGCCTATTTTTCTGGTATAACAACAGCAACAAGCTCGGTATTACCCTTAACCTGGAAAAACGCGCTGGCAGGGAAATTTTTTGCAGACTCCTCGAAAGAACTGACATCGTGGTGGAGACTTTTCCTCCGGGATACCTGAACAGACTCGGTTTGGACTTTGAGGTATTGAATACAATAAACCCAAGAATCATTCTGGTCTCAGTCACGGGTTTTGGAGGGGATGGTCCCCGATCCAACCATAAATCCTGTGACCTGGTAGCTTCAGCTGTGGGCGGACAGATGTATGTTTCTGGTTCGCCCTCAACCCCCCCTCTTAAACCCTTTGGAGAGCAATCTTATTTTACCGCTTCTCTTTTTGCTGCTATCGGCATTCTGCTTGCCATTCGAAAGAGGAATCAAAGTGGAAAGGGAGACCATATCGATATTTCCCTACAGGAAGCTGTTGCCTCGACCCTAGAACATGTAATGATCCGCTATTTTTATGATCACATAGTACCTGGGAGACGAGGCAGTCTCTATTGGAATAATGAATTCTGCATAGTGCCGAGTAAGGATGGTTTCATTCTTTTGACCCTTTTCCAGCAGTGGGAGACCCTTGTTGAGTTGATGGAGAGTGAAGGGATGGCAGAAGATCTCATTGATGAGAAATGGAAAAATGAAGAGTATCGGCGTTTGCATCATGATCGGATCGTCGAAGTAGTGCAACGATGGACAAAAACTCACACGACCTCCGAGCTCTTTGAGTTGGGCCAACTCATGCACTTTCCGTGGGCACCGGTGTATCCTCCTCAAGAGGTTGTGGAGAGTCCTCAGCTCAGAGCACGTGGGTATTTTATGGATATGGATCATCCCGAAATCAATGCATCACTGAGATATCCGGGGCTCCCTTACACATTCAGCTCCGTGTCGTTGAAGCGATGGAGGAGAGCACCATTAATCGGCGAAGACAACGCTCACATTCTTGGAGGGGAATTGGGACTTACCAAGAAGGAGATGGAGACGCTTTCTTCTGAAGGGGCAATATGACTGAGCATGCCATGAATAAGGGAATCCTCACCGGATTGAGGGTCTTGGATTTTACGAGGGTCTTGGCTGGCCCATATGCTACAAGGCTCCTGGCTGATTTTGGAGCCGAAGTCATCAAGATTCAATCGAAGAAAACAGCAAGCGGAGCAGAGACAAATACTTCGGGGTACTTCAACACGTGGAATCGTAATAAGCGGAGCGTTACCTTGGATATGAGTTACCCGGAGGCGAGGGAGATTTTTTTAAAGTTGACCACCATCAGCGATATAGTGATCGAAAACTTTTCTCCGCGCGTGATGACAAACTGGGGGTTAGATTATGAGAACCTCAAAGCGGTGAAGCCTGACCTCATTATGGTAAGCATGTCAGGTATGGGACAGACCGGCCCTTGGAGGGATTACGGTGCATTTGGGCCCACCATTCAGGCACTTTCTGGGCTCACATATCTCAGCGCATTTGATGAGAACTCTCCCATGGGTTTGGGTTATGCCTATGCAGATGTTGTTGCTGGCCTTTATGCCGCCTTGACCGTTCTGGCGGCCTTGGAGTATCGCGACAGGCGAGGCATCGGGCAATACATAGATCTCTCGGAATATGAGGCAGCATGCACCCTGTTGGGGCCTGCACTCTTAGATGTACTGGTTAACCATAAAGATATACTCCCTCAGGGTAACCAACCGGATTATATGCCGGCCGCCCCCTATGGATGCTACAAGTGTTCAGGGACGGATAGTTGGTGCGTTATTGCTGTATGTAATGAGACTGAATGGGAAGCCCTCTTAAAGGCAATGGGTAATCCCGAATGGGGTCGAGAGGAAAAGTTTTCTGCGTTATCAGATCGAAAGAAGTGCTCACGAGAATTGGATGAATTGCTGGGAGAGTGGACGGCTAAACACAAAGCCGAAGAACTCGCGGATCTTCTCCAAGAAGCGGGTGTCCCAGCAGGTGTGGTTCAGAATACTGAAGACCTGTCAAAAGACCCCCAGTTAGTGGCAAGGGACTATTTTGTACGATTGGAACACCCAGTCCTTGGTGCCACCATTTCAGATACATCCCCCATAAGATTCACCGAGGGCACGACTGGCGATTGGAAGGCTGCGCCGTCCCTGGGGCAGGATAATCGGTACGTGTATACTGAATTGCTGGGGATCAAGGAGAGCGAGTTATCATTGTATGTGGAAAGAGGGATCGTTGGCTAAGCCGTTCTTATCCCACACTATCTCTCCATTGAGGACTGTCATCTCTACCTGGATTTCCTTTATCTCGTCAAGGGGAAGTTTTGTCGGGTCGCCATCTAGGACTATCAGATCAGCCAGTTTCCCGGGTGTGATCGTTCCCTTAACTCCCTCCTCGAAGGTTGTTCTTGCAGCATAGTCCGTATACATTCGGACTGCGTCCAACGGCGTTATCCCCTCGGTTGTGGCGACAAATTCCCCGGTTTTGGACATTCGGGAAATGGCGGAATAGATTCCAATCAAGGGATTTGGCGGCACCACAGGGCAGTCTGAACTGCCAGCGACGTGCACACCATTTTCCATAAGGGTCGCCAGGGGATAGAGATGCTTCAATTGCATCTCTGGGACTGTCCCAAGGTATCGATCTCCATTGTAGTATATGAACGGAGGCTGTGTGACGACCATAATTCCAAGGGAGGCCAATCTTTTTGCCAGAGCCGGAGGACATACCGCACAGTGCTCAACGCGGTGTCTATGGTCTGGCTTGGGGAGTTGCTGGAGGGCATACTCCACAGCTGAACAGGCAGACTCGATTGCGGCCTCCTCAATGGCATGGATGATCGCTTGCAAGCCTGATCGATGAATAGTAAGGACCAGATCGTTTAACTCATTTTGGGTGGGATTGAGTCGACCGGTAGTTTCATCCACGATAATCTTCACGCCATTGATACGGAGGCAATTCTCGATCACTTCCGCTGAAAACTCACGTCTGCGATAACCCTCGAAACCTTCCAGGCTGAGTGCCATGGAAACCCTGGGCTTGAGATAGCGTCGAACTTTCCACCGCCGGAACCTCCTCCAGCGATCGATAGTGTTGCGAGATGAGGTGTCCTGAACAGATGTAATGCCCAAAGAGAGTAACTCGTCATTCGCGAGCTCTGCACCCTGGTCCAGTTCGTGAGTATACAAAGGTGGAACAACTTTGGATAAATAGCTCCCCATTCCGTAGAGTAATCCAGTCGGTTCCCCAGTCCTTGTGTCCCGGTCAATAAGGCCTCCATCCGGATCTGATGTATCCTTCGAGATGCCGGTTACCTTCAATGCCAAACTGTTTAATACATGTGCATGCCCTGTTTGATGAGTGAGCTTTACGGGATGAAATACACTCGCCGAGTCTAAATCCCAGCGATTGGGATGACGTTTCTCAGCGAGGTAGAATTCGTTGTAGCCCCCACACCGTATCCAGGTTCCCCCGGGGCTCTCTTGGGATAATTGTCGTATTTTGGTTTGAATATCAGAGATGGCTCTCACATCGGAGCGAGGTCCCACGTCCGTTGTCAAGAAGCTTTCGGCAAAAGAGGAGAGGTGGATATGTGCATCAATAAAACCGGGTATAATCGTCATGCCACGACAGTCGATAATTCTAGCGTCACCACATCCAGGTTTGTTCAACTCCCGGTCATATCCAGTGCTGGCTATCTTGCCACCACGGATCTCTACCCAGTTCGCTCGGGGAGAAAGAGGATCTAGAGTAATAACATGAGCATTGACCAAAGTGAGGTCGGGGGTTGAGAAATGATTTGCGACATTCATGAGGCTAATTCAATATATAACAGATCATAAATGATGCTTGGCTAATGGATCTTGGCCAAGTTTGCCCTTTAGGAGGAAAAAAATTACATTCCTTCCTTGGTTTGTCCTAGAACTGGAAACGGAGATTACACTATGCTTGAACTGAGCGTCAAGGTATCAGAAGGTGGAAATTGTTTCAAGTAAGCAAATTTACCTCTTTCCCTTTTTGGCTCCGGCTTTCTGAGCTGGTTTATTTGGCTGGTCTTCCTCTGCTCCCTTTCTCCCACGTTGGGCATCAGAGGACCCGTTTTCCCTCATGCTCCCCCTGAAATAAGAGGACCTTCGGCCGTCAAGTTTACCGCTTTTTTTTGTTATTTTGGGTTGGCCTTTAACGCGAAAAGCTGATTCCCCAGCTAATGCACTGTATGTAATGGTTCAAACCTACCTCCGTTGGTAATGATTTCAAGGGATTACGGAATCTCCGCAATCCCTTTTTTCTTTTCCCCCAATCAGTCGGCCTATCTTCCCAAGCCCCTTGGTCTAAGGAAGGTATTTATCAATGGGAAAATGGTGCAATATCAACAGCCTTTGTTGCCTTACGAGATTTTAGTTGACTTTTGGATCTAGATTGATAAAATGCGGGGAGATTCGGATTTAGGTACAAGGATTGGGAATAAAACGAATTAGATACTGGCCCTAATCTTAAGTAAGGAGAGCCTCCACAATGAAAAACGTGAAATTATATCTATATCTCATCGTCATTTGTTTCATCTGTGTTCAAGGAAGCGGGCTTGCCGAGACCATGTACGTGACCGATCGCCTCCATTTATCTCTTCGCAAGGCCCCGAACGCAGGGGAACCTGCCTTGAGAGTTCTTCCGTCGGACACGATGGTTGATGTTCTTGAAACGGAGGGCAATTGGGCCAAGGTGAAGGCTGAGGGCGGCGGAACGGGATGGGTTATGAAGAAATATCTGGTGAAGGATTTGCCCAAATTCCTTGTCATTGAGCAATTGAAGGGACAAATCGAGGAGAGCAAAGCCATACCCGAAAAGCTCCGAAAGGAGAACGCCTCCCTGAAAAGGGAAATTGACACCCTGAGAAACCAGCTTATTCAACAGCAGGCTCGCCTTGAGATTACAACCAAGGAGAACACCTGGAAGAGAATCAAAGAAATCTATGTTGCTGGCATTGTGGCTCTTGTTGCTGGGCTCATTATAGGATATCTGGTGAGGAGCCTGGTGAAAAGGCCTAAAAGGACCATGTATTAGCCCCCCCTCACCTATGGAAATTCGCGCCAGATTTCTGGATTCCCCATAGGCCATTATATTGAGGACCTTGCGGCGTTCCCCACTTCTGTACAACTTTCCTTACGTAAATCATCCTCCCAGGAGTTTTACAGAAAGACTCATCTCCAAGAAAGTTGGTGGTCATAGAAAAGGATTCAAGGGTTAAAGGATTCAAGGGAAATGATTAAACAGTACAAAGCGCTGGAGGTTTGGCAGGAGTTATATCGACTCTGTTGAGAAGTCTTTAGAGTTACAACTGGCATTTTACCCGGCCATAAGGGAGTCGTGTATTTCTACAAGGCATGCCGGGCCTGCAAGATCTGTTTGCGTGGGAAAGCCAAATCTTGAAGAGAGTCTACAGTGTAAAGTTCCTTAAGCTTCCTATCCCGCTAGCCATCCCCCATCCACGATGATTACCTGGCCGGTCATATAGTCGGACGCTGGAGAGGCCAGAAATACGACGGCACCTGCAAGGTCCTCGGGGAGACCTGCCCGCCCCCATGGGATTCGTGAGAGTACCCATTCTCTTCGTTTTTCATCGGAGAAGAGAGGAGCGGTTTGTCTTGTTTTATAATAGCCCGGGGCAATGGCATTTACATTGATGTGATATTTAGCCCACTCGAGCGCCAAAGACCGCGTCATGGAAAGAATTCCTCCCCGGGAAATCCCATAAGCCGGGGCATTTTGAATGCCAAGGAAACTGAAGAGCGAAGCAATGTTGATAATCTTACCCCTTGACTGCTCCTTCATGATCTTCCCCGCAGCCTGGGCTATGAAGTATGCGGCCTTTAAGTTCACATCCACCTGGTGTTCCCAATCCTCAAGGGTAAACTCCAACGCAGGTTTACGGATGATGAACCCGGCATTATTGATGAGGATATCTATCCGTCCCTTGGCCGAATGGATAGAATGTACTAAATCAATAATATTCCCCACCTTTGACACATCCGCAGGGTAAGCCTCGGCCTTGCCTCCTGCCTGCTTGATTTCTTGGACCACAGCATTGAGCTCCGCCTCGGTTCGGCTGATCAGAGCGATTTCCGCACCCGCATTGCCCAGAGCCAGGGCCATCCCCCTCCCAAGCCCTCTTCCTCCACCGGTAACGATGGCTACCTGACCTTTCAATGAGAACAAAGACTCAAGATATCCATTCATCTGATCTCCCTCTTCACATTCAGCGTTTTTTTCTCCACCAATATTTATCTCACTGAAAGATGTTTATCATTGCAAAGAAATATGTCAAGTATTCCCTGATCCACCACCAAGGCATCATCTGCGGCGTTGCCTTCGATCGCTCCTCCTTGCGGCGTATTGCTCCATACGCCTCAGTCGTCGCTCCTCGGCGCCTTGCATCTAATAC
>Ga0209427_10005710_pt1 | contig 14264 bp, 12 predicted proteins | sample DeeMarSWOR136_30_FD_187465 | JGI IMG/M metagenome (GOLD analysis project Ga0209427, IMG submission 187465) | Marine sediment microbial communities from White Oak River estuary, North Carolina - WOR-1-36_30 (SPAdes) (version 2) | ecosystem: Environmental > Aquatic > Marine > Intertidal zone >... | reverse complement strand
AAAGCTCTCTCGATGATTTACCTCATTTTTGGCACTTTGAACGGCTTTTTTGCAATTAATTTCGCTGAGGATGAAAGGGAGCAAAGAAAATATTTAGATAATGCGTTGGGATTACTAGAAAAAGCATCAGATTTAGCCAAAAAATTAAACGAGATATCATTAATACTTGAATCAGTATATTGGTTGGATTGGTGGGCTTTTATCGGAGGGAAATTTAATTATCTCCAGAAGAGAATTTCTATTGACCTTCAATGGTTTATAGAGCTGGGAAAAATATTTAAAGGCAAACACTGTATATGGAGATTCCAACTAAACCAATTCCTGGCAGCTTATTACGCCAATATTGCTCAAAGGAGTTTTTTCACCTCAACTCAGAGGAAATCATATGCTAAAAAAGCGATTAAATATGCAAAAAAAAATTTGATCTATCAAAAAGAAATACCGTTTTTAGGTCGCTCAACAGATTCATATGTAGCACTAACATGGGCGTATTCACAATTATCCATTCTCGCTAGTTCAAAAGATAAACAGGAAGAAAACGCACAAAAAATGCTTCAATATGCCAAACAAGCTGAAAAAGTCGCAGAGAAATATGAAGGAGGTTGGGTTCGAGCTTATAGCTATAGTTCTCTCTATAGAGCCTATAAAACTCTCGCAGATATTGCTCAGGATGAAAAAAACAAAATTGAAATGTTAAAGGCGTCTATAGATGCTTCTAGAAAATATTTGGATCATTCTAATGAATCTAGGACAGGCATCATTACAGCCCAAATACGATTAGGACTTCTTTATGAAGATCTTGGTATTTTAACTATAAATAACGATACACTAGTAGAAGCAAAAGAGTTATTCATTAAAGTAGCTAAAGAAAGCCTTGAAAGAGGTTACAATTCCTATGCTGCCGCTATATTCGAATATATTGCCCGTATAGAAGATCGCTTGGGTAATCATACAGCTTCTGGGAAATATTACGTGAAAGCTCAAAACTATTACGCTGAATCATTGAAAAATGTCGAGTATAAACCATTAATAAAGAGAATTAATGAAAAAATGAATTATGCTAAAGCTTGGAACTTAATTGAAATTGCTAAAGCAAATCATAAAAGTGAAAGTCATCAAGAAGCTAAGGAGAACTATAATAATGCATATAAAATTCTAAAAAGTTTACCAAGTTTTAATTATGAAGCGAATTATTATTCGGCATGGGCGTCTCAGGAAATCGCAGAGCAACTCTGCAAACAAGAAAAACACGAAGAAGCTATAGAACAATATAATACAACTATAGAAATGTTCGAAAAAGCAATAATAACCTTAGAAAAACGCTTAAATCGATCCAAGGAAAAAATGGAAATAACAAGAGTTGAGAAACTTATAAAGGTAGCCAAGTTAAGGACATCATATTGCTCTGCAAGAATAGACGTTGAAAAGGCAAGAATCTTAGGAAAACAAGGTGAACATATAACAGCTGCAGAATTATTTGCTTCAGCATCTTCACAATTTAGATATGTTTGCAATCTCTTTAAAAATGAAAAAGAAAGAATGGAATTAGAGGCTGTGTATTATTTATGTAAGGCTTGGGAAAGCATGGAGCTTGCTGAAAAATATGAAGATCATGATAGATTTTCAGAATCTGCTAATTTATTCATAAAAGCAAGTAATCTTTTCACAGATAGTAAGCTGAAATTACTGGCATCAGGGAATTCTTCTTTTTGCCATGCTTTAAAACTTGGATGTGAATTTGATGAGACTGTCGATTCCAGATTAAAAGCTCAATTATATTCTAAAATCATATCTATGTTAAGAACAGCAGCAACCTCTTATGAGAAAGGAGGTTTTAAAAATGGCGGTGATTGGGCGTTAGCTACATCGACTTATTTCGATGCAATATGGCACTTAATAAGAGCGGATGAAGAGTTAGAAATTACCAATAAAAAAAATCTTCTAGATATTGGGGCTAATTATCTAAAATCTGCAGCAGAACTTTTTAGCAAAGCTGGCTATAAAGATAAAGAAAGAGAGATATTGACCCGTTTGGAAAGATTGGAACAAGAAAAAAAGATATTAGTTTCGGCTCTAAATACCATTAAAAAACCTGCGATTTCTAGTAGTACAACGGGTATAATTGCTCCTAATTGCTCATTAGAAACTAGTCAATCACCTCGGTTGGGTGAAGTGTATCAGTTTACTGAAGAAGAAAGGAGAGTTATAGGAAAAAGAGTAACTAAAAAGAAATATCATATCATTTATAGAGACTTATTTAAAGAATACCCTAGAACCCAAAAAAGAGAATTTAAAATTGGCATAGCCCAAATAGGTATATCAGAATCTGATGATATCTTAAGTGAATTTTACAAAATGGAGATTTCAGGTCTATTAAGCCTTCGAGAAGATAAAGTTGAAAATGTAAGAATGACAGTTAAAAACATGATCAAAAACGCACAAAAAGAGGGAGTTAATGTTCTACTTTTCCCAGAAATGATAATTGACCTCAATTATGGTGAATTTTTAGAAGATATTTCTGATCTTGCTAAGTTATATGAGATGTACATAATTCCAGGTTCATTTCATGATAAAGAAACAAAGAGAAATATTGCTAGGGTTTTTGGACCAGATGGTATTCTGTGGGAACAAGAGAAACATATACCGGCAATAATTCACTATAGAGACAGAAAATTTAAGGAAGGCATAGATAGAGGAGATACTCCCCGAAATATTGTTGTTTGTAATACGGAATATGGTAGAATCGCAATTACTATTTGCCGCGATTTCCTTGATATGGATCTACGAGTAGAATTGAAAAATTTTGAACCCCCTGTTGACATTATTTTAAATCCTGCCTTTACTCCTGTGACTGCTGATTTTAAAGCAATACACTTCGACGCTCGGAGATCTATTTATGCATACTCCTTTTTTGCTAATGTAGCTGATTTCGGCGATTCTTCAATCTATACTCCTGAAAAAGATCGCACGGAAAGAATTATTCCAGCAAAAGAAGAAGGATTGATATATAAAGATATTGATCTCTTCAAATTGCGTTCAGAACGTAAAAAATGGGAAAAAGAGCAGAAAAAAGAAAGTAAATTCATTCAGAGCACAAGATAATTGAATTTTATATGAAAGCAGCCATATCTTTACATTTTTCTGCAATTCTTATCATATCTTTTACTTTATCTTTATCTTTATAATCTAACGTATTCAGTAATGAATTTGCTCTTTCTAATAATTTATCTTTTCTTAACCAGGCTTTATGGGCTAAAACAAAATCTTTTTTTAGGTAAGCATTCATTACATCACTGAAATATTGGTTAATCTCTAAGAAGAATTCTTTAACATTGTCATTCAATCTCAAATCTCTTAGAATTTTACCTATTTCTTCAATCTTTTCGCAGAACATTCGGTAATCCATAGCTTCAAGTGGCGTAAAATCTGTATCTTCTGAGACATATATTCCAGTTCTAAGATAAGTTCTTATATGTGTTACCAATATAAAGTAAAATTTTCTTAGTTGATCAAAATTATATTTTAAATCATCAATTCGATTTTCTATAAGGTTTTCTAACATATCAGCGACTAAATATAATAAACGTTGAATAAGTTTCTTTGTGGGAATCTTTTTATAACCAAAATTTTGAATCACTAATCTTTGTCTTTGATCTTCGATTATTTCGGTATTTGGAAGTCCATTGACTAACCATCTTATTTCACTTCTCAAATCTTTATCAATCTCTTTATCTGAGATTACAACTATATTTGTTTGACCTGATAGACATTGTTTTACGATTTCTCTTGCAATAAATGGACTTGAATGGAGTGTAATTTCCTCTTTCAGATTCGTATCCTGTTTTTCATGTTTCGGTGAAATACTTAAGGATCCATCATTACGGACATCTATTGCTACTGGTGATTTACTAGTCAAGTTAAAATTTTCAACCCACTTTTTAGGTAAACTCACAAAAAATGAGCCACTTATTTTTTGTAGCTTTCTAAAAATTCTCTCCATAATTTATTATTATATGAATTTTTATTTAAGTTTGTTTAAACTTTTTTCTTTTCCTTTAATTTTTTATACACAACATTAATTAATTGTTTAAATTAATTGTTATATAAAAAATGATGGAGGAAAGAAAAATGAAAACAAGTAGAATAAAAATAGAATCTATATTGAAAGATACTTTATACGGAACAAATCATTATAAATCTAAATTTTCGATTTCTCCGTATGGAAGCCGAAGAAAGAAACATTTATATTTATTTCATATCCAAAAGAATAATGGAGGGATGTAAAAATGGCAACAACTGAAGAAAAAATAGTTTCTACTTTAAAAATGTTTGCTAGACATAGACTTTTAGAAGAAGTAAAAGAAAAGTTGGATGATATTGTAGAGGAAGCAACAGAAAACTTAGAAAAAGAAATTGAGACAATCGAAATAAAGAATGAACCTCTTGATCCAATCGATAAAATACGAGAAGAAAAAAGATGGAAACAATCTTTTAGTTATTATTGCTTGCATCCCGAGAAATTCAAATTTGGATTAAGAGATTTTAACCAGTTAAAGCTCAAAAAAATTTAAATTTTTTTTTTTTCTTTTATTTATTTAATTTTAATAATTCTTGTCCAAAAAATCTTAAATTTATTTAATAATATTAAAATTTAACTTGTTATTTTAATTTAGAAAGTGGATTGTAGATATGAGTAAGGGATTTAAACTTCTTCGAGTAGAGTATATTTTTTCTGTAATAATACCATGTTTATTATGTATATATTTGAACAGCTATGATATAATTTCTCAAATTTGGATACTAGCAGGTTTTACTTTTTATGCGATTACAGGGAACACTCTTAATGATGTAATTGATATGAAAGATCCAAACGAGAAAGAAACTTTAGAAAGAGTGAAAGGGTATAGCAGAAAGGAGATCCTTGTTCTAGCTCTTGCAAGTTTTCTGTTAGGCACTATGTGTTTCATGAATAATATCTTAGTAAGTCCCATCTTAGGTGTTTATTTAGCAATCATAGTATTCATGGTAATATTCTATTGTTTGTTTAAATCTCTTGTAATAATTAACCATATTATTTTAGGTATTTCGCATATAATTCTACCATATTTTATGATTAAAATTAATGCAGGAGACGTTTTCATGAATATTTTTCCCTACATGGAATTAAATGAATCTCTGATATTAGCCGCTATAACAGCTGTAGCCTTTGCAGGACAAATGGTTCATGAAATGATTGATGGAGATTCATTAGCCAACTTAAAGCCTAAAACATCTCGATTGGTAATTTTGATTGCTTGTATAATTTCTTTGGGTATAACAATAATTTCATTTATAATTACAAAATATCTAATATTCTTACCGATTACTTTTTTCCCTTTAGGGATTATGTATATTTATAGGAAACCCAGAACTAATTTATTAGGAAGAAGATCATTAAAAGATATAGGAATTATCTTAGGAAATCTTATGCTTGCGTATTTATTAATTTTGATTTTAGCCTCATAAAAAATAAAAATGAATTTCAAAATGGTTTAAAAGTTTGGATTCATTTCAGCTGATATTATATAAAGCAATTTTAAATTTTGAAAAATATTAAAAAGTATCTGAAGCAATCTGAAAATGGCAAAAATCGAACGAGTTGATATATCATTTTTTACTGCCTTTAATCAAGAGGCATGTACTTTATGTGGAGAATGTTTTCATAAATGCCCAGTAATGCAATTACCTACTGATCTCGCTATAGAAGAAATGAACAAATTAATAGTAGGAGAAAAAACTAAAAAAGTCTTAGATAAGTGTCAAAGTTGCTTTTCATGTAATTTCTATTGTCCTGAAAATGCACATCCAACCAGCTTAATCTTACAACGTTGGAATGAGCAATATAATGAATATGGTCTAAGAAAAAGGGCAAAACATTATATGACCTTGTATCCACATTATCCTAACTTCCGTTCCTATGTAATGGAACATTTACCTAAAAATACTAAAGAAATTGTTGCTAAATGGGCCTCGTTAGAACCATTAAAAGGAGATACATTAACATATCCTGGTTGTAATATCATAACATTTGCAGAGCTTACTCAGGCAAGTTTTTTTAAAGATTTAGATATAAGAGGACGGTTAGAGTATTGTTGTAGTGAGACTTTATTTCGAACAGGATATAGAAATGAGCTTTTTCAGGTTAGTAAGAGATTAGATAAATGGTTTAATATTCTAAAACCAAAAAAGCTACTTGTTCTATGTACTGCTGGCAAAAATATCTTCAAAAATGTTCTTCCTCATTATGGATTAACATATAAATTTGATGAGATAAAATCATATATCGAATATATATGGGAAAAAATGGAAACAGGAGATATTAAGATCAAGGAAAAATTAGACATGACCGTATCATTACAGGACTCTTGCTATTCTAAGATGTTTGGAGATGAGTATATGGATTTACCTCGTAAGATTTTAAGCAATTTGGGAGTTAATGTTATCGAAACAGAATCATCTAGAGAGAATATGAGATGTTGTGGAATCGGTGCAGGTTTTTCAGTAGATTCAGCCTATCAATCATTCAGAATCAGGTCATCAGCTCTTAGAAACTTTAAAGATTTTAAGAAGACAAAAGCTGATGCTATATGTGTATATTGTGCTGGATGTTTAGCAACCTTTATGGGAAACAAGAAGCTTTATTTTAAAAAACTTAAGGTTTTTCACATTATTGAATTAATACAAATGGCAATGGGAGAAAAACTTTCTTTGACATCAAAAATGAAAAAGAAAAGAGGGAATAAGTTTTTTTGGGGCGCAATTCGAAAGCAAGTTCCGATACTGTTATCAAGAAAAACCTTTAAAATAGCTAAAATTCCCGAAGAACCTCCAAAATATGGAGAAGCATGGTAAAATGAGTAAATTTAAAAGAGTATCAAGTTTTAGAAGAGAATTATGCAATTTCTGTGGTGAATGTCTACATCTATGTCCTGTTTTAAGATTACCTATTGAAATTGCAAAAGAAGAGATTAAGAAGTTAATTAATGGAGAAGAATCCAAATATGCCCTAACTAAATGCAATACTTGTTTTTCATGCAATTTATATTGTCCACAAAATGCAAATCCATATAATCTTATTCTTGAAAGATGGAATGAGTTATATAAAAAGAGAGCAGCTCCACCATTATACCGTTTTGTGTGTCCAACTGAACAAAATAATATCTGGCAACTATTAAATATTTTTTTATCAAATCAAGAAAGAAGATGGATCTTTAATTGGATTTCTTATAAACCTAAACCAAATGATATAGTTTTATTGATTGGAAATTATACTCACTTGTTTCCATTTATACTTGGTGGAAGCAAATTATTAAATTACTTTAAGCCTATAGATAGAATTGACCAATGGGAAGGTGGAGCATATTTATACCAAGGAGGCTACTTAGATGTTGTTCAAAGGATTGCTCAGAGAACAAAAGAAGATTTTGATAATTGGGGCGTTAAAAAAGTTGTTGCTTGTTTAGATGCAGTTGAATATATATTTAGGGAAGTTCATCCTAAAGAGATGGGTGTGAATCATACTCAAGAATTTGCAAATTTTAACCACTGGATATTAGATAATATTAATTCAGGTGTAATTCAATTAATAAGTCCAATAGAAATGACAATAACAGTTCATGATAATTGTTATTCTAAAACTTTAAACGGTGGATATTGGGAGATTCCTCGAGAGATTTTAAGAAAATGTGGCTGTCAAATAATTGAGATGAAACATAATAGAAAAGATGCACTCTGTTGTGGGTTTGGCGCAGGAGCATCATGGGTAAAAAATTTCTCTATAATCTTTGATATAATGTCAGAAGGTTTCAAAAAATTTAAAGAAGCAGAGGAAACAGGAGCAAAAGCTTTAATATCCTATTGTGGGGGATGTATTTATTTATTATGGGCTGCGAAAGAACTAAGAAGGAGTCCTATAGATATCTTCCATGTCATAGAAATTGTAAGAATGGCAATGGGAGAAAAATTAAATTATCCGCAAGATCATATTAAGAGAGCATGGGATATAATAGCTATAATGACATATTCCTTATTTTTGTCTATTGTTAGGAAAAATTTCTTTATATCTAAGATTACATACGATAAAGATTTAAGCACATTCAAACCAAAGAAATTTCGATTGCTTAAATTAATAAGATATACATTTAATCTTTCAATGATTAGATATTTTTTTTCAAAATGCTTTGTAATATTAATGAATATTCTAAAAACAAGGTAAAGTATTAGCTCTATGCCGAATAATATATTCATCTATTTAAGGCCCGCCGAAACGGAAGTTGATATGAATGTTAAAATCTCTCATTGGAAACTCACCAAAAAAAGGGAAAAATGATGCCTAAAACATTTCAAAATTGAATATATTTAATGATGTTGATGTAATAATTCCTTCAAACGAGGAGAAAGCATATCAGACTGCTAAACCTTTGTCTGAAAATCATCATAAAGAAATAATTCGAGATAAGAACTTAAATGAGATTAATAGAGATCAAGGAAGATTTTTAGATAATAAACAAGATTATCTCAAGAATATGAAATTTTGTGTCGAAAATCGTAATCAATCGATTAATAATTGGGAAACAGGGAATTAAGGATTTGAAAGATGTTCAAAAAGAATTCACGAAATTGACTCAAAATATTTTAATAAGAAGATATTATTTATCGCGAATGGGGCAGTAATAAATCTCTACTTCGCTTGGATTTTGGGAGAATTAGACAAAATTTTTGAAAGAAGGTTAACTAATTCGTTTTGTGATTATGAAATAATTTGTAATGGGAAAATAATAAAAGATATTGCCTAAAGTTAATCTTGATCTTATATGAATTTAAAATTCTTAAAGAAAGCTAAATATCAGAGAAAAATTGATGAAAAATATTCTCAATGTTTAACATGTGAAAGACGGTGTAAAATTGAAATTGGTAAAACAGGATTTTGCAACACTCGAATTAATAAAGATGGGGAAATCTATACAATAGTATATGGTTTAATCCCTGCTATATCATTCAATCCAATCGAAAAGAAACCATTATATCATTTTTATCCAGGAAGTATAGCTTTAACAATGGGAACTTACGGATGTAATTTCTCTTGTTTTTGGTGTCAAAATCACCATTTATCAAAAACTAATCCTTTAAGAGCTAGCCAGTTTGCAACATCAGACGAATTTTTCTCTCCTAAGAAATCTATTGAGATTGCTTTAAGAAGAAAATGTGAAGGAACGTCGATATCTTTTAATGAACCTACGTTATTATTTGAATATTCATTAGAAGTTTTTAAACTAGCAAAAAAAGAAGGTTTATATAATACGTATGTTACAAATGGCTATATGACAAAGGAAGTTTTAATAGATTTAGTAAATGCTGGGCTTGATGCAATGAATATAGATATAAAAGGAGATCCTGATATGGTTAAGAAATATTGCGGTACTGATGTAGAAAAAGTTTGGAGAAATGCTATACTAGCGAAGGAATTAGGAGTTCATGTTGAAATTACGACACTTTTAATACCAGAACTGAATTCTAAGGAAGAAATTATTAGAACCATTGCTAGAAAAATATATAATAAACTTGGTGATTTAACACCATATCATATAAGCCGGTTCTTTCCTCATTATAAATCTGGTGATTATGGTTTGAAAGAACCAACAAATTTAGAACTTCTATATAAAGCTTATAATGTCTCTAAAGATGTTGGTTTAAAATATGTATATTTAGGAAATATACCCAATACTGATTATGATAGTACATATTGTCCTAAATGTTCTAATTTAGTTATTAAAAGAAAAGTATTAGGTGTTCAAGAGTTGTTCTTAGATGTTAATGGAAATTGCAGGTTTTGTGGATTTCCAATATGCATTATTTAGTTTTATTCCTTAAATTCTATATTTAAAGAGAATTTAATTAAAGAAAATACATTTCTTATAATTAATTTTTAATAATACTTATTTTTATTCCGATTTTTTAATAGCTATGACTGAATTATTTGCTAAAGTCAATGGAATTAACATTTGCTATGAAATTAAAGGTGAAGGAGACCCTGTTCTATTGGTTCACGGCTTTGGTGATAGAAAAGAACATTGGCGTGCTCAATTTGGGGATTTGTCCGAACATTTCAAGGTAATTAGATTTGATAATAGAGGAGCTGGAAAGTCAGACAGACCTGATGGTGTTTATACGATGGAGCTTTTTTCTGATGATATTGCTAGTCTATTGGATTATCTTAAAATAAAGAAAATTCATATTATTGGACATAGTTTAGGGGGGATGATAGTGCAAAATTTTGCTTTAAAATACCCTCAAAAAATTAATAAAATAGTATTAATCAGTACAATAGCCGGAGTAACCCCTCCAAGAGTTCCACCTGATCAAGGAATTGAATGGTATGTAAATAATGCAATTAAAGATTTTAGAGCAAGGCAAACCGATCCACTCAATTTTTTTCTAGAACATGCTAAAAAAAGTTATTCGAAAGAATTTTGGAAACAAATGAAAGAGAATCCAAAAAAGAAATTTCATAATATCTGGACAGTGGAGGATCTAGTAGAAGAAAAGACTATTTATGGCCCAACAGAAAGAGATTATATTCACTTAGGTGAAGCTTTACAAACACATAATACATATGACCGATTAAATGAAATTAAAAATGAAGTGTTAATAATTGCCGCAGCTAAAGATAAATCGATTCCAAAGTTGCTGAGTCAACGAATTCATGAAAAGCTCCCTAATAGTCGATTTATTGTTGTTGAGAACGCTGGTCATCAATTAATACTAGAATATCCGCACATAATAAATCAACATATTATAAAATTTTTAAAATCTTAAAAAATATTAAAAATAAAATTAATTAAATAAATTGATTTGTATGACAGAATTATATGCGGAAGTTAATGGGATAAAAATCTGTTATGAAATACATGGAGAAGGAGAACCTGTTATACTAATACATGGATGGGGTGGTTCTAAAGATGGATGGTTTGTTCAAGTTTACGACTTATCAAAATATTTTAAAGTTATAATATTCGATAATAGAGGAGCAGGTAAAAGCTCAAGACCTAATTATCCCTATACAATGGATATGTATGCTGATGATATTAAAGGATTGTTAGAATTTCTTAATATTGAGAAAACCCATGTAATAGGAGAGTCTTCAGGAGGTATGATTGCGCTAAATTTTATACTAAAATATCCTAAATGTGTAAATAAATTCATATTGATAAATTCATGGCCAGGCTTTCCTAATGAACAAGGACCAGAAATATATAATAAGGGTAAAATAGCTTATTTTGAAGAACTAAAAAAAGATCCTCTTAACACATATTTAAAAGGAGCGAAACCCAGTTATTCTCGAGAATTTTTTAGAATGATGCGAGAAAATCCAACGAAAAGGTTTTTCGGTTTATGGTCAGTAGAGGATTTAGTAAAAATAGATTTAACTAACCCTCCTACTCCTGAAGATAATAATAATATTGCAAATGCAGTTAAAGGCCATAACGTCCTAGACCGGCTCCATGAAATTAAAAGTGAGACTCTTCTGCTCTGTGGAGAAAAAGATCGAATCGCAACACTGCCTGTACAAAAAAGGATGCATGAACGAATGTCTAACAGTATTCTTAAGATCATTAAAGATGCACGGCATAGTGTATCAAAAGAAAAAGCACCAGAAGTCAATAAAACAATCATTAATTTTTTAAAAAACTAAACTTCAAGAATTAAATGACAGAACATTTTGCAAAAATAAATGGAATAGAAGTATGCTATGAAATATTTGGTAAGGGTTATCCAATTGTATTAATTCATGGGTTTGGTGCAAGAAAAGAGAGTTTTAAATGCCAAATCCCCTCCTTATCTAAAAAATTTAAGGTAATAACTTTTGATAACCGAGGTGCTGGAAAATCTGAAAGAGTTAATGAGCCTTATACTATGGAAACTCTTGCTGATGATATCAAGGCATTATTAAATTTCCTTGATATTAAAAAAGCTCATATTTTGGGGATATCTATGGGAGGCCTTATTGCTCAACAGTTTGCTCTACAACACTCAGAATATGTTGATAAGTTAATATTGGTGAACATTGTAAGTGGAGCCCCTGATAATGTAGGATTAGAGATGCTGAAAAAAAATAGATTAGACCAATTAGAACTTATTAAAAAAGATCCAGAGAAAGCCTTTTGGGATAATGCTCATATTTGGTTCTATCATAAATATCGGAAGGAATTAAAGGTAGATCCTAAAAAAAAATTTTTTGGAATTTGGTCTGCTGAAGATCAAATAAAAGAGAGCACAATTCTTATGCCAACGCCCCTTGATATTGAACTCCAAATAGAAGCACTTAAGGGATTCAATACTTTAGAAAAATTGCATGAAATTGATAGTTACACTTTATTAATAGCTGCTTCACATGATAGGATTTGTTCAAAAGCCAATATAGAAGAGATGCATAAAAGAATTCCTAATAGTGTCCTCAGAGTCATTGAAAAAGCGGGTCATGAATCTCCCAAAACAAGAGCTTCTGAAGTAAATAAACTTATTATAGACTTTTTAAAAAAATAATCAAATGATTATTCACTAATTAATTTTTCTCGACTTAATTTAGGCATCTCATACTTCTTTAATTGAATTGTTTTGAAACCCATTAAGAATGGCACTAAAGCTATAGAGCTAATAAGAAAACTTAGAAAATAGGGTGCAAAAAAGTTAAGCATAAATGTTCCAAGTAAAGGGCCTACAATTTGAGCAAAACTATCTAAACCCGAGGAATACCCATTTATTTTTCCTTGTTCCATTGGTGATACTGACTGACTTATCTTACTATTTAATGGCCCGCGAGTTAAAGATGCTGCAAAGCTGATTATCATTATCATAATAAAAAACATTACTAAGTTAATAGAAAATCCCACTAGAAAGAATGAAATTAAAAACATTGTTAAACCAAGCTTTATCGCATTATTTTCCCCGAATTTATTAATCGTTGGTTTAAACAATGTGAAACGTACTATAGCCCGAAAAATTCCAGATATCATTAAAAGAATTCCAATTTCAAATGCATTTATGCCAAAAACAATTTGTGCAAAAAATGAAAGTGAAGCCATAGCAATCATAAATGAAGCTGTGTGAAATCCCCATAATATTAAATACCACATTGCGCCTTTATTTTTTCTAATTTGAATAACTATTTCTTTCCGTAATTCAAGATTCAATTCACGTGTTTCCTTAGGCCAAGTTTCTCCTAATATAAATATAGTTATGATCATAGTGAATAAGGATAATCCCGCTGCAAACAATCCAGGCAATAATAAACCACCTATACTAAAAAGTATTCCTCCCATTCCTGGACCAATAAGGGAAGCAAGAACATGAGCTACTCCTATATTTGCCATTTGAATGCTCCTATCTTTTGGAGGAACCACATCACCAATTATAGCTTTAGCAATAGGGAAATTTCCACCGAAAATTCCATCAATAACTCTTGAGATTATTAATAACCATATTGAATCTGAAAATGCAAGTAAAATGAATCCTGTAAATGTCCCCGCTTGTGAAATTAAAAGTAATGGTCTTCGTCCGTATTTATCACTAAGTTTCCCTAGGATTGGACCAAATACAAATGAAAATATCGCATTTATAGAAAGTATGATACCCATTATAAAAATTGGAATAGAAAAACTTTCTGCTATAAATGGAGCCATTGGGAGTATCATAGAAAAACCAATGATATCAATAAAAACAGCTATCCATAGCGGTGATAAATTCGGATATTTAAAAATTGTTATTGGCATGACTGTTGTTATACTTAAAAAGAATTGAAATAACTTGTAAATTGAAAATTCAAATTATTTATTAACTTAAAAATTTTGGATTTTAATCTATAAATAATTAAATTGGGTATTATAAGAAGAATGATAAGTAATTTTTTATATATTGGATCAATTGTAAGTTAAATTTTTATAAAAGGTTATAAAATTTTATAAAAATCTAAAAAATGCATACTCTCTTCTAATTAATATGGTATTTGAACTAATAATTACTTTAATTCAATAAGAAAAAAAGGGGGAATTTTAAAAAAAATATGAAATTTTTTATTTTTCATTGGATCAATCAAAACCAATCAGACTCACTTGACTTATGAAAACATTGATTCTTTATTCAAGTGAATACTCAAAGAACTTTCGAGTTTAACCAGAAATTTCCCATCATTTATAAGTGGTTGTTCTCACAAGTCGAGGATTTTGAGC
>Ga0209427_10005709_pt1 | contig 14264 bp, 7 predicted proteins | sample DeeMarSWOR136_30_FD_187465 | JGI IMG/M metagenome (GOLD analysis project Ga0209427, IMG submission 187465) | Marine sediment microbial communities from White Oak River estuary, North Carolina - WOR-1-36_30 (SPAdes) (version 2) | ecosystem: Environmental > Aquatic > Marine > Intertidal zone >... | reverse complement strand
TGCAGTCGTTGATGGTTTTCTGAAATTTCTGGACGGTCTCTCCCTGCACAGCCTGACCTTTCTTGACCAGGTCTCCGCTCGCGAGGTGCAAACCTTCATTGGGGCACTGGATCAGCTACCGGGAGGGGGGCCGGATGGGGCATTCTGGTCTCGTTTCGCCACGGACCAGGGAATTACTGGCATTTTTTTCGATCAGATACTGTATGAGACACTGGTGTCACCGATGTCGGTTCAGACGCCCGTCATTGAGCCGAGCGAGGACCCGTTGGAGGAGTTCTGGAAAGCCCAGACGCCAGTGTCAGGCACCTATGAGCTCACCGATGCCCTTAGTGAAGCGATACCGGACCGGGTGACTGATCTCTTGCTGATGGATAAGGAGCAGCAAGTTCAGGAGATGATCAGGAGGCTATTCCACGAGTTTCACAGCCGCTCGCCCAGTATCCGCAAAAAGATCGTCGAAAGATCTAAGAAGATATGGGATCCGATGACCGTCGCGCTGCAACACCGCTTTGCGAAACTGACAGCGACGCAGCTCCTCGTTGCCTTTGAGAGAGAGAAAGACTCATTGCTCATCAGGGAGCTGGCTGTGCTCCTTCACCAGATGGCTATTAGTCTTATTCAGCTCGGTGAGTATGCGCGAGCGAGCCAGATTCTCGTCCACGTGCATGGACGGCATCGTCAACTGAAGGACGAGAAATACAAGCACTCCGAGTTTCTCTCGCGGATGCTTGATAAGGGTCTGGAGCCAAAGACTCTGAGACTGGTTATGGAAGATTTCAGGTCTCGAGAACTCGCTCGACAGACGAGAGCGGCTCAGCTGTTGAGCAGTCTGGGACGGGTAACGGCACCGGTGCTCGTTGACATCATCAAGCGGGAAGAGGAGCTCAGGGTACGCCAGTTAGCTGCAAGCCTGTTGGCGGAAATGGGATCAAGGGCCGAAGAACTGGTGAAACGAGAACTGGTTCTGGAGAACACGCCGGAAGGACGCCAGCGGATACTGGACATCATTGACATAGTCTCGAACGACCTGAAGACCGAGATCACCTTTGCCTTAGCCGATCGCCATGCCGGGGTACGTCAGGCTGCTTTCGACTTGGCGGAGCGTCTCAACAATGAGCAGGTGACCGAGCTGTTCCTCCAGTATGTTCATAGTCAGGAGACCGATTTGGCGATAATTGCTATCCGATGGCTGGGCAAGCTCAAGCCACCGGCAGCCGTGGAGGCATTGATCTGGGAACTGAAGTCAAGCAAGGAGCCGGAGCGTCTCATCGCGTGCTGCCAGGCCCTCGGTCAGATAGCTGATGCGGCTAGCATTGAGCCTTTGGCAAAGATGGCAGCATCGAGAGGGTTCTTATTTTTCCGGAAGAAACCGGATGCTCGGGTTCGGGCCGCGGCGGCTTATGCCCTGGCGAAGATCGACGACCCCCGGGTGGCTGCTGTATTTGAACGCTTGACAAAGGACAGCGATCCCCGGGTGCAGGAGGTTGCCCGCACTGTTGTGTCCGGGGGCTCTCTTGCTGCGTCATAGCCAATCCTGAAGACTGCGTCATTGGCTGCTCGCATTTTGTGGGTTGGCCGTAATAGTCTCGCCGCGGCAGTGAAAGCGGGTTGTTTTCCCGGCGGGCGAGAGGCACCGACGTCAGGAGATAGTGTCAGAAGTAGTAGATGGCACGACGTATTGATTATTTCTTTTCCTTGTCCCGGATTTGCTTGGTTTCCCCGTAGTTCTATTTTCTTTGTAATCTTCTCGGCCACTTCAGGAATGTTTTCAAAAACGGCTTCGATGACTCCTCCCTTTTCGATTTTGCAACATGACCAATGCTGGATATTGCTACCTGAGAAAACATTCTACGACCATTATTAGATCAAATGCGGGGCGAATCTATCATCCTTTGGGACCCTGAACTGAGCCTTCGTGCAGTCCCCGTATGCTGTAGCTCTGGCAAATGGTCCTAAATTCCTTGTTATCGCTGTGATTGATAATCCAAGGTATTTTCAACGGACTTGCGATGATAAAATGTAGTCTTGAATCGTTTCACGGGTGTGTTGAATACTGACGAGACTGTCAAAAAAGTTTAAAAGGGGCGTTCTGGCTATTTTCACCTCCTGTAAAACCAAATGCTTATGAGTCTCTTCAAACCACAACACCGCAGATTTTGCGGTTTTTCGGCAGTCTTGACTGAATTGACGGGATTGGGTACGAGCAAATTCTGGCGGTGGCATCTGCTATGTTTTCAGTAGACTAGCTGAGAATAACGAGTAGGCCAAACTACCTTTCTCAAGCTCACTACACGCCAACACGTTCGTATACGTATCGGCATTTCCTCTACATGTCATTGTCTTCCAGTGAACAAAATCATCCTTCTCATCAAGAGGAACACTGGTACTGATATTACCTCCATCGCAAGCGCAAACAGAATCAAATAGCCGATCGAAAAATCATACAACAGTCCCATGAGTGCGCTCCCCAAAAACCAAGACATTCCGTATGCCGTATTAAAGATGCCATAAGCAAATCCTCTGCGCTCGATAGGCGTCAAATCAGCAATCGCGGCACGCATGACAGTCTCATGAATCCCCATCACTGTACCCCAGAGGATGACGCTTATCACTGCAAGATTGTAACTATGGGAAAATGCCAAAAAGGGGATGGGAAGAGTTAATGAAGGGATCGTTATCAGCGATATTAGCCCGATTTTATCGTATGTTTTGCCAATAATCAGAGCTGCCAATGCATCCATTCCCATGGCAACGGCGTAAAAAATGGGGATCTCGGCATCAGGGACCACCGATTGGACTTTAAAATGATAGGAGATTAGCTGGAAGTTGGCGAATCCTGCCACGCTCAGGAAGCTAAATAAAGCATAGAACCAGAAAACCGGCGGGAGCTTACCCTTGGCTCTGATCAGGTGCCCGGTTGTTCCAGCAGAAACCTCGAGTTGCTCAGGTGATGGAACCCTCATCCTTGCGACCATAAGTATGCCTAACGTCAGGAGAGCGGGAATCCATAAAATGGTGAACCCTTCACGATAGCTGCCCTTCAAAAGAAACACAGCGCAAAAGAGCAAAGGGCCAATAATGGCACCCACCTGGTCCAGCGCTTCATGAATACCAAATCCCCAACCTCTCCCAACTTGCTTTGTGGCGTGCGAAAGTATGGCATCTCTCGCCGGAGCTCGTACGGCCTTCCCCACTCGCTCTGAAATGATGAGGACAGCTGCAAGTTGCCAATGACCGGCAAACGCCAGGAGAGGGATGGAAAGAAGCAATCCATAACCAACGATCGTCATAAGCCAATATCGTTCTGTGCGGTCTGCAAGATAGCCAGAAACCAACCGGAAGGCATACCCAATGAATTCACCGAGACCAGCTACTAAACCAACGATGCTAGCGCTTGCACCCAAAACAGCTAAGTAAGGCCCGGTAATACTTCTTGCTCCCTCATATGTTATATCTCCGAATAGACTGACAACTCCCAGAAGGATAATACATTGAAACGCTATCCTCCTTTGATCATGCATGATGTATGATGGGCTTTGTTGCGATTTCATTCTGACAAACGTGTGGTAACAATGGGGCCTAACATCATGTTGACAAGGGCTTAGCTTTTGTCAACACATCTACTCAGTACTCACTAACTCCATTCATTAGCTATTGGCTAACATGACGTTCAGCCCCATATTAGCGGAGCCAAGAATCAAATCAATCTTTTTCCGAGACCTCCTTTGAGGGGCTGCTTGGAGTGTGTTTCTGACTGAATTAGTCGATTCCTCTGAAGCTCCAGGTATTGAATGTTTCAAACGCAACCATCATGTCCGCAGGGACACCGAGAGTCATGAAAATGCTGCTTGGCACAGCAGCCCGAAGGTGAAGGTTATTTTCCAGTTAATCGAGAGAATCAGTAACGATGGCCCATTGCAGATTCCACCTTGTGCGAAATGAATTGCATCGAAAGAAAAACCAAGCCAACGTGATCTGTCGCTCTGTCCGCTGTCTGTCTCTGATTCAACGCAAGTCGTGAGCGATGCAGGGCTTCAACCACGAAAGAGTACGAGGCCTTTCGCTGCCTTCAAGGAGGTGAGATTGGCATGAACTACTGAGACCAGACAGTTGGGCGGCATCTCCTTGTGCTTCAGGTCCACATGACTATTGCTTACTTGATTCCCACAACAGCTTCGGCAATGTTGAAAGAGTGATCGCCTATCTTTTCAAAGCTGGTGAGCATATCGATGAAGACGAGCCCGGAATCAACGCCACATACCCCTGTGTTGAGCCGCTCAATGTGAGCGGCTCTCATGGAGTCCTCCAGATTGTTGACTCTGCTCTCGTACCCGTCCGCCATGGGTTTGATCCTGACATCCTTGTTGCGTATTGCGTTGATCACCGATACAAGAAACTCCCGACTCGCGGAGTAGATGGTCCGGATGTCATCTGTGGCTGTTTCCGTAAACGGAAGCTTCAGCCTCAGTTTCCTCTCTACAAGATTACAGAGGTTTTCCGTATGGTCGCCGATTCTCTCAATGTTATCAACCATATGGATGATAGAGTTGATCTCTCGTGAGTCCTCCGGTGAGAGTGGACTTTGCGCTGTTCTAACCAGAAAGGCAATGATTTCACGCTGCAAGTGGTCCACAATCGCTTCCCTTCTCAACACAGCATCGAGGCCCTTATCCCTGTTCTCGAAAAACGCTTCCATAACCCCGTCGAGCATCGAGATCGAGATCTCCCCCATCCTGACAGTTTCTTTCCTGGCCTCCGCTATTGCCATCGGGGGAGAATCCACAAATTTGGTGTCGAGATACACGAGGTGGAACTCTTCCTCAGCCCCCCTCTGAGGTATCATGTAGGTCGCTATCTTGTCCAACAGCCCCATGAGGGGAAGGAAGACGAGCGTATTGACCACGTTGAACACGGTGTGAGCATTGGCAATGTGACGGGCCATGTATGGCTTGTCCCCGAACTCCATACTAAATCGTTTGGCCTGCTCTGCGGTTGTGATCACGAAGTCGGGGTTGCCATGGGTCATTGGATCAATCAGTTTGATGAAAAAGGGAAGGAGCAGCAAAATGTAGCAAACACCGATGACGTTAAACAACGTGTGAGCCTGGGCAGTCCTCCGGGCAGCGCTGTTCGTGCCAATACTGGCCAACTGGGCGGTGACGGTGGTGCCGATATTGGTTCCCAGGATCAAGGCCACGCTTCCGTAAAAGGAGAGAAGCCCTGAAGCTGCCAGTGTCATGATCACACCGATGGTAGCGCTGCTGCTTTGCATTAGTACGGTGATCAAGGTTCCGGCTAGTACACCCAGTAGTGGGTTTCCATCAAAGGTGATGAATATGTCTCTCACCATACCGGAAGCTTTCAGGGGTTCCATGGCACCCTTCATGAGGGCGAGACCATAGAAGAGCATTCCGAACCCCATAATGATCTCTCCGATAAATTTCCACCTGGCGTTTTTGCTGAAGAGCCGCAAACCAACCCCCAGCCCTATCGCAGGAAGGGCATAGTGGTGAATCTTGAAAGCGATTATCTGGGCGGTAACCGTCGTTCCTATGTTGGCCCCGATGACGATCCCGATGGCCTGTTTCAGGGTCATGAGGCCTGCATTCACGAAGCTGACGGCCATCACGGTGGTGGCGCTGCTGCTCTGGATGATGGCCGTTATGGCCATCCCGACTAGCGTTGCCATCACTCGGTTGTTGGTGAGGGTTTCCAGAATCTTTCTCATGCTGTCCCCGGCAGCCTTCTGGAGCCCTTCTGACATGAACCTCATGCCGATAAAAAAAAGTCCCAAGCCACCAACTAAACCAAAGATGAGTTCTTCGATGCTCATAGAATTAACTGCCTGTTTCTTTCTGCTGACGTGTGAGTTCTAGACCCCCAATCTTTAAGAAAGAGGCCGCGGGCGACTCCCAGTCCGCTGGAAAGGTAATGATTCCGTATCCGTGCGATTGTTTCAATATGGACGAAAACCCGTGTTCTCCCAAACTATACACTCTCTCGCCACAGTCCGCTCGACGAACAGTTCGCACATCCCTCCGTTTCTACCATGACAGGTCCCTTTTTACCTGAATGGACCATCTGTTGCCGCAGCAAGTTGTACTTGTGCTTTTTTCGTTCGCAGCAGTAATCTGTCGAGGACCGAACACCTTTTCTCATTTGCTTTTCTATATCAAACCCTCGTCGCTCGCGCAAGATCTCGTTTGCGGCGACTGTGGCTGGAAGAGGATTTATTTCCTGCTTTAGTAGCTCCTCATGGCCGCGGTCTCATAAGCAGCGGTTCGCCTACTGCGCCCCAGAAGGGCAGGGCAAAGCCCAGCACCACGAGGTACGTGGCGAGGGTCATTGCCAGGCCGAAGCGGAAGATCTCCGGCGCACTGAGGTGACCGTGTTCGTAGACTACCAGTGAAGACGCACTTTGCGCCGGATAGTACAGGACAGCATCCCCAGCGATCATTACAAGGAGTCCACAAACCACGGGGTTAAGGCCCAGTGTCGTGCCAATTAACATAGCAACGGGGATGGTGATGGCCAGAAACCCGGCGATAGTGGGAATCAGCAGCCGTATAAGAGTTGCGGCGACCAGTAACACAACAACAGCGAGCAATGGATGTTGCTTCAGGGCTGGCGTACTGCGGACTACCAGACTTGCTATCCAAGACCCGGCACCACTATCGATCAAAGCCTGTGCCAGCGACAGCGATGCTGCCAGGACAAAGAAAGTCGCCCATCCCAGATCTTGCTCAAAATCACGCCATGTGATCACACCTATTCCAGGTGCCAATAAACACATCCAGGCAAACAGTGCTGGCAAGGCAGGATGCAAGTGATGCAGCCCATCAGTGAGCCAGAGTGCTGAGGTGCCCATGATGATAATGGTGGTGCGAAGTTCCACCCGAGATAGCCGGACCGATGCAGCGGGCGGCACCCCTGGCAACCTTGCACCGAAGCCTCGCCTGTATAGCCCATAAATGAGACCACCCCCCGTAGCTAAGAGCACACTGTAGGGAAGCCCCATTAGCACGAGCCACCGGCTCCACGAGATCCCTCCGACAAGCGCCGACGCCACGATCGGCGTGATCCCTCCCGTTAAGAGCATGGTAGAAGCGATCCGATTGATTGAGCTCAAGGCCATCATGATCGCCTTGCCAAGTGGCGCACCGCGTTGCACACCACCCAAGGTTAGTGCCTCCTCGTAGACATGGATGAGGATACCGGTGCGTGTGGTTGCTGACGGTAACATCAACGTGAGGAGAGGAAAAGCTAGAAGCAACTGTAGGTACAGCGTCCTGGGACGTCCGCCACAGCGGCCCAGTAAAAATCGAGCTAACCGCTCGGCAAGTCCACTTTTTGATACAGCCAGTCCTATCGTCAAAACGCCGATGAGAAAATAGGGCACGGGTTGAGCGAATCCTATCAGTGCTTCCCGAAAGCCGGAAACCCCGCCCGATATTACTAAAAGAATAATAACCAGGACACTCGTGACACCCATGGGCAGTGCCTCAGTGCTCCAGAGCAAAATCGCTAAGGCCGCTACCCCCATGACCCGCATCCCCGCCTCTGAGAGTCCGGCTGGAGTGGGTAACACTATGAAGACACCACACAGCAGGGCGATTCCAACCGCGAGGAGTATGCCCCGACGTCTGACGGCTTCTTGGCCGTTTACAGATGGTCTCGTCTTCTTCTCAGGCATATGTGATACTCCCCTTTTTGAAATCAGGAGTCTCTGCGAAGAGGTGAACCAATAGGGAGAAATCGCATGGCTAGAAAAAGAGCCTTGAAGGATGCTGCCGAAGATCCGTTGGTAAAGAAGGAGCCGCTTATTCCGGAAGAAAAAAGAGAGAGATTCAACGGAAAACAGTATGTCTTAACGATCGTGGCGGCTCTGGTTGCTGGCTTTCTGGGAGGTCTCATTTCAAACAGATTCTTCAGATTTCGATTCTAATGATATTCTTCTGCTGGTTCATCGTGATCACCGCAGAAGGGCTGTCAACTCTCCAATGCTGGTGACTTGTTCAAGGTTTTCTATGGCACGAAGAATATCCTGAATTCTCTTTCTATCACGGATACCTGCGTGTGCGATATTTGCCATGAACTTGTTTCTAACCTCGTCTTTCGCGATGGGATTCTCAGGGCTACCCCGTTCGAACCTCTGAGTGCGATGGTAGATCTTGCCGTTCGTCATTTCGATGGTCACGTCACCAGGAAAGTGCGCAACTTCCTGGGAAAGACGTTCATCCTTCGTGTAGTCCACCCTGCTTGCCAACGCGATTATCCGCTCATCATTGAGGCATTCTTCTGAGAACTGTTCCAGCCCAACTTTTCCCTCGACCAACGCGACGGCTACCGTGTACGGCAGGCTGAAACGTCCACCATAGGGTGTGGTGACTCTGCGCCTTTTTTCGATCGGTTCGCAAATGATCAGGGCTCCTCTCGGACTGATTCGACAGTCTATCCGTTTGATGTCCTGCCATTGAATGTTATATTCTTCTTTGAGTGCTAAGACGCAATCCATGAAGCTATGAGTAAAATGACAGCTTGGATAGGGTTTCACTTGAATTCTCAGCGTTTCCCACACCGTGCCCAGGCCTTCCGTTAGAGAGTTCAGCCTACAGTTCTCCAACCCGAGGTAGGCCGAGAAGAAGCCCAAGTCTCCTTCAAATACCTCTGAAGGACCGGTGAAACCCCGAGAGGCCAGGAGGCTTGCTACTATTCCAGAGTGGGCAGCCCACCCCGGATGAAGTTTCTTGACCCAGGTTCCATCAACCAAGAATTGCTGAATGCCACCACCCTGACTGCCACATATGCCCATTGCATTGACGAGCTCTTGCCTGGCAAGACCACGTATTTTCCCCGCCACGATAGCAGCAGCAAATGTTCCACAGAAGGGAGTAGCATGGAGTCCCCGGTCATGAAATTGCCCGTTTGCTGCCATGCCGATCCTGGTTACTACTTCATATCCTAACACCTGCGCTTCAAGGGCCTCCTTCCCGCTAATCTTCCGCGCTTCACCACATGCCAAGACGGCTGGAACAACACAGGCACTCGGATGGACAATACCTGGAATGTGCGTATCGTCAAAATCTATTCCATGGATCAACGTCCCATTCGCGCACGCCGCATATTCTTGTGACAGAAGTGTTTCAGCGGCCAGTATACTGCTCTCCGGTCTGCCATCGAGCTCCTCAACAGTCTTCACGACGGATTGCGCAAAGGGCTCCGTTGTGGCAGCAAACCCCACACCGATGCTATCCAGGAGATGCAATTTGGCTTTGGCAATGACCTCTGAGGGGATTGATTCAAATCGCAGGTTAACAGCAAGGTCAGCTATGCTGTCTGCATAGGTCGGCATAAACTCCTAACTCCTTGGCTCTAGCGCCGTGTCCGACTTAGACGTGACAATTACCACAGGCCTCCTACCGTGACGCGAAGGCCACTTTTTTCCACTATTCTTCTCAATTTGTTCAGCTTTTTGTTATCTTGGCGCCTGACGCCGTCATAGATCCATGATTCCGATCCCATCATTGTGTACTTGGCTCCCGGTAGATCATTGAAGGGGAGCAGGTCTATTTGTCGTATGTCGAGGGAACGAACAAATTCCACTGTTTTTCGAATGTTGATTTCATCATCGTTGTATCCTGGTATCAGCGGTATTCGTATGACCTTGTGCAAGGTGGGCATCTCCTCACAGATGCGTGCCAGGTTTGCCAGTATCAATTGATTCCCCACCCCCGTTTCCTGCGCATGGACAGTATCGTTCATGTGCTTAAGATCGTACAATAGGAGGTCGAGGTTTTGCGCAACCTTCCGCAATGCCTCATAGTCAGCATGACCGCACGTCTCTATTGCCGTGTGGATTCCCTCCTTTCGGCAGGATGCAGCGAGTTGGGCAGTGAATTCCGCCTGAAATAGCGGATCTCCACCAGAGATTGTGACTCCTCCTTCCGAATAGATATAAAATGGTATGTACCGCCTCACTTTCCTCAGAACTTGCTCGACTGTCATCCACGTTCCGACTTGCGTGAGAGCTGAAACAGGACATGTGTGCGCGCACTCCATGCACGTTGTGCACCTGCGTCTGTCGACCCTACCTTCTTCGGCGCTCACGATAGCGTCTTCAGGACATACCTCTTCGCAGCGACCGCAGCCTACACACAATCTGGAATGGAAGGCGATTTCGGGGTAGGCGTTTATTGATTCAGGATTCTGGCACCAGCGACATCGGAGCATGCACCCCTTCAAGAAAACCAGGCTTCTGAGACCACTGCCATCGTGGACCGTGTAATCCTGGATGTTTGCGACGAGACCCTTCAGCTCTTCGTTTTGAGAGATCTTACCAGAGATATCCATTCTTGGTGCAAGGGGGTCAATCATAGCTGGACAACAACGCAACCTCCCCTCAGAAGGGAGGTTGCGCGGGGCAAATGGTAGGGTTAAGCGAGTACGTGCTCCGTACGCTTAATCACTGCATCCTGGACAAATTTGTCCAGTTCCACAAAATTGGCGTTGTATCCGGAGACCCTGACCACAAGGTTCAGATGTTGTTCAGGGTGGTTTTGAGCCTCTTTCAATGTTTCTGCATCCACAATGTTAAATTGGATCATGTCGAGTCCCAAAGTGAGCGCTGATGTCACGTAATCCTGAAACTTTCTCAGTCCAGCTTCGCCTTCGACCGATGCGGGTGTGAACTTCTGATTATAGATGTTTGCCTTTTGCCTCCGTGAATCGATTTTTGCAGCGGAGAGTATGCCAGCCATCGGACCATTCTTGTCGTAACCGGCATGTGGATTAATACCTCCGTCAGCTAGCGGGTCTCCCAATTTCCGCCCATTGGGCAGAGCTCCTAACTTGTCAGCCGTTGAGAACATCCAGGTAATGATAAGGCCTGATGGCATGGGAGATGCGTTGTTAATGTCCTTCACCTTACTCATCTCTTCAGCCACCATGGCGTACGTGTGTCTGGCTACGTTGTCGGCGTAGTCATCATCATTGCCAAATTTTGGTGCATCATGAACAAAAGCTAATCGCATCTCTTCGTACCCCTCCCAGTTGGCCTCGAGTGCCTCGATGAGTTCGTCCATCGTGTATCGCTTGTCGTCGTACACGAGCTTCTTGATACCGATAAGCGAGTCGACAGTATCTACTATGCCCGGGTCGTTCACCCACGGCATACCCTTTTCGGGAGTGTCCATGATATCCCTACAGGCATTCAGTGACCGTCTAAACAGGACGGAAAGGAAGGGGCGTTTCAAGAACTTGTTGTTACAGTCCTCGGTGATAGCCTTGATGCGGGCAGAGGTTCGCATACCCCAGGCAAATTGTTCCTGAAAAGCCGCAAAAAACTCCTCAAATGTTTTGAGTGTTCGTGGATCACCCGTGTGCTTGCCGATGTCTTCACCGGTCGTGGGGTTGACCCCGTTAAACAGGGTTAATTCGAGGAACTTGGCAGGATAGATGGTCCAGGCATCTCGGCGAGAACGACCCCAGTTAATCGTTGGTGCAGGAGAGATACACCCCACCACAGACCAACTCCGGGCTTCCTCTAGGGTGAATCCGTAGTGGTTCATTAAGGTATCGATCACCACAAGATCATTCTTGATTGACGGCTGCCCTAATCCGCTCCTAATGAGTTCCATGCATCGCCTGAAAATCCGATGGTTAACCTGAGGATGCCATCGAAACTTGAAATCTGGATGATTCAATCTCAATTCATCAAGGGCGTCCATAATCAAGACGGTTGTCTCATTGCACGCATCACTGCCGTCCTGGGGCTTTACCCCACCGATGGTATACGTAGCGAGAAAGTTATTGCCCTGCAGACTCTTCCTCCAGATTAGCGGCAAAGGCCGACCCCACTCGTCGATATGCAGCAGGAACTCTTCCATCAATGCCAGAGCATCGTCTCTGGCAAGGGTCTTATCGATCACCACATCCTTTTCATAACAGGGCCAGAAGATCTGATCTAGTCGCAAGGATGTACCGTGGGACAAATGCTCTATCATCTGATAGGCCGTACTGACGAGAAAGTGACTTTGCACGGCCTCCCAGAAACAGCGTGGCTCGTTTGCGGGGACGTGGGCGCAGTGCTCAGTAATTTTTTCTAGCTCTTTCTTGCGCTGCGGGTCAGGTTCTTTTTCGGACATTTCTTTTGCGAGCTTGCTGTAGCGGTTGGCCCACCGTATGACGGCCTCAGTGGCGATAATCATTGCCTTTATGTCATTTATCTTGTCATTGATCGCGATAGCCTCACTGCCCCCCGATGACGCTTCCAGTTCTTCCTCAAGCTGAGACAGCTTCGTACGTAACTCGGTGAGTCGCCCGTTCAGTCCACCATTATGTAAGTACAGATCGTGTTCTGGCTGTGCACGAGAGGTGTACTGGGTCGGCAGAACTTCCATGAAGGTGTGGTCGGCCCAGGCCAACTTCTTCTCTTTTTCTGTCAACCTGGATGCGATCATTTTGCCAAGACCATGGTTGCGCCAGTATTCCTGGTACTCACGCCACTCATCCACCTCATCTTCTTTCACCAGCCCGGCGTTGATGTACTCCTGAACCCCCTTACCACTATCAAGACCAGGATCAATAGCCTCCAAGTTTACCGGCAGGGCATGTGGGTCTTCCGCATAGTTCCCGACAATGCATTCGAAAGGCCTGATGTAAATGGGCATCGTGTCGAGATAGTGAGCGAGGGCCTTCGCGCGTCTGATTGATAGGGGTTCACCTTCGGTTTCCTTCCATACTTTCGTATAGGCTCGAGTTCGCAGTAGAGACAGATGAGCTGGTTTGATATACCCCTCCTTCCAAAAATGCTTCGGAACGTATTCTTCTTTCATTCTCTTGATTCTTTCTGATAGCGCCATTATGAGTTACCTCCTTTTGTGTTGCTCGGAAGTCTTCATTCAGACAAACGTATCATGTCGGAAGATTTCACCGGGGAAACAGATCTCTGCTTCACTGCTATTCGCTCGAGTCGTTCTAGCGTATTGTATTTCCAGTGTAGCGCAATAAACCCTTTTCTTCAAGAATTGTTAACCGTTATTACGCTCAAGCTGTAAGAGGTCCCGGCGAAGTATGTGCATCAGTAGGAACAGAGCGGGTTTGAGCACCGTGATGTACATTGCCTTCGGGGATCTGCCGCACCGTATTCTCGAATGAGCACGATTTTTTGTTCAAAATGGCGAACAATTCGTTCAAACTTTGATTATCAACACCGTGGAGCCACGGCTGAGGCAGGAAGAAGTGTGAGTTGAAAACGGGGCTGCTCGAAGGTAACCCGCTAACCGCCGTCTTATCCAGGCCGTTTGACATTGAACCGACGGACCGCTAGTATGGATTTATCGACACCAAGAACAGCGGTCAGAACGCATAGTCGCCGAGGTTGAATTCGGGTGGAAGGAGGCAACAAGCGACAGGGCTGTGGGAAAAAGGGACAACGATGAGGAAGGTGAAGACCGAAGAAGCTATCGGGATGATTTTGGGACATGATGTCACAAGAATAGTTACGGGCGGATTCAAAGGAGCGGTTTTTAAGAAGGGTCATATCATTCGAGAAGAAGACATTCCCTTGCTTCTGGACACCGGTAATGACTACGTACACGTACTAGAACTGGGAGCAGGGGAGGTACACGAAGACGAGGCAGGACTGCGGCTGGCCCGGGCCATCGCTGGTGCGGGCGTTGAGTATTCTGGGCCCGAGGAGGGAAAAGTTTCCTTGCGAGCGAAGCGCAAGGGCCTGCTGCGGATCGATGTAGATCTCTTGGAAATGATAAATGCCACAGGAGACATCGTCATTTCCACACTTCATGACCACACTCCCTGTGACAAGGGGGCCTTGGTAGCCGCGACCAGGATCATCCCCCTCACCATAGCCGAGGAGAAGATATCCGAGATCGAATCCAGATGCGGGAACAGGAGGGTAGTTAAGATTCTTCCCTATCAGTTGAGGAAGGTGGGCGTTGTCGTGACCGGAAATGAAGTCTATTACGGGCGGATCAAGGATACGTTCGATGACACGGTGGGGGAAAAAGTAACGCATTTCGGTGCGGCTATCATTGAGAAGGTGGTGGTCCCTGATGATGTCGGCCAGATCGCGGCTGCCCTGCAGCGGGCAAGAAAGACAGGAGCAGAAGTTCTGTTAACGACGGGTGGTCTATCTGTTGATCCTGGCGATGTTACCAGGATTGGAATACAGGAGGCTGGTGCAGAGATTGTTTCATACGGATCTCCGCTTCTGCCGGGGGCCATGTTTCTGTATGCGCTCCTCG
>Ga0209427_10005705_pt1 | contig 14270 bp, 14 predicted proteins | sample DeeMarSWOR136_30_FD_187465 | JGI IMG/M metagenome (GOLD analysis project Ga0209427, IMG submission 187465) | Marine sediment microbial communities from White Oak River estuary, North Carolina - WOR-1-36_30 (SPAdes) (version 2) | ecosystem: Environmental > Aquatic > Marine > Intertidal zone >... | reverse complement strand
TCCGATCTCTCAACCCCACCCTCAGCGAAGGGGCGCGCCTGCTCCCTCATCTTGGTGTCGATGGTGAGCTCGGCTCGATCCCTCAGCCTCTTTATCCCATAGCGCTCTTGAAATGTTAAAGGGATTTCATCAGGCCAATGGTGCTCCGCCATCACCCCATAAGCCAGCGTCCAAGACCTAGCGACCACCCCCATATCATAGCCACCGCCGCCCAAGGCAATCCACTTAGGGGCAAGACTCTTAAGCTCCTTTAGCACATCGGTATATCCTTCGGTGGTGAGCATAAAATGGGTTAAGGGATCGAGGTAATGGGTATCACAGCCTAGTTGGGTGACCAAAATATCGGGCTTAAACCTTTCCACTAATGGGGGCACGATCTCTCTAAAGGCCCAGAGGTAGACCCGGTCATCAGTATAGGGGAAGAAGGGAAGGTTCACTGAGTAACCTATACCCGGCCCTTCGCCTATTTCGCTGACCTCACCGCTGCCCGGGAAAAGGTATCTCCCCCACTCGTGAAAGGAGATAGTGAGCACCCGATCGCTTTCATAGAAGGCATTTTGAACGCCATCGCCGTGATGGGCATCAATGTCCACATAAGCCACCCTGAGCCCCCTGTTAACCAGCGATAGGATGGCAATGACCGCATCATTAAACACACAAAAGCCGGAGGCATAATTGGGAGTAGCGTGGTGTAGTCCCCCGGAGATATTGAAGGCCATGTCAACCTGGCCATCCATCACCAGTTCAGCGGCAAGCAGAGATGCACCTACAGCAGTAGCGGCAACCTCATACATACCCTCATAGGGAGGATTATCGCCCTCGGCGCTGAAATTAAAGGCGGCAGCATCCACATGCCCTTCCCCCCGACTCAGGCTTTTCACCGCCGCCACATAATCACTGGTGTGGAAAGAGAGGATTTGCCCCTCCTCGGCCGCAGCGGGTGCCACCAAAAGGGAATCATTGAAAGCACCATAACATTCGAGCAGTTCATAGGTTAACTGCAGGCGATTCGGTTGAAGAACATGGTTCTCTCTAAGGATATGCCTCGATTGAGCCTCCTTATAAACAAAGGCCGCCCTCCTCATTCCTCCACCTCCACTAGCATCTCTAGCTCCTGTTTCATTCTCTGCCAGTGGGTGCCCCGCCAATAGATTCTATGGCAGGATGGGCACTCAACAAACCTGGATTGTGTCCGGAAGACATAAGGGGGCACCAGCTCTCGCACCTCCTCCTTGATTCTGGGAACGAGAGTCTGATTGCACTCCAAGCAGATGGTGAACTGCCTTTTTTGATTTAACCTCATAGCCTCCACCACGTAGTGAAGTTGAGCTTTCGAATCGTCATCTATTATGAGCAGAGCTTTAAGCCTGCCGCTGGTGACCACCCGCCTCCTCATTATCTGGGTATCTTTAGTGAGCAGCACTCTCTTCTCCTTCAAGCCGATGGCGATGAGACCTTCATCATCAATGTCGTTAATGAACAGGGTATCATAACCCATAATCCTGAGCCAGCGCGCTAGCTTGCCAGCATTGGTGTCCACAATAAATCTCGCTCTCATCTCGGCCTAAATTGTGATCTTCATTCCCTCATAGCCTAAAGTGATCTTAGCCTCAAGCTCTTTGGCTACCTGCGCCACCTCCTCCCCGATCTCACCATCCAACTGTGGACTCATATGCACCGTGACGACGGGAGGTAAGTAGCCCCTGATGCTCCTGAAATCCAGAAGCTCCTCTTTAAGCATTCGAGGGGTAAGATGCCCGGAGGCTTGTGCCATAGACTCGAACCTGTTGGGCATGGTCAGCTCGGTGATGACTAGCCCCGGCGAGACCGCCTGCCAAAGAGATGAGGAATTTCTCCCGGTATCCCCAGTGTAAAATAGGCTCTTTTTATCTGGGGAGGTAACCTGATAGCCTATCGCAGGGACATTGTGATTCACCGGGAGGGGTAGAACAGCATATCCCTCGATTAGCACCTCCTTGTACGGCTCCAGGGGGCAGAATTTGAGGGAGGGTCTATCCGGGATGGGTCTTTGCCGAAAATCTGGATAGAGAACCTCGTTTAAGAGGTGAGTGGAGATCACATTAAGCACGCTATCCATAGAGTAGACATTGGTCGGACCCATCATATAGGTATTCATGCCGAAGGTGGCCAAGTCTCTAATGTGATCGAAGTGGTGATGAGTGATGAGGATAGCCTTTATCTGTTGCTGGGCAGAAAAGGAAAGGCTCGAGGTGAGCCCACCGGCATCTATAGCTATGGTCTGATCGATGAGGAGAGAGGTTAGCTTCGTGTCCAGGGATTCACAGTTATGAGCGCCAAGGATCTCTAGCTCCATGTTACCGTACCTCCATGAATCATTAGCATAGATTCCCACGAGCGAACACGCTCAATGGGAAACCAGGAACGGATTAAATCTGGTGTCATAATCGTAGGTGTCTATGCCCTCCTTCTTTTTCAGGTAGTTCACCACCGCATAGGTGAACGGCGTAGCTACCACTTCTATCCCGGTCTTCATAAGCCAGTGAAATAAAATTATCAGTGGCGTAAACCACGCCATGCCCATATAGGCTATGGTTATAAACAAGGCTGTGTCCAGCCCCTGACCGACAATTGTTGAGCCTATAGTCCTCGTCCAGAGCCATCGCCCCTTGGTCCTGATCTTCATCTTAGCTAAGATAAAAGAGTTGGAGAACTCACCAGCAAGATAGCCCAGAAAGGAGGCGGCCAATATCCTGGGCGTATAGCCGAAAATGGTCTCATAAGCCCCTTGTTCCTCCCACGAGGGGTGCGAGGGAAGTATTCCCCCGATAAAGGCGAAGACAACGAATATCAGGTTGCAGAAAAAGCCAAGCCAGATAACCCTTCTCGCCCAGCGATAGCCATAGACCTCGGTAAGGATGTCACCGAAAATATAGCTTATAGGGAAGACGATTATGGCAGCAGGAAGCGCCGTGGGCAGACCTATATCTATGGGCTTAACTGCGATAATGTTCGCTGTGATGAGGCAGGCAATAAAGATGGCGGCGATGACTATGAAACGATGTGAGACCCTAGTTTCCACCAACACTCACCATTATAAAGGAGACGCGCAATGTTTATCAGATCCATCGTCTGTAGCGGAAGTAGGCCAGCATACCCCCGGAGACACATAGCGTTACTAGAATGATGAACAGAAAGGCAAGGGAACTATTCTGGAAAGGAAGAGGGACATTCATGCCATAGAGACCTGAGATTACCAGCATGGGGAGGATAATGGTGCCCAGGATAGTGAGCATCTTCATTACGTCATTGGTGCGATGAGAGAAGAGGGAGTCGCTGGTGGTATTGAGCCCCTCCACTACCTCTTTATACTCATCCAGCGTCTCGCTGATCTTGCCGATGTGGTCGCCGATGTCACCGAAGTAGACATCCAGATCCTCCTTGAGGAAGGGGTAGTCCCTTACCTCCAGGGACTTAAGGATGGCAGGCTGGGGACGAATAATTCGGCGATAGGCCATAATGTCGCGCCTGAGGACGGAGATCTCCTGAACCGTATCCCGGGCAGGCTCGCTGAAGAGCCGGTCTTCGGCGGCCTCCACATTGACGATAACCTTGTTAAGGATGGGAAAGCAGTAGTCCACCAGCCGGTCGAGGATACGGTAAAGGAGGTAGCCCGAGCTGCGTGACATATTCTCTTCCCGCGCCCGCTCATTCTGCTCACAATCATTAAACAGCTTCGCCAGGGGCTTTAGCTCGCCCGAATGCACGGTTACCAAAAAGTCCTCTCCGATAAAGATGGCGACCTGGCTGGGTGTGGTCACCCGAGCCTCCTTTTTGAACACCGGGAAGTGGAGCACCAAAAAGAGATAGTTTTTATGCTCATCGATCTTGGGACGCTCGATCCTCGAGAGGCAATCCTCCAGTTCCAGGGGATGAAACATGTAGCTTTGGGCTAGATAATCCATGTCCTTTGGAGTGGGTTTTTCGATATTGAGCCAGTTGATCCTGCCCCACTTGATGGTCTCGATATTTAGGTTTTTTTCTTTTTTGCCTACAACGCTCATCTCACGCCACCCTTACCTACCAATTTTACCACAATATCTAAAACTAGCAACCCGCTTTCAGGAGAGCCTTAAGAATCAGCTCAGCTGCCATCTTATCTAGAGGCTCATTATTGTTACCACACTTGGGCGACTGGATGCAACTGGGACAGCCACTCTTACAGGAGCACTCGGCGATTGCCTTCAGCGTTGCCCGCCAGAGCTCCTCGATTAGTTCGAAGCCCTTCTCAGCGATGCCGATGCCGCCGGGGTGAGCATCGTAGATGAATACCTGGGGTTTACCCGTATCGGCGTGGGCCGGTGTGGAGAAACCCCCAATGTCGTTTCTATCGCACAGGGCAAAAAGAGGTAAGAGGGCAATGGCGGCATGCTCGGCAGCATGGAGCCCCCCGGCGAGATCGAGACCCCTGATGTCAAGCTGAGATATGACCTGCCGAGGGATGTCGAACCAAAGAGCGACGGTGGGAAATGTCTGGGGCGGCAGGTCCAGCGGCTCCTCTCCTAAAATCTCCTCGGTGAACTGCCTCCGTTTTCTGTAGCTCACCACTCTCATAGTCACTGTCACCTCGCCCATGTATACGCGTGCCCCCGCGGTCTCCTTCTCTCGAATCAGCCTAATGATCGCTAGTTCGGTGAGGTCTTTTGGTTGGGTATAGTAATCAGCATCAACTGGCTGGACATATGCGGTGCGCGATGGGATGTCCAGTTCACTAACCAAGTAGGTATCCCCCTGGTGCAGGTAGATGGCGCCGGGGTGAATCTGGAGAAAGGCCACCGCTGCATCCGCCGTGTCTATCTCCCGATGCCCTTGTGAGGCATCGACAACGGTGTAGCGATCAGAAGAGGTGGAGCGAATATTCACCTCCTCAGCAGGGTAGGGGATGTTGGGAGAGAGATACCATCTGCCACCCCGATCCCTAAGCAATCCCTGCTCCTCAAGCTCCGCTCTTGCCTTGGCGAAGCTCTCGCCAAACACCCCCTCATCTTCGTCATCTAACGGGCGCTCCCAGGCAGCGCATAGGAGATGGGGCTTCATGATATGAGGGTTTTGAGGGTTAGTCAGGGCGTTTTCAAAACTTTTACCGAAGAATGCCTCAGGATGGCGCATAAAATATTGGTCTAGGGGATTGTCCAAAGCGATTAGAAAGCTCAAAGACCTCTCCCCTCCCCGGCCACTCCTTCCCGCCTGCTGCCAAGCGCTTGCAATACTTCCCGGGTAGCCGGTGAGCACTGTGGCATCGAGGTTGCCAATATCAACCCCAAGCTCCAGGGCAGTGGTCGCCACCACACCCAGAAGCTGCCCCCCAAAGAGTTGATGCTCTATTTGGCGCCGCTCTTCTGGGAGATAGCCAGCACGATATGGTTTTATTCTTTGGGCCAGTTCCGCTCTCCCCGTACTCAGTTGGTCCCTCGTGTAGATATAGATAAGCTCGGTAAGTTTTCTCGACCGGGCAAAGATAATGGTGCGCCAACCCCTGCTCACGAGCTCGGTGAACAGAAAAGTAGCCTCGGTGTTGGCGCTGCGCCTGGTAGACCTAGCCTGGTCAATGATCGGCGGATTCCAAAATGCAAAATCTTTCCCTCCATAAGGGGAGCCATCCTCATCGATCACCTCGAAGGGGAGCCCTACCAGCCTCTCGATATGCTCGCTGGGATTGGCGATAGTGGCCGAACAGCAGATGAACTGAGGGTTTGAACCATAGACGGAGCAAAGCCGCCTTAGCCGGCGTAGCACATGGGCTACATGGGAGCCAAATATGCCCCGGTAAACATGGGCCTCATCCACTACCACATAGCAAAGCTGACGCAGAAAGCGGTACCAGGAGTGGTGGTTGGGCAAGATGCCCAGGTGGAGCATATCTGGGTTGGTGAGCACCAGCCGTGCCGACCGCTTTATATTGCCTCGCTCCTCCAGGGGGGTATCACCATCGAAGATGGCGCACTCTAGTCCAGGAGCAAGTGTCCGTAAGCCGCGGAGTTGATCCTGGGCCAGCGCCTTGGTGGGAAAGAGATAGAGAGCACAACTCCGCTTTTCCCTTAGCGCCCGGTCCAACACAGGTACATTGTAGCAGAGGGTCTTGCCACTGGCCGATGGAGTGACGATAAAGGCATTCTTCCCCGAGCGGGCAGCGTTTATCGCCTGCGCTTGGTGGCTATAGAGGGGAAACAATACCAGAGCCTCAAGCCTCTCCTGAAGCGCAGGGTGGAGGGGTTCTGCCAGTCTGCCATAGCGCGGCTCGCGGCTTGGCCCTTGCTCGACATGGGCAATCTGATTTTTGTAGGAGGGATGTTCTTTAAGGTGATCCAAAAAAACCGAGGTATCCATTTCCCCCTCTAAAAGGCATGGATTATCTCCACCTCATAATCGAGCATCTCAACATCAAACCTGCTCTTCTGGATGAAATCCACCACCTTTGATAGGACCTCGTTAGCATGCTGAGCGCTGGTGCTGACGCAGGTTATCCCCAGGGTGACCAGTTGCCAAAGGTCCTGGTCATCGACCTCAGCTACGGAAACATTATACCTGCTTTTAACCCGTTCGATGATCGACTTTGAGATTTGCCGCTTCCCTTTAAGGGACTCGTTCTCCGGCAAGCGAAGCCTTACCATGCAAGCACCGATATTCATCATACCCTCCATGTGAGAAAAAGCCGAGACGTTTCCAAATACTTGGGGCATCTCGGCTCCTAAGCGGTTAGCAGCGTTAGCGTCGACTCTTCATCTTTGCGAAGCATTCATTACAATACACCGGTCGCCCACTCCTGGGCTCAAAAGGAACCTCGCACTCCTTGCCACAATCGGCGCAGATTGCAGGATACATCTCGCGGGGCCCTCGCTCACCAAAGCGCCCCCTTCGCCTCTCAGCTCGGCATTCAGGACAGTGGCTGGGATCGCGCTCCAGCCCGCGCGAAAAGTAAAATTCCTGCTCACCAATGGAGAATACGAACTCTTTGCCGCAATCACGACATACCAGAGTCTTGTCCTGCAAAGCTATGTTGACCTCCTTCCTAGTTAGGTAGTCGCCCCTCGTCGATGCAACTTCAAGACCCTGTTTGTCGGATTGCTAGAGCTTGCTTACGCTTAAACAAACCACTAGTCCGCTTTGCTGGGGCCGTGATTCTAAAACACCAATCCGGGCTCACCTGGCAACAGTATATATTAATAGCTCACCAGATGCAATCGCACTATATGACCCTTGTTTAGCTCCCCGCCCCATGTTACAATGAAATATTACCAAAGACATTGCTTATAGGGTGGTGGTCATGCCTCTGGATACAATATTTGTTAAAGGGGCACGGGAGCATAACCTCAAAAATATCGATGTCGCCATCCCCAGGGACAAGCTGGTGGTGATCACGGGCGTCTCTGGGTCGGGGAAGAGCTCGCTTGCCTTTGATACTATCTATGCCGAGGGGCAGCGTCGTTATGTCGAGTCCCTATCAGCTTATGCCCGCCAGTTCCTCGGCCAGATGGAAAAGCCCGATGTAGACTATATAGAGGGGCTCAGCCCTGCTATTTCCATCGACCAAAAGGGGCCGGGCAGAAATCCTCGTTCCACGGTGGGCACGGTGACTGAGATCTACGACTATCTGCGGTTGCTCTTTGCCCGTGTTGGTCACCCCCACTGCCCCAGGTGCGGGCAGGAGATCTCACAGCAAACGGTGCAGCAAATTGTGGATGCTCTAGTAGAGCTCCCAGCGGGGACCAGGATCATGATCATGGCCCCATTGATTAAGGATCGCAAGGGGGAGCACCTTGGGGTTTTCGACGACCTGAGGAAGGCAGGCTATGTGCGGGTTAGGGTCGATGGGCACATTCACGACCTCTCTGAGGATTTCGACCTGGATAAATACAAGCGGCATACCATCGAGGCGGTGGTCGATAGGCTGATCATTGAGGGGCAAGAGCAACAAAGTCGTTTCGCCGATTCAGTGGAGACCTCGCTCAAGCTGGGTGCCGGGGTGGTGCTGGTTAAGGTTCTCGATGGTGAGGAACTCCTCTTCTCGGAGCACTTCGCCTGCGTGCGCTGCGGCATCAGCCTGGGGGAGATCGCCCCCAGAACCTTCAGTTTCAACAGCCCCCACGGTGCCTGTCCCACATGCACCGGGCTCGGAATAAAGATGGAGATCGACCCCGACTTGGTCATTCCCAACAGGGAACTCTCCATCGCTGAAGGGGCAATCCGACCCTGGACCCGAGCAAGCTCCATGAGTCCCTGGTATACCAGCATGCTGGAATCTGTAGCCCGCAAGTATGGCTTCTCGGTACACGTTCCGGTTAAGAATCTAACCGAAGAACAGCTTAGGATTGTCCTGTATGGCAGTGGCAGTCAATTGATAACCGTGCGACATGAAACCCATCTGGGTAGAACTTATCAGTATGATGCCCACTTCGAAGGTGTAATCCCCAACCTAGAGCGGCGTTTCCGGGAGACCGAGTCCGAATACATACGTGCAGAGATAGAGCGCTACATGACAACCCACCCCTGCCCGGCGTGCCACGGGCAGCGACTCAAGCCCGAGTCCCTTGCGGTAACCATCGGGGGCAATAACATCGCTCATGTGAGCGCGCTGTCCATTGATCAGGCAACAGCGTGGCTCGGGCAGCTCAGTAGCGACGGGAAAGCGAAGCCACTGCTCAGCGAGCGTGAGCTTATCATAGCTCGCCAAGTCCTCAAGGAGATTCGCGCCCGATTGGGCTTTCTCAAAGATGTAGGGCTCGATTACCTCACTGTGGACCGTGCCTCGAGCACCCTCTCCGGCGGCGAGGCACAGCGAATTCGCCTGGCTACCCAGATCGGCAGCGGCCTCATGGGGGTGCTCTATATCTGCGACGAGCCCACGGTGGGACTCCATCCTGCCGATGACTATCGCCTCATTGAAACCCTGAAAAAGCTCAGGGACCTAGGTAACACCATCCTGGTGGTGGAGCACGATGAAGCGATGATGAGAGCCGCAGACCACATCATCGACATGGGCCCCGGCGCCGGGGAGCATGGTGGGGAGATCGTGGTCACGGGAACTATCGAGGACATTATCAACTGCCCCGATTCCATAACCGGTCAGTACTTGAGCGGGCAAAAGGAGATCCCCCTTCCCAAAAGGCGCCGCGCCGGCTCGGGGAGCGAAATGGTGATCAGGGGTGCGCGCCAGAACAATCTGAAGAATATTGATGTTCACATCCCCCTGGGGAGGTTCGTTTGCATCACCGGCGTATCGGGATCGGGCAAGAGCACCCTCATCGATGATATCCTGTACAAAAGGCTAGCCCAGATATTCTACAAGGCCAAGAACCGCCCCGGCGATTGCGATAGCATCGAGGGGCTAGAGTACATCGATAAGGTGGTGAATATCGACCAGTCGCCCATCGGACGCACCCCGCGCTCCAACCCGGCAACCTATACCGGCACCTTCACCCCGATTCGCGAACTATTCGCCTCGGTGCCTGAGGCGCGCATGCGTGGCTATCCCCCGGGGCGTTTCTCATTCAATGTTAAGGGGGGGCGCTGTGAGGCATGCAGCGGTGAGGGCTATATACAGATCGAGATGCATTTTCTCCCCGATGTTACTGTCCTCTGCGAGGTTTGCAAAGGAAAGCGCTACAACCGTGAGGCATTGGAGATCCGCTTCAAGGGGAAGAACATCGCCGAGATCCTGGAGATGAGTGTCGAGGAGGCTGTTTCATTCTTCGAGCATTTCCCTAAAGTGAGAAGCAAGCTGGAGACGCTATGCGACGTAGGCCTGGGCTATATAAAGCTGGGGCAGCCGGCGACCACTCTATCCGGAGGTGAGGCGCAGCGGGTGAAGCTCGCCACTGAGCTTTCCAAGCGGGCCACGGGGAGAACGCTCTATATCCTCGATGAGCCCACTACCGGGCTGTCCTTCGAGGATGCTGCCGCGTTGCTTCGGGTGCTCCACCGCCTCGTCGATTGGGGCAATACTGTGGTTCTCATCGAGCACCACCTCGACATGATCAAGAACACCGACTATGTCATCGACCTCGGTCCCGGTGCCGGCGACCGCGGGGGATATGTCATCGCCACCGGAACGCCGGAGGAAATCACCGAGGTGGAGTCTTCCTATACCGGTCAATACCTGAAGAGGATGCTGGAAAAGCGCCCCGACAGGCTGGAAACCGTTCAGGCGTGAGGAGGACCCAAGTGGCTGAGGATAAAGACCAACCTATCTGGAGGATACCGACCGGCAAGTCTGAAAAAATGATATGTGGGAGTTTCAGAGGGTTATTGCAGGATATCTGGTTTCTCACAAAAAACGTGAGGTCAGTTATGAAGCTACAGAGAGGAAAGCTGGTGCCTCGCGCTTTCCGCGAAAGGCTTATGCTGGCGGTCGTCTCAGTGTATGGCTGTCGCTATTGTTCCTGGCTTCACACTGGGGCAGCACTACGATGCGGTATTGCCGAAGAGGAGATCGTAGCGCTTCTCACTGGTAGCGTGGACAACTGTCCCCAGGAAGAGGCGGTCGCGGTGCTCTATGCCCAGCACTGGGCCGATTCCGACGCCAAACCAGAGCCTGAAGCAGTGAAAAGGGTGGAGCAAACCTACGGCGCGGAAAATGCCAAAGTGATAGACTCAATACTGCATATGAACCGGATTGGCGAATATGTATTTAGCGTCTGGGGCCTGTTTCTCTACCGGGTCTCCTTTGGCAAGTGGGGGAGATGAACGCATTGATAGTATCGCTGAGTCTTAACCAATGAACAATGCCACATTTGCTCAGCTAATTAAGCATTGAGTACATCAAGAAAAACGTAAAGGATGAAAAAAGCAAGGTGGCGTGTAAAAGATGACCAGAGACGATGCCCTTGACTCCATCGAGGCCAATGTAGAGAACCAGAACCTCATCAACCACATGCTGGCCACCGAGGCCATCATGAGGGCGTTGGCGAGGCGGTTTGGCAAGGATGAGGAGGAATGGGGGCTGACCGGCCTGCTGCATGACATCGATGTGGAGCTCACCGAAGGGGACATGCATTCTCACAGCAAGCTGGGGGCGGATATCGCCCTGGAGCTTGGCGCCCCAGAGGAGGTGGCGCAAGCCATTCTATGCCACAACGAAGCTCACGGCATCACCCCCCAAACCCTGCTGGAAAAGGCCCTCTGCTGCGCCGACCCCCTGACCGGTCTCATCGTTGCCGGGGCACTGGTACGTCCGGATAAAAAGCTTGAGGAGCTCACCACCAAGTCCTTGATGAAGCGCTTCGGCGAAAAACGCTTCGCTGCCGGGGCGAACCGAGAGCAAATCGCCAAGTGCGGCGAGATCGGCCTTGAGCTTGAGGACTTCATCGGGTTGGGGCTCGAGGCGATGAAAGGTATCGCCGAGGATATAGACCTCTGAGACGAGGGGTGCTCTTTTGCCATTGAAAGGTAGAATAACTATACGCCAGATGGAGATAGATGACATCCCATCGGTCTACCACCTTGGGGAGAGTCTCTTCACCAGCGAAGAGTTCCCTATACTTTATCGTACCTGGGATGCCTATGAGGTAACCGATTATTTCACCTCGAACCCCGACTATTGCCTGGTGGCCGAGGCAGACCAAAGGATCATCGGCTTCATCATGGCCACCACCATCGAGAAGGAGGGCACTGCCTGGAAGAAGTACGGTTATATAGCTTGGCTAGGTGTGGATGAGGCCTTCCAGCGTAGGGGTCTTAGCCGCCGACTGTATCGTGAGTTAGAGCATCGGCTTCTAGAGGACGGGGTGAGGATGATTATCGCCGACACCGATGGCGACAACGAGGAGGCCATCGCCTTCCTCAACAGGATGGGCTTTACCCCTCGCAGCCGGCACATGTGGCTGGCCAAGACCCTCCGCCGTCGACCGGTCGAGAAGGCTGTTAAAACCGAGCCTACGCCGGCAACCACCACCCTGCCGCCACAGGCTTAGTTAGGCTAGAGAAACACCTGTATGTAGTGAGATCGGCTTTGAGCTGGTCGCGATGAATGACATCGCTGAGGGGATAGGGCTGTAATAGGGTATAATAATATTGCGAAAGGAGGTGAAGAATGAGCGAAGAGAAGACTAGCAGCACAGGCCTTGAGTCCAACATCGGCGGACTACTCTCGTACGTGCTGGGCTGGATAACCGGCCTTATATTCTTCCTGATAGAGGAGAAGGACGAATTTGTCCGCTTTCACGCCATGCAGTCTATAATCTTCTTCGGTGCCATAACCGCATTCGCGATTGTATTGGGTTTCTTACAGTGGATTCCCGGCCCGGTGGGTGTTCTGTTCACCGTGCTCACATCGCTTGTGGGACTTTTTGCCTTTGTGATGTGGATCGTGCTCATGGTGAAAGCCTACCAGGGGGAGCGCTTCAAGCTGCCCGTGGCCGGCGAGCAGGCCGAGAAATATTCGACAAAGCGATAGGCTTAAGTAGTAGGTAAAGACATCGCCGAGGTGCTAGAGTTGCGAAGCGGATGAGGCGAACCCAGAGTTCGTCTATGTGACTGAGATATGAAATCTATTATCGATGGTTTATGGCATCGCCTATATCTAATGAGACCCAAAGAGTTTCATTGGCCACATAGTGCAATTTATAGTTATATTGCTTCAGTAATGGAACCAGCGTATGAGCATATTGCGCGCCAGACCGCTTTGCCTCAATACATTGAAACCCTACTTGATATTGGCGGTGGTGATGGTAGGCTCGCTGTCGCTTTGGCCAGACAATACCCTAGTCTTTTAACAATAGTAACAGCAGATATCTCTAAGGATATGGCACATCGTGCTCGAAAAATGGCTGAGAAGAATGGCCTTGGCGATAGAATTCATTCGGAAGTTAACGATGTTCACAATCTAAGCTACGAGGATAGTTATTTTGATGCGATAGTCAGTTTCGGTTCTATGCATCATTGGCGGGACCCGGTAAAAGCCTTCCGTAACTTGGATCGTGTGCTTAAACCAAAGGGCATTTTATTTGTTATCGACGGCTATTATAGGCCATCGTTTAACAGCATAAGAAGAGCAGTTTCAGCATTTGGTGGCTCAATATGGACATCGATTGCCTATTGGATAGGGAGTAAGGATGTTCTCTCATATAGTGAAATCGCTCAGATTGTTAATAGGTCTGAGATTAAATATCTCTCAATTCTATGTGATGAACAAGTTCTGGCTGTTGGAGGAACAAAAGAGTCGTAATATAATTAATGTGATTGGGATTGGAACTTGACATCCGCATGAACCATTTTTTCGCATAGTCTATCTGTTATGAAGTGACCATGAGTGAACACAAGAAGAGAGTGCTAATCCTGGGTGCAGGCTCAGCAGGGATCGGGGCTGCAGAGGCTCAGGCCGGATCTGGTCATATTGGCCTCACGCCCGGCTGTGCATATCTCAATAGTCAGGCCAATGCATTCCATCTTTGGAGCGGGTAGGAGAGGGAATCTGACTTCGGCTGTTGCCGCTTTTGTCGGTCATCTGGTTTGTGCGCTTGAATACTCCGTACTTGGCAAAGCCCCTATCCCCTATTTCTTCCTCACCGGGAACCTGACCTCGGTAAGCAGCTCCTCCGGCGGCGTCTTCTCCGGCTCGCTCAGGTAGACTTCTTCACCGGGCCCCACAATCTCGTATCCGTTCTCCATGATCCACCCCGCAAGTGCGCCCCATGTAGCTCCCACCTGATCGAAGGGCCCCTTGTGCATGGTAGCGGCCATCTCAACTCCTGCCACTCTCTTCACGCCCAGGCCAAGCTCATCGGGGCCGCTGGGGGGAACATCCCCGGCTATAGGGCTGCGAAGTTCCCACAACAGTTCCTCGTCGGGAACCTGTCCAGGGACGTTGAAATAGACCCCAATCGGCGGTCCAGCGGGGACATAGCCTTTTCCCACGGTCCAGTGATAGAGCTTGCCAAAGGCATCGCCTATCAGGCTATAGGGCCCCTTCATCGAAAGCAAAGCGACGGTCATCGGCTCCGTCTTTTTAACTGTTACCTCTATTGCCATCTCAACCTCCTCAGAGCAGTATAGCCAAGATTAAGCCTAACATTGCCCCGCTGTCAATGTCTAGCTCACCTCGATCATTGAGCCCTCCACCGTTTTGGTTACCTCAATACGCTGATCAAAGGCGTCCTTTAGCTCCTCGATATGGGTGATCACTAATATCTTATCGAAGTCATCCTGAATGGAGTTTATCGCCTCCACCAACCGCTCCCTGCCGCTGACGTCCTGGGAGCCAAATCCCTCATCGATGATCAGTGTGGGCAGTGGTG
>Ga0209427_10005704_pt1 | contig 14270 bp, 14 predicted proteins | sample DeeMarSWOR136_30_FD_187465 | JGI IMG/M metagenome (GOLD analysis project Ga0209427, IMG submission 187465) | Marine sediment microbial communities from White Oak River estuary, North Carolina - WOR-1-36_30 (SPAdes) (version 2) | ecosystem: Environmental > Aquatic > Marine > Intertidal zone >... | reverse complement strand
ATTCATGGAATCCCCCCAGAAAACATCGAGTGGCTTGGATTTATCGACGGTCTCGTTTATTTTACTAAAGATTTAATCGAAAAGTTCAGGATTTACCTCGAGAAAGAAAAACCAGATGTAATTTTTGCTCCCGAACCAATATATACTTGGTATTACCACATGGACCACATTAACACGGGACGAGCTGTATTTTACATTATTCACAAAAAGCTCGTGGATTTTACCCCAAATATCTATTTTTATAATACGATAAGTCCAAACTTCCTTTTTCCGTTTAATCAAGACGAATACGATTTAGCGGAGAGATTACTCGCGTGCCATAAAACCCAATACTGGCTAATAAACAACATGAAGCTTATGTATGTCCCTATTATTCGATACTACGGTATGAAACTACGCGGATGGAAGTACGCCGAATCGTACCGACGCGTTTTTCTTAAGGAAGAAAATAAGAAGAAAAACAAACCGTCGTTTTTAGTTCGAGTTTTCTCTCACTATTTTAATAGCCTTCCTTTTTTCCAAGCAAAATATCCCCAAGATGTGTTAAAGGAGCTCAAAGAAAAAAAACAAAATCTATAAATGGACGCTCAAAAAATAGTAAAGTATGAACGATATTTTTGCTTGGACAGTAATTATCATTTTATTGGTACTTGTGGTATATTTCGCCATAAAATTTTTGAAAACAAAACTGTTCTATTTTTCAAAAATGGATTCAAGTCAGGTGTTTACCAAGGATGTTAAAATACCAATAGGGGATATAGAATTAAGCGGAAAGCTCATTTTTCCTAAATTTGTGTTGGATGAAAACAACCGTCCCAAGGAAAAATTACCATTGATATTTTTCAATCACGGTTGGTCGGCGGGTATAGATATTTCAATGACATGGGCACCTGCATATGCAATCGCCATCGGAGGGCCATACGCGGTGTTGCTGTACGATTGCAGGGGCCACGGTAATAGTCCGGGAAAAAGAATTTTTAGCGAACAAATTTTTGACGACATACCAGAAGTATTTGATTTTGGAGAAAAACTGGAAGATATCGATCCAAATCGCCTGGGATTTATCGGTTTTTCTTTCGGTGGCGAAGTGGCTCTAAGTCGCGCGTATCCAGATAAAAGAATAAAAGCGGTCGTCGCTTGTTGCACTCCTCATAACGCGAAGATAAACTTTTCAAGAAAACCTGCAACTTTTAAAGATAGAATGATGCTATCTATGTTGAAAGCGAGAGGCGTTAATCACAAAAACATAACGGACGAGATGAATAAGAGCATCTCTCCAGAGTTTGTAATAGATGGAAGTAAAAGCGATTTAAACAGCAGGGTAATGTTGGTTCACGCAAAAAACGATAAGACGATCAGTTTCATTGAATGCGAAAAGAATCGAAAAGCTCTGAATTCACCGGAGGAGAATGTTCTATTCTTTGAAAATGGAGGACATGCAATGTTCCATCAAGAATTATCGATTGTTGCAAGTGCATTGAGATTCTTTAAAGAGAAACTATGATTTTTTTTTGTTTTTTCTTATACTTTATCAAAAATAAGTTTATTAGTGTTTTTGAACATTTTTAAACATAAAATTCAGTTATAATGGTGACAATAATGTCAGAACAATTAAGAACAACGGTTCGTTTAAAACTGGAAAAAGACATGATATTTAAATGCGATATGGGAAATATGAAAGTTAAAGAATGCTACATTGACGATACCAACGAAGAGGAATTCGATACATGGGGTCCAAATCCGTCCAAATTATTAGCTTCAGCTGTTCTTGGCTGCATGAGCGCAAGTTTGGTGTTTTGCGTAGGAAAAAAAGGATTAAAATTTGATGATTTTGAATCTGAAGCTGAATATGTGGCAGAAAGGAACGATAAAGGCTTTTGGCGAGTTAAAGAAATTAATGTTAAATTAAAGCCAACAACGAACGACGAGTCCGTCATTAAAAGGTTAAAACACTGTGAAAAATTCTTCGAAGATTACTGCGTTATTACTCAATCTGTAAGACAAGGTATAACTGTCAACGCTCAGCTTGATTATTAGCATATTTTTAAATAATTTCTTTTTCTATATCACAGATTTTTAACTTTATACTAAGTTTTTTTAGGACGAATAATCATAATTATACCATTATGACAGTAATTATTCCAAAGGAAGAGTATTTGAAAATCGTAGCTTCTGCAGTTAGGTTTGCTAACGCGAGAATTCCAGAAGACGATTGGTTAGAAGTAAGTGGAGTAATCATTGGTAGAAACGAGGGAGAAGATGTTATTGTATCTGCTGTATATCCAATAATGCATCAAGAACTTGACAAAGACGCAGTTATAGATCAATACAAATGGAAAGACGAGGACTATGAAGCGCTATACATAATCGACGACGACGCTTTTTCGAGAGGGGATTTTACTGTGGGATGGTATCATAGTCATCCGGGATTCAAGGTAATGATGTCACACATAGATATCAGAACTACCTTAAGTTATCAGATAAACAATCCAATGGCAATTTCTTTAGTATTTAATCCTTTGAGACTAGTTAAACAGATCGAATTACCCGATAAGAAAGGAAATCCGGATATTCCATTACATAATGACCCTGGATTTAAAATTTTTAGATTAACTGACGTTAATAAAGGAATTCAGGCTAGTTATCACCCCGTGGATTTTAGAGTTGAGGGATTTGATAGTCCAGAACAATTAGTTCAATTAACTCAAGGATTTATTGTTGATATAACGAATCTCCTTCCAAAAGACGGAGTTGTAGAATCATATCAAAGCCTTGTAAATAAATCTGTTGAAGAATTGAACGCACAATTAATTGGAACAGAAGAGTATCTTAAAACTTTAGCGATGAAGGGCGAGACTTCTAGAATTCCTGATGTTTTACAGAATCAATCTAGAGATATCAAGATTTCTGCTGAGAGAATTAATAAAAAAATAGAGAAAATGAAAAGGTTTTTAGACTACTTAGAATACAAGGAAAGAGCAACGATTGTACCTGCGGCTCTCGAGATACTTAAAATTTGGGAGGAAAAAGTTGCGAATTTAGATTCTGCATTACAAACAATCTCTCAAAAATTCTAAAAGAGAGTTTTTTCCTATCTTTTTCTATTTCTACAATGTCAAGGATTAAATGTATCATTAAATTAATAAAGAATTATAATTTTTGAGTAATCAAAAGGCTGGCTATAAATCGATGAAGAAAATTAATTTTCCTTTTACTGCAGTAATCGGACAAGACAAAATGAAAATAGCGTTAATTCTTAACGTCATTGATCCTCAAATAGGAGGCGTTCTTCTATCAGGTCACAGAGGAACCGGAAAATCGACAGCGGTTCGATCGCTCATCGATGTAATGCCAGAAATTAAAGTCGTGAAAGACTGCCCGTTCGCCTGCAACCCCAACTCAGATATCGAAGATATGTGCGAAATCTGTCAGATTAAAGTTAAGGAAAAAAATTTTGAAGTCGAAACTAGGCAAATGAGATTGGTGAATTTGCCTTTAGGGGTTACCGAAGATATGGTTTGCGGTAGTTTGGATATTGAACGAGTGCTAGCAGAAGGTATTAGAAGCTTACATCCAGGATTGTTAGCAAAGGCAAATAGGGGCGTATTATATATTGATGAAGTAAATCTCTTACAAGATCACATCGTTGATACTCTTTTGGATTCTGCCGCTTCGGGAGTCAATATTATCGAGCGCGAAGGTATCTCTGTTTCGCATCCTTCGAGATTTATTCTAGTTGGTTCGATGAATCCCGATGAGGGCGATTTACGGCCTCAAATTGCGGACCGTTTTGGTTTAGAAGTAAAAATTGTAGCTCCATTTGATCCAAAAATACGAGCTGATATCACTAAGAAAGTGATAGAATTTGACGATAATCCCAAAGAATTTAACGCCCAATTTGAATCGAAACAAGAAGAACTAAAGCAAAGAATAATCCAAGCAAGAAAAATTCTGAAAGATGTAAAAATACCCGATTTAATATTCCAATTTGTCTCTAATGTCGTGAGTGAGCTAGGTATTTTTTCTCAAAGAGCAGATATTTCATTTATCCGCTGTGCTCGTGCAAACGCTGCCTTTAATAATAGGACCAATGTATTAAACGAAGACTTAGAAATTGCTCTGGACCTCGTATTCGAACATAGAATGGAATTTGTCGATGCGACCATAACTGCAAAGGAAGTAAAAGGTAAAATTATAGATGCTTATGGAAAAATCAAAGAGGCTTACGAGAATTTAGATGTATTCAAACCAAATAAAGAAACTGAAGGACCGTTAAAGTCCTCAGACGAAGCTCAAGAAGAATTTAAAAGACAGTCGGTCGATAAAAATAAGATAAATATTCCTGAAACTAAAGAGCAGAAGCTTCCTCCACCGCTAGACCCAGAAAGAAAGAATCAATTCGATCCTGCGGGCGGGTGGAAAGTGAAAAGGATTCCTGAAGACGAACTTCTTAATACAGAACAACTTAAGCCAAATGGGCTTCAATCGTTTGTTTATAAATTGGAAGAAAAGGTCTTATCGATTTTAGATAATATCAGGAATAATCAGAAATTTTCAAACTTTGGAGGGAGGGGTACTGGTCATAGAACGAAATTTACTTCCAGTAAAAAAGGCCACTATATATCTTACAAAAGACCTTTGGAATACCCAAGAAATATTGCATTAGATGCATCTATTAGGAGTTATTTGAAAAATTTAACGTTTAATCCCACTCAAACCGAATTTCCACTTAGATTAGATAAAACCGATATAATGGAAAAAGTTTTTGAGTTTAAAGCACCTCTCGCGTTATTTTTCATTTTAGACGCGTCTGCTTCGATGTATAGCGTATTAAAACAAATGACTAACGTTATTGAAGCACTTCAGAGAGAAGGATATAAAAAAAAGGATAAAATTAGCGTTATAATGTTTCGCGGAAAAGACGCTATTGTGCTTCAGAAACCTACAGTAGCCTTAAAAACCGCGTTAGGGAAAATTAAGAAACTTGAGGGAAAATCTTACACTCCAATGGCTACAGCACTACAAAAATGCATGAAGATGATAAATATCGAAAAAATGCGAAATCGAAATATAATTCCTGTGATTTTTATTTGTAGCGATTGTGGTGCTAACATATCCTTAACTCATCCCGATTTAGTTGCTCAAGTAGAAGCTGATTATAACGTAATAATTGAAGAACTAAAGGATATCGCGACAAAATTGGCAAAACAAAAAATCAAAATTATCGTTTTAGAACCGAGAAAATCTTGGGCAACGAGAAATTTAGGCGTGCACCCTTTTTCGGCCGATCAGATTAAGAAGAATTTTAAAGCGTTCGGTAAAGCTGATTTTTTTAAGTTCAACGAGATTGATCCAACAAAAACCATTCTTCGGTTAAAAAGAGTCCTTTAATATAAGCTCGATAGAAGATCTAGCAATGGTTAAAAAAAAAAGGAAAGTTCTTATTTCTGGATTCAACGCTAGACCTTTGGCGAAATCTTTATTTAAAGCGGATTACGATGTCTATGCCGTTGATTTTTTTGGAGATTCGGATTTGTATAAATTTGTAAAGGACGCAAAAATAATTTTTCAAGAATTAAAAACTGATTACCAAACATCGAAATCCCAATACAGCGATGCGATGGCTAATTTAACGGTTGAAATGATTGAAAAACACCCAGATTTGGATTATTTAATCGTTGGAAGTGGTTTAGATGACAACATTATTGGTAGGGATAAAATATTCAAGAAGATTGAAGAATTTAATCATAAGATTTTATATTTAGGAAATAATAACGAAACGATCGAAAAATCGAGAGATATTCTTCGAATTTATTCTTATTTAGATGTTAGGGGTTATAAAACGCCAAAAACTCGACCTTTTGATTACAAAATCATTAAAGAAGGGTCCGTTCAATACCCGTTTATTTTAAAAAAAAAGCAAAGTTCTGGGGGTATAAGTATATTTGAAATTAAATCAAAAGCCTATTTGCAGAAATTGGGCAAAGATATTGAAGAATTTAACGTTTTATTTAAAGATTGGTTCGTTCAAGAATACATTGATGGAATTGACGTTAGTTGCACAACAATTAGTAATAAGCACGAGGCAAAAATTATATCTATAAATAATCAAATAATTGGAGCGAAATATCTTAACGCACCTAGCGATTTTGTTTATTGTGGAAATGTTGTACCCACGAACATTAGAAAAAATTCCATAAAACTAATTTCTAAAATTTCTCTAAATTTGGTTGAGCGACTAAATCTTATCGGAATTAATGGTTTTGACTATGTGCTAAAAGCAGGTTATCCTTATTTGATGGAGATTAATCCGAGAATTCCCGGTTCAATTAGAGCTTCTGAATTATATTTAGATCGAAATTTACTCCAGGAACATATCTTAAGTTGCATTAATCCTAATGAACCACTTAAATTAGTTGGGCGAGCTTCAAGAGGATATGATTTTGTGGCAAAATTGGTGTATTTTGCGCCAAAATTCGTACATTTTGAAAAAATCGAGAAATTGAAAAATATAAAACATGTAAAGGACATTCCATCGGAAGGGCGGAGCATACATTCACAAGAACCATTATGCAGTGTTTTGTACGGAGCTTACAAATACACTGAAGCTTTCTGTGGGGCATTAAACATAATAAAAAAGATTGAAAAACAAATAAATTAAGATGGCTTTTTAAACTCGCTAATAATTTCCTTTATTCTCGCGATATAATGTCCTATTTGCTCGTTTCTTTTCTCGGGGATTGCAACGCATAATATCCTTTCCGAGTCAATTTGATGGATAATAACGGAACCAATCTCGCAGCGTATTACTGAATATTCGACTGTGTTTTTTAGTAGAACATTTGTTAAGTTATATAGCGCTGATGATACCGCAGATAACATAGATTCGGGCATAACTGACTCAATTTTAATGGGTAAACCGCTCGTTGTTATGATAGCTACAGAGAGAGCGGTGGGTATTGCTCGTTTTATCGCAACAAAAATATCTTGCTGAATGTATTTTGAAGTTTCCACGAAAGCGGAAAGTTTAACCCCAAATTCTAATAATTTTTCTTCGTGTAAAGTTAAACCTTCTAATTCGGTTAATTCTCGATTTAAAACTGCAGAGAGTATTACATTCCGGGTAAGGATTGAAATTAGGATCTCTGATTTGCCGATTGTTGTGTTATAATTTACCCTTTGGTTTAGTAATTGCTTTGAAAGGTTTGATGATAAGAACATTAAACTACTTGCACCAGCGATGATTTCTTGAGCTGGCAATTTAAAATCCTTTTTGAAGCTAGAACCAATTAAATCCCCTCCGGGAGTTCCAACGCTAAGACCTAAGATTGCAGAATTTTCCTCCATAAACTTTTGAATTAAGTTCTCAACTTCGATGACAAATTGATCTGAATTTAAGCTCATAACATTAACAAAGATGTATAGAAATTTAAACATTTATGAAAGTAAGAAGAATTAAATAATTTTTTGTCGTTATAAATTATCGTAAAGATAGAAACACTATTATGTGTAAAATCTTTTGAAGCTAAAATGGAAGAGAAAAATGAAATAATAGTTGTGATTCTAGCGGGAGGAATGGCCACACGATTATCGCCCTTATCAGAAAGAATCCCTAAACCGCTTATGCCTATTGGTTCGAAACCAATCATACATCATATAATATATAATTTTAAAGAGGCTGGATTTTCTAAGTTCATTATTTTAGTTGGATATAAAGCGGAAATGATAGAAGACTACTTCTCCAATTTCCCAGATATTAATATTAGTTATGTCACTCAATTAGAACAGAAGGGCATGGCAGATGCTGTTTTAATTTGTTCAAACTTCATAAAGAAGAATTTGACCGGAGAAAAAAAATTTAGATTCTTCGTTACCGCATCGGATTTACTACTCACGCCGTCACAAATCAATGATATGTTTAATATATACCTTCGATACGAATCGGACATAGTATTAAGTTTGATGAAATCGTTAGATGTTCAAATGGCTGAAGGATTTGCGAATATTGGTATCGAAAAAGATTTTGATATGGCTATGGAGGCAAGAGGCTTAAAAATTAAAAAAATATTAGAAAAACCGAATGAGAAGAACATAATGTCTTATTTCTATTCTACGCCGATTTATTTTTTTAGCAATAAAATCGTAGAATATTTGGGAAAAGTCAGCGAGTCTGAACGAGGAGAGTTGGAGCTACAAGATGCCATTCAGATGGCAATAGATAACGGGAATTTAGTAATGGGGATTGACATCTTTAAAAAAGAATTGAAAGTTGAGGATATTGGGAAATTTCACTTAACATTCTTAACAGATTTAATTACAATGAATAGGGAATATCTAAGAAGCTTAAATTCAAATTCCACTCATTCAATATTATTAGACAATGTTATAATCGGAGAAGATGTAGAAATTGATACATGTATTATTAATGAAAATTGCGTCGTTGGAGATTTTACAAAATTACATAATGCAATATTATTTAGAAACGTAAATCTTGGCGTTAATGTTAGTTTAAATAATTGTATCGTCGTCGAGAACACTCAAATCCCAGATAAATATAGTGGTCAAAATTTGCTTATAATGCAAAATTCTGATGGAGAATTAATGGAAATAGAGATTAGTTAAAAAGTTAAATTTGAAAAATGAATTTTTAAATTGGAAAAAAGCAAATAATAAATTATTATCGAAAATTAATTTAAATATCACCACGTAAGAATATCTTTATTTAATAGTGGGACGCGAATATGAACAATTCTGACAAGGATAAAGAACTAGAAGATCTAAGAAAAACTATTGAATTAAAAGAAGGCCAAATCAGTACGCTTAATAATACTTTAAAAACGAAGGATGATTTAATTAAGACTCTCCAAGACTCTTTAGGTTTAAAGGAAAACCAAATTAAAAGTAAAGATCAAACAATACAAGAATTACAACAACAAGTAGAAGAAAGTTCAGGATCGACATTAGACGCGGCGGCTTTAGAAGAAAGGGATAAAAAAATAGCAGAGTTAGAAGAAGAAATAACTGTATTGAACGAGGAACTAGCTGCTGCTGACGAAGACATTGAAAACCTGACAGAACAACTCGAAAGCGGGACGAGGAGCGCACCGACATCAACTTCGAGTTTTCACCCATTTAGTGATTTTACGACTATTTCAATTAAGAGAGAAGCGTTAATTAATAAAATAAAGGAAATCTTATCCAAAGCTCTGCATACTGTTACGATATCTGCCCCTTCTATTATAGATCTTCAAGATTTAGACTTGTATGAGGTAAAATCGTCAGTCAATATGAAAATTAGTTGCCTAATTGATCCTAGCCTTGATGAGCATATCGATTTGTTAGAAGAATTCGAAAGCCTAGATAACTTAAATGTGAGAACCTACGAAAGCGGAGATCGTTGGGTGATTCTTAGAGATGGAGAAGAACTGTTCTTTGCCGCCTGTGGGACCAAAGAAGATAATTTCCTAACCTTCTATACTAAAGACTCAAATCACATAAAACTCTTTAATAGTTTAGTAATGGAAGCGTGGCTGAGAAGTAGAAAAATTTAATTTTGAGATTATGCTATTATATTTAGTTTTAGAGACATAAGATCAAGTATAGTTCAATTGTTCCTTCCATTCTTCGATTTTAGTCTTTATTTCCTCCCGATACTCATCCGAAATATCTCCAATCTCCCTATTGACTGTTGAAGCAAGCCGTAGCATCTCGAATAATACTTTATGGAACTTAATAAACTGCTTTAGTAAATCTGAAGCTAATTTAAGAGAAACACCTATTTGTCGATAATTTTGAGATATATCAATATCAATTAACAAATTATGAAAAACATCCTCCTTACTTGTAAGTTTCATAATTCTTTGAGCGGCAAGTTCTTGTGCCTCTTCTGATAATTCTGGTGTAGGTTCTGGCTCTTTTTCCTGAAGAGTCTCTTCTGGGGGTTTTGGTACTGGTGGTAATTCCGATTTGGTACTTGAGGGCGCCTCTGGAGCTGGACTAGGGACAGGAGCTGGCGCAATTTCTGGTTGTGGCTTATTTTCTGGTCGTTTTGGTAAAGATTTAAGATCTGGTCGCTTTGGTGCGGGTGTCATCACTTCAGATTCGGGACTTAGTATGGGTTCTGGTGGTTTTGGTACGGGAGAAATTACTGGTTCAGTGCGATTTTCTGGTTCATAAGCTGGTACTGGTTCGGATGCAGGTTCTGGCTCTGATTCTGGTTCTGGTTCAAAAGCTTCTACTGGTTCGGGTGCGGGCTCTAGTTCTGATTCTGGTTCTGATTCTAGTTCTGGCTCAGGTTCTGGTTTATAAGATGGAATCGGTTCGGAGGAAGGTTCTGGTTCTGTCTCCGAGCTTGATTCTTTAATTGTTTTTATATCTTCAAGAGTAGGCAATTCACTTTCGTCTCCAAATTCTTTCAAATCGTCAGCAGGAGATTCTTTTGTTTCGACCATTTCGACATCCAGCAATGTAGTATCTTCAATAATTTCCATCTTGACTTTCTTTTTCTTTTTTCCTTTTTTCTTTTCCCCTTCTCCTATTTGCTCGAAATCTATTTCTCGCATACGTCGGTCGATATCTTTAAAAGATTTAGTAACATTTGTCATTAATTGCTTATTTTCTGCAATTTGTATTTGTATCTTCCCAAGATAATCCATTGCCTCTTGAACGCGATTGTAAGAATCGTGAATTTCGTTAAATTTCGAAATAAGAGTGAATACAATTTCTTCAAATCTAGAAGAAAATTTCTCAAACATGTCTTGTAATTTTTTTATTTCATCGTTTTCGGACATAATTTTACCACCTACTCCTGCATTCTTTTGATCTGATCTAATTTATTGAGCAATGTTCTAACAGTATCTTCAATATTTTGGAGAATTTGTTGTTCTTCGCTTCCTTTCGCTTTTAATTTCTTTAAAAACTCTGTGTTATCTACTAAATCACAAGCGTTTGCGTTAAGACTTTCTAATTTTTCTAAAAACGATTTGGAAATTCCCGAAAACGATTCTAAGAAAATATCCAATTTTTGCGAAAAATCGTTAATAATTTTCTCATCCAAGTATTATCTACCCGTGAAAATTTTTTATTCTCTATTACTTAGTAATAATTAATCTTTAAAAATTGATCTCTTGAAATAAAAATTAAGTTATAACGGAACGATGTTAGATAGAAAATTCATAAATTACGAATTTGACCCAAGCGAGAAAAAAGTAACTCGATGGGAGATTGCTCAATTTGCAAAAGCGATTAGAGATTTCAATCCTATTTATTTCGATATAAACGAAGCTAAAAAACATAAATATAAAGATATTCCAGTTCCTCCGACATTCTACACAAAATATACTTTTTCGGGCGAGAAGAACTTTTTTACCACCTTAGGGATAGATTATCGAAAATTATTAGATGGGGGTAGAGAGTTTAAATACTACTCTCAATGCGTTGCAGGGAATATCGTTGAATATCAAACCAAAGTTGAAAATATCGTAGAAAAAGAAGGTAAAAGAGGAAAAATGGATATTGTGACTGCAATTACATCGGGTAAAAACAGAGAGACTAACGAAAAATTATGGGATACCGCGATCACATTGGTAGTATATCATTGAAAAAGGAGTTGAAAACGAAATGTTGAATAATAGATATTTTAAAGATATTTTTGAGGGAATGGAACTCCCGGAAGTTGCGAAAGGACCAATCACAAGAATTCAACTAGTAGACTATGCGTCAGCCTCGGGTGATTATAATAAATTGCATTACGACGAAGCGTTTGCGAAAAAAGCGGGTCTCCAAGGACCAATCGCCCATGGAATGCTTGTAATGGCTATGGTTGGAAGTTATATTACAGATATGGTAAAAGATGGAGCGTTAAAAATCTTTAAAATCAGGTTTGCGGGTATGACAAACGAGAACGATACTTTAACTTTCAAGGGTAAAGTAGTTAAATTATATCAAGAAAATGACGAAAATCTGGTCGAAATTGAAGTTGCAAGTCAAACTCAAGACAATAGAATAACAACTCAAGGCTCTGCGATTGTATCTTTAAAATGAACAAGAAGAAGTAAATGTAATATTAAGGAATTGTTAATCTAATTCAATGGGAGTTTCTTTACCTACTTCTAACACAACAGTTTTAATGTCAGGATGGTTCCTTTCCATATATTTGTGATATGGGTTTAGATCCACTCTCCAGCTCACGGGGGGAAATGTGTCGTCCCAGTGTGTGGGTATCACGATCTTCGGTTTCAGAGCATGTATCATTATGCCCGATTTCTCAACAATGTGTTTATTGCTATTACCCGCGAGTGGCGTAATGAAAAGATCGCATGGAGCGTATTTTTCTAAAACTTCCGGAAATTCGTGACATAGCGAACCAAAAGATACTATTTTCTTGTTATTAAACGATGTACAGAATCCAAACACTTTGCCACACGGAAATCCCTTAGCAAAGGGCAGAGTACTTTTCACCACTTTTAAGAATTTCCAAGAAAAAAGTTTTGAGAGTATAGTTCTTGCGTCAAAAACGATGTGTTTTGATTGTATTGATTCGACAGTAATTTTGTCGGTAATTTCTATTTTTTCGAACCAATCAATTGGTTTAATATTGTCTTTTGCCTTATCTGAGATGGGATGAGTGTGTTCTTTGAGAATTTTACCTTCTGCCCAATTAATCATGCTCTCTCTTGCTACTTCAGAACAATAGACCGGGATATCTAAAGCTTCGGCGAAATATGCCGCGTCCGTAGCATGATCGTAGTGGCCATGGGTTAGAAAAATCGCGTCAATGTTTTTAATTGCGTCCCTTTTGGTTTGTAACTCTGACATTGACATCCCAATTTTATATAAAAACGGGTCAAAAAACAACCTTGTGCCATCGATATCGAGAATGTAATCTGCCGTACCAAGCCATGTGATTTTTACTATCATTTTTTTTTGATAATTAGTTTATAATTAATTTTGTTAATAAGAATATTAATTATTCCCCAGCTTAAATTTCTACAAATTTTCTTTTCCTTTTATTAAAACTTATTATTTCACTGTACCCAATTTCCTTTAATTTCTTGATAATCTCATCAAACTTATAGCCTACTTCTTGGGGCATGTGAGCATCAGAGCCTAAAACAATGGGAACATCTAGGTCGTGCATTTTTTCAATGATATTCCAGCTGGGATATTGTTCTTTAACATCCTTTCTTAGTCCGCCCGTGTTAATTTCGATGACTAAGTTCTGCTTTTTTATTAATTCCAATAAATTATTTATCATTTCAGTAATCGAATCTTGATTTTCGGGAAATTTATTAAATTTCTTAGGAAGGTCAAAATGTGATACTACATCAAAGTCGAATTCGGTTGATTTAATCATTTTTTCGAGCTTCTGAAAATATTGCGGATATACGATATCAGCGCCGTATAAATCGTATTCTTTCACATATCTATTATCGTCAAAACACCATGTTCCTTTGTTTCCTTTTAGGAGATGAACTGATCCGAATAGAAAATCTATTTTATCAATAAATTTCTCAAGAATTTGATTTATCGCGCTTTCTTGACCAATCATATATTCTAATTCGAAACCCAATTTTACCTGGATTTGGTTATTATATTTTTCTCGTAATTCTTCAGCAAGTGATATATAACTCGGGATTTCGTTTACAGTCATCGAGTAATCCTGGTATGGAATGTTTCCTAAATCCTTTAAGAATTCGTATGGAAAGTGGTCGCAGAAACCAATTTCGGCTAATCCAATCTTAATAGCAGCTTTGATATAATCTTCCAAATCACCTTCTGCGTGTTTGCACCGATAATTGTGTGTATGATAGTCAGAGAGATTTTTAAGGCTCATTTATGTGGTATTTTAAAATTCAATAAAAAGTTTAAAAATTCTTATTAAGTTTTATAATATTGCAGACTATTAAAAATTAGATTTTAATCGATATAGGAATGAGAGAGATTAATAATTTAAAAACATGAATTCCTTTAAAGAAAAAATATATGATGGACCATACGAAGTCGTAGAAATTCAGATAACTAATGAGGAAAAGATATTTCGAGGATTAATCTACTTTCCAGACGAAAACAAATTTCGTAAGCCATATCCCGTAATAGTCTTTTTACAAGGATTCCCCCAAGTGTTTCCTTTTTCGTATATAATCCAAGAACACGAATATTTATTGAAGTTAGGATTTGCTGTTATCCTAATTTATTTACGAGGATACAAATTCAGCGAAGGTACAATATCTTTACCTGGGCAAGTTTCCGATGGCCTAAAAATAATTGAA
>Ga0209427_10005702_pt1 | contig 14272 bp, 7 predicted proteins | sample DeeMarSWOR136_30_FD_187465 | JGI IMG/M metagenome (GOLD analysis project Ga0209427, IMG submission 187465) | Marine sediment microbial communities from White Oak River estuary, North Carolina - WOR-1-36_30 (SPAdes) (version 2) | ecosystem: Environmental > Aquatic > Marine > Intertidal zone >... | reverse complement strand
CCCATAGGCTACTGCCAAGCCCAAACCCACGCCCTTCCCCTTGCCCTTGGTGGTGAAGAACGGCGTGAAAAGCTTACGCATATCATCTGGCGAAATACCACAACCGGTGTCCTGAACCTCTATCCTGACCTGGCTATCATCAGTTGAGGTATGAAGGGTCAGCCTACCCCCGTCGGGCATTGCCTGGATAGCGTTCAGAATCAGGTTGGTGCAAACCTGCTGAAGCTGGTCAAAATCAGCCATTACTTTGGGCAGGGAGGGGTTAAGCTCCTTTGCGACCGTAATGTTCTGGAGCTCGGCTGAGTGGGCGGCAAGCTCCAGAGCATGGCTAACGACCTCGTTAATGTCCACCATTCGGAGGGCAGGTGGCGACTGCCGGGCAAAATCTAACAGATTTCGGATTAGTTTGGTGCTGCGGCTGACCTCTGAGTCCATTTTGGATAGGTAGTTAAGGGTGGTCTCTTTGGAGATATTATCGCCGGCTATCTTTTTATTCAGCAGTTGGATATAGACCAGGACACCAGCCAAGGGGTTGTTAACCTCGTGAGCGATAGAAGCTGCCATCTGGCCGAGAGAGGTCAGCTTCTCAGCCTGAATTAGGTCTCCTTGGGTGGTCTTCAACTCATCCAGGAGGTACGGCCAGCACATTTCAATCTCAGCTAGGCCCTGACAGACAGAAATGGCTAATTCTCGGCAGCTAGAGTAGCCACAAGCCCCGCAGTTCATTCGGTAGCTGGGGTGCACCCGACCAATGTCTGCTAAAACCTTTTGGATTTCCGTCTCGTCTGGAGCCGGTAGGCTGACAGTTCGAACCATAAATCTACGGCTGAGGTCGATACCAGAGTATTCCTGGATGTCTCTCTTGGTTTGAGCCGGGTCTGACTGGCTAACTGCATAACGGCTGACAATTTCCCGCCGTTTAAAAACACTGAGGTCGTTATCAATGACCGGGCCATCAATACAGCCCTCACAGTAGAGAAAACTGATGAGCCTAGCCGTGATGTTGCCTTCGGCAAACTCCCGGAGGACACGGGGCATATAGTGTTTGCCACAGGCATTGATAATCTCATTGGCTATAATGTCATCGGAGAGCCCGGCAGCTTTGAGCAAGCCCCCCGATATGGCAAACAGGCGGCCCAGGTTGGGCTTAGGGCCTGACCACTGGCCCCTCGCCTCAGTTTTAGGAGTGATACCTCTGGCCTCAAACATTTCCTTGAGCTCAGCGAAGGTCAAAACGGCATCTATCACTCCGCTAACATTCGCGTCTCGAGCCTCAGCCTTCTTAGCGATGCACGGGCCAATAAAGACAGTGCTTGCCTGCGGATTATACTGCCACCTAATCACCCTGCCCATAGCTATCATTGGCGAGACGATGGGGGCTATGTTATCAATCAACTGGGGATAGTATTTCTCAATATAAGACACTACTACCGGACAGGTGGAGGAAAGCATGGGCCTCCCCTCCTTTTCATTCATTAGGCGAGCATATTCTTGGCAGACTAGCTCAGAGCCGAAGGAATCCTCCATAGCCTCACTAAAGCCCAGTTTTTTCAGGGACGTTACCAGCTGTTCTGGATGGATATCAGGAAAGGTGGCGGGAAACGATGCGGAAAGTAAAGCAATTACCGGCTGTGGCTTGCCCAGTAGCTGCCAGACCTGTTCAGCATCGCTCTCTACCCATTTTGCCCTAGCCAGGCACATCTTAAGGCAGTCGCCACAATCAATACACCGGGCTGCTATCACCTCAGCCAAGCCCTCTCTAATCCTGGTTGCCTTGACGGGGCAGTTGCGAATGCAGGCATAGCATCCAGTACACTTTGAGCGATCCGTATAAACAATACTCATTTTGTCTCCTTATCTGGCTTACGCCGCCGTTTCCCATGAGCAGCTGCAAATCCCAGCTCTTTTCTTAGGTTGGCTACTGAGCGTCGGGAGATGCTAACACCAAATTTCTCCCGAAGTTCAGCCCTTATGGCTTCATCTGAGTGAAGGCTGTTTACCCCCTCGAGAAGCTGCTTAATCAGCCCTTGCTTAAGGGTCTTCGTCCTGGGGAAGAATTGTTTAAGTGGAACTTCTTGCCCCCAGGGGGTGTCTATACTCTTGCCCCTCACGGCACGACTCACCGAACTGGCCGCCAGCCCGATCCTCTCTGCTAGCTCCTTCTGACTGAGAGGTAGTAGCGACCTTGGATTAGCGGATTCCAGGTATAATGCCTGCCGCTCAATAATGCTTTGTAAAACTAGATTCACGGTGTTCTGACGACTGTTAATTAGCTCTAACTTCTTAAATAGTCGCTCGGCTTCCCTGACTTCAGTCTCGGTCAAGACACTGTCTAGCTTTAATTTTTCAAATCTCTCATAATTAATTACATACCGGCCGCGAGCCAAAGATGGTGAGAAGTAGCCAATAAGAAAGCCCTCCTTGTCCCTCTCCACCGAAGCAACCTTGGAGTAGCGGATCAGGTCCGAGGTAACATTTGAGGGGTGATAGAACTCACTCATAATAGAAAACTCATTAATTAGGTCATTTATCTCCTCAACCTCCGAGATCTCTAGGTCACAGGCACTAGCAATTTCATCAAGGGGCATCGCCGATTCGGGAAACAGGAAATAGCGTTTAAACTTTTTTAGCCCTATTCTTCGTATCTGGCTAATAATGTATTCCTTGTTTAGTAAGAGTGATTCAACATCAATAGAGCCGCGGCTGGTTGCCATATCTTCTCTAAGCCGATAAAAACTGGAGGAAATATCAGTCCTGGGAAATTTCTGGTAGCCGACCACTTTATCATGGCGGCAAAGTCTCTGGAAGATGGGGGTCTTCTCTATCTCGACGATCAGCTGGCTAAACTCTTCATGGCTCATCTCTAGCAGATGAGCCTGTTCCAGGCGCAGGATTTGTGCTAGCGACTGCTGAAGGCGCATGGATTGTGCCTGCCTGAATTGAAAGCTCAACATCTGTTCAAATATTTTACATGGGTGAATCAATAGTGTGCAAATATTATACTATAGTTTGCGGTAACTAGCAATGCCGAGGAACAGTCATAGTGTATCTTGTATTTAATAGACGAGGGTGGATACTTCCGTTGGCGCGAGCCCTTTAGTGGTAGCGAATGGATAGACTGGCAAAATGGGGTATCAGTGTTTTGGGCACGACTTGAGAAACTGAAGTGGCGCCGCTGAGGCCTTCGTCATTGCTTATTTAAAGGCAAGGTACGCTTAACAAAAACTCAATTTGTTACCACGGCCTCATATCTTCGGCAACGGTAGACCATCGCAATATTACACTAGAGTGACGAATCGTTGGGTTGATCTCAGGAAAGGTCTGGCACCTAGTAGTTTGAAATTCTTAGATGTTGTATAATGTCTCGCACGGCCTAACATTGATGGGGGGAGCAGGTGAATGCGTATCGAAGGCAGTAAACAGACTGAACACCTTGGGGCAGTGAGAATTCATGACGTGCGTCGATTCTTGGAACTTGATTCTGGCGTCAGAATTCCTCCTTTACTCAATGAGGGCACTTATGCCAGAAAGATTGAACGAGATACCATCGCCGCTATACAGCAGAAACTGGCTATTGTTCTGCCTATCAAGAATGAGGACGTTAAGATCTTCGAGGGTGTGCTGAGCGGCATTCCCCATGATTGCTTGATGATAGTAGTCTCCAACAGCGAGCGAGGCGAAATCGACAATTTCAAGAATGAGCAGGATGTTCTCAGCCGATTCTGCGATGCTACCAAACGAAGTGCCCTCATAGTTCACCAAAAAGACCCTCATTTAGCAGAGGCGCTAGCAAATTGTGAATACACTGGAATTCTTGACGAGAATGGGCTCGTCAGAAGCGGGAAATGCGAGGGAATGATTATTGGCATTCTGCTAGCTCTATTACAGGGTAGAGAATATGTCGGATTTATTGATACCGATAACTATATTCCCGGAGCGGTATGGGAATATGCCCAGCATTACGCGGTAGGATTTTGTCTTTCAGAGTCACCGTACGCTATGGTTAGGATTCTGTGGAGGTACAAACCAAAAATTTCCGGTGAGTTATATTTCAGGAAATGGGGACGAGTATCTGAGATAACCAATAAGCACATTAATCATTTCATATCCACCAAGGGCAAATTTGAGACCGGTATTATTAAAACAGCTAATGCCGGGGAACACGCTATGAGCCTGCGGTTAGCAACGAAGTTGGCATACGCCACCGGTTACGGTGTTGAAACACAGGAACTCATGTCTATTTTAGAGCAGTTTGGCGGTTTGTCGCCTATTGCCGACACAACCATTGCCGAAAGTGGGGTTGATATTATTCAGACGGAGACAATCAATCCACATCTCCACGCGGAGAGAGGTGAAGAACACCTCATTCAGGACATGGCGGTGCCAAGCTTATCTGTGATTTTCCACAATCCGTTGTGTGAAGAGACAACCAGACAATTAATAATCAAACAGCTGATGGAGCTAGATTGCATTGGTTTTGGTGAAGAGGTCCCCAAAATAAGAATGATCCCACCGCCTGATACTGTTGATATTGAGAAGTTCATAAGTATCCTCAGTGAACATTTTAATGATTATTCAGTGCCAAAAGGATGGTCGGTGTGGGCGAAACTGCCACTATTGGGTCGTAAAGAACCGGAAAGCACGCAATTAGTCTTTACAGACCTTGATGGCACGCTGCTTCATCCGGTCAGTTATTCGTACGCAGCGGCACTTGATTCAGTGCGAATACTACAGGAAATCAGAATCCCCCTCATCTTCTGTTCCGCCAAGACGATGGGCGAACAGCAAGTTTACCGACAAGAACTCGACATAGAAGATCCCTTTATTGTCGAGAATGGGTCAGCTATTTTTATCCCTAAAGACTATTTCCGCCTCCCCTTTTATTTTAGCCGCACAATTGATGATTACTTCGTTATTGAACTCGGTATTTCATACGAGGAAGTAAGGGAGAAACTGAAAATGTTAAATGGTAGATGTGAAGCTAAAATTACCTGCTTCGGAGATCTTGATACTGAAGAGATAGCCAAAGTAACTGGCCTAAACTTACGCATGGCTGAGCTTGCCAAGCAAAGGGCGTATAGCGAAACTCTGATAATAGAAGGCAATCAGAAGCAGATAAAGTCGGCATTAGACATTATAGCCGAAAGCGGACTGAGTTATACCTTTGGGGGAAAGTTCTACGAAGTGTACCAGGGTGGCGATAAAGGCAAAGCGGTAAAGATTCTGATAGAGCTTTTCAAGCTAAATTTCGGGAACATCGCTACAATTGGCATTGGCGATAGTCCCAATGATATAGAGATGCTAGCTGCGGTGGACTTGCCAATATTGGTTCAGACGGAAGGTAACCGATGGAATAGACTGAAGGTTAAGAATCTAAAACGTGTGCGAGGGGTCGGCCCCGAAGGATGGGCTCAGGCAGCTTCAGAGCTATTTAGTCCCAAATAAGCAGTTACTGGAGCCGGCGCTTGGAAACAATTGACATTGAATTTAGAGAGAATAAAAGGGAAGCTGGAAATGGTGCTCACTGGAGTGACAAAGTAAGCTGAGTTGGCAATGAAAAGGCGTAAAAAGAGACGGCTAGAACCTAATTTTCAAGCTTACTATTTCGAAAGGCTTTACTTGTAACCTGATTCTTCGACCTCGGTATTTTACCTCTCCCTCTTCTGCTTCCAGTAGATCTACCATTTTTACAGCGCTGGGCTCTTTATATAGAGTGATTTCTCCCCTTGTTCTTTCCCCCTTTGTTTCAAAGAGTCTTATGATTACTTCATCGCTATCTTCCGCTTTCTTGAATACAACCAGAATAAGGTTTTCAGGTTTTACTTCAACAAAGGAGAACCGGTACGGAAGGCTCCCCTTTCTTCTTTTTTCAATTGGCAGTTGAAAACCAATCAGACCATAATTGAATTCATATGCCGGCTTAAAAGAGTTGGCGTCTTTCCAGCCCTTTTGATGGGCAAAAAGGGAATATTCAAAAGTATAGTTCTTAAATTCTTGGGCGTCGGGAGTGGGGATAGCCGGACCAATAATTCCGTCAGAAGCAAGCATTAATATACTCCGCAGCAGAGTTAAATAGATGTTTCCGTCCCTTACCTCATGGGAAGGCAGTCCTTTATTGATTAGGGTTATTCCCTTGTCTTTATCTGAATAGTCCACCCAGTGTAGTGCCGGATAGATTCCTGAAGGTTGTTCAACCCATGTACTCTTGGCTTTTGTGTAATATTGATTAACGGGACGCGTTATGACGCCAAATTGAGTTTCAGATTGATACTTAGGCGAGTTTATATTTGTGGAAAACCTCACCCTTACTCGAACCTGGGGATGTCGATTCTCAATATTGGTCATGAAATCAATTCGCGGTATATCATTGTAAATGACGATCCTCTTGTGGAGAGAGAGGTAATTATGACGCCATATGAGCGGCCTCAATTTCTTTAACAGCCGGTAGGGCCATCTCAGTGAAAAGAATTCGCTTTCAACATCGATTACTCTTCGTAACGGGGTCTTAATTATCTTGAAACTCTTCGCTCTGAATGTACCGTAGGTTACTCCCTCTTCTCCCCCTTCGGTACCTAATGGCTGACCTAAATTTTGGCGGTGATAATAGAGATCCCCGATCTCTTCTTCCAGAACTAGTTCATTCCCACTCACCAACCGTTTACCACCCTGAAAAACATCAATCAGACCATTTGAAGGGTCCACTCTGACCCTAAAAAACTGGTTCTCAATAGTATTACCGGAAATTTCAATCTTCGGAGCGATTTCACCACGCGGCTTTCTCCTGAGTATCTTATAAGTACGATATCCCAGAGCTGGAACCGTAGCCACGAACCCAAGCTTGACCGCCTGATAGGAATCGTCGGAGTAACGGGAGAACTCCAGTATTTCCACCTCTATTTCTTCTCGGCCAGTTCGCAGCCCGCCGATTCTCTTTATCTTGCCTCTATCAAATCCCATCTCCACCTCAACCCAGTTCTTTGTCTCCCAGGAAAGGGGATTGAAAACAACAATATCTTCCTCGGCTTGTAGGTTCTGGGAAATGATTGAGCAGAAGTTATGAAGAAACTGGTAAAGATGAGTTTGAAGATAGTTAAAATTATCTCTGGCTTCCTCATAGCCTTCATCCATACCAGTTCCAGGAGCGACATCATGAAAAGCTCCCCATAGAATCTTCTTCCAATTATCCTTGAATTCGTAGGTAGGGTAAGGAATTCCTAATAACCAAGCAATAGCCGCCCATCTCTCACACGTCAGGAGTAGATTTTCATATTTTCTTAACCCCTGTTTTATCCAGATTCGGCTGGAAGTAGTATTGGGGAAGACCTGAGAATATCTCCCGGAATAGAGTTCCCCCCGGCCGGTTTTTAGCTTATCGGCCGCCTTCTCCACTTGAGTGAAAAAAGCAGAGACGTTAGTGATTTTCATTTGAGAGTCTTGATGATTTCTGTTCCATTTGTTCACCACTCTGAAGATTTCGGGCTGGGGCGGTATCGAGCCACTCCCGGAAGGCATTAAGATATGGTGGGTAGCCGCCGCTGCCTTAAGTATCTTGAAATTTTCCTCAAGTTTAGTAAAATCGAGTCCAGCTCGATAACCAAGAGGCATCCAGTGGCACAGTATCCTAGTCCCATCTAAGCCCTGCCACCAGAATTCGGAGGGTTGGTCTCTCTGTGCCCCTCGGCGAAAGGCAAAATATTTATAACCTGATTTTCGGTAGATCTGGGGCATCTGGGCGTTATAGCCGAAGCTGTCTGCCCCCCACATAACTGGGACATCAACCCCGAATTTCTCCTTCGCATACCTCTTACCCAGCATTATCTCTCTGATCAGGGTCTCCCCGGAGGGTATCATCGTGTCCGCCATCAGATATTCGCCCCCGGCGATCTCAACTTTGCCAACTGCGATACATCGTGCTATTCTCTCAAAGAGCTGGGGGTTTCTTCTTTCAATCTCTTCCAAGAGGGCAGTCTGCTCGATTAGGAATTTGTAATCTCTGTTTTCCACGAAATCCAGGGCTTGTTTCACAATGAGATCGATGTTAATGTAGAGATAGTCTTCCTTGGTCAGAACCCAAACTGCGTCATAATGTGAATGAGGTACTAGATAGATTCTGTCCATATTAACCCTCGGCTAAGCTTCTCTGCTTTAAATACACTGCCTGCTGACTTTCGCAAACATATTTATGCTTTATCTTGATGTATTATACAATACAATCTCACAATCAAGAAGGCACAAGCTAGCAAAGATATGAATTTGAAATCTATTTTGGTAGCCGGGTTAGATTTGAACCAAGAACCTTCGAGTTGTGAGTCCAGTGGACTGAGTAAACGTAGCGACACTACACTAAATTAGCGCAGTGTTCAATCGTGTCTGCCTTTTTTGCGCCCGGTGGATGCTCCGGGAGGGTTTGATTGCTGGGTGCAATGGGAGTATCATCAGAGCCAAGAGCGATGGCGGTTGAGAATTGACTCATGGTGAGTTTAAATAGTAAATCCCAGATTGAGAGAGATGAAAATGAGACCATCAAAAAGAATTGAAAAGGTCCAGCTAGTTCTTCCTCCGCCGAGGAGGCCAGATATGTATCTGGCTCAATTTGAAGGATGGCCTCATCCGCTTGTGCGCCAGGCTAGGCAGATTATCTTCCGGTTAGCTGAGGTAGCCGTGTCCCGAGCCCTGTTTGCTAATGTACTGCAGCGCCTAATCCGGCTGCGTTCACCAGGGAGACAAGACAAGTATATAGCCAAATTTGCCAGGTGGCCTCAGCCTCTGGGCATTCTATCCGTAGGGACTTATATCAAGCAGAATAATCTTGGTGTTGAGGTAGAGATTCTTGACGGTAACAATGTCTTGACTTTAGAGGAAGTGAAGAGCCGGATTGACGGCGACCTTGTCGGAATATCAGCCACTGCCGGGGGTTATGACAATGCCATTGAAGTGGCTAAGGTCGCGAAGCAAAGAGGTGCCAGAGTAGTCTTGGGGGGAGCTGCGGCAACTCCGCTGGCTAGGGAGATCTTAAGATATTACGACTTTATCGACGCTGTAATCAGATATGATGGTGAGATTGCTTTATCAAAGTATGTTGCCGCGGCACCGCTAGGTTCCATAGAAAATCTTGTTTATCGAGATAGTCATGAGATCAAGGAAAACCCGATAAAATTACCGTGTCTTGATGAGCTTCCAGCACCAGACCGGGATCTTCTGGATATGGAAGTATATTTCAAGAACAGTAAAGACCCTGAGTATCCGATCTGTGACCCATTTAAGAGACCGGTTAACATTTATTCCCAGAAAGGATGTATGTGGCGCTCACAAGAAGAGGGTGGTTGTGTCTTCTGCGCGATTCCCTATTATGATCTACGGCTTAGAGACCCTCAGCTTGTCTGGGATGAGATATCGTCTCTGGTCGAGAAATACCAGGTAGATTTCATCTGGGACCCGTCTGATAACCTGGTCGGAGACAAAGAGTGGTTTAAGGCCTTCTGTGCGGCAAAACCAAATGGACTTAAGATCCATTACACCAATTACGTTGATGCCGAAGACATAGATGAGGAGGTTGCTAAGCTGCTTGCTGATTCCGGCTGTGTTAGCGTCTTTGTTGGTATGGAAGCCGGCGATCCAGAAATGTTGGCAAGCATGAATAAGAGGGCAACGCTCGAGGATAATATGAGGGCCATGGAGCTTTTGCAGAAATACCGGATCGGCGTGGTAGCTGGTGTTGTCGTCGGAGTACCAGGAGAGAGCAAAGAAAGCCTGGAGAGGACGGTTGAATTTCTAAAGAGTCTTACGGAATTTGATAACTTTGACCGGTTTGAATGGGGAAGCTTGATGCCTTTTCCTGGTTCTAAGGCAAACAGAATGCTGCGAGAGCATCCTGAGCTCAAGGAGAAGTACAAGGATTTTGGCGATAAAGATTATCTGTTTCAGTTCGCGTGTATGATACAGGACTGGTACCGGTATTATTGTGAGATAGACTATAGTGGCGTTCTAGAATTACAGGATAGGGTGCTACGAGAGGGTCTGGTGCCTTATCAGATGACCATGTTTCAAAGACGCTCATGGTCTGGTACACCTTCAAAGGTGTTTCGAGTATAGAGCAATGGGTTGGGAACAGGGGAGTGGGGGATTCGCCTCAAATCTTTGAGTAGCACAACAGGGTAAGGGGGACAACCGTTTACATGCCTCGGACTGTCATAGTCTGTGCTCTTCTAGTTGGGGTTGCGATGTGGGCGCCAATCTATTGTGTTCCTCCGATGGAAACTCTCCTAAAGGAGCAGCTTCTACTTACTCATACGCAAACCAGCCTGCTTCTCAGTGTACCGGTATTGATGTTGGTAGCGACAGCTATTCCGGCTGGTGTTATAAGTGACCGCATTGGTATCAAGAAGGCTATCGGTATAGGTCTCATAGCAATGGCTACCGGTGCCCTTTTACGAGGTACGGCTAGCGACTTCTCAAGCCTGCTTGGTTTCACCTTCATCTATGGTTTTGGATTTGGCTGGACATTCCCTAATCTGCCAAAGGTGGTGAGTACCTATGTGGGGAAAGAGAAGGCTGGTGTGGCTATGGGTATAGTCAATTCCGGGTTTCCAATAGGTATGGGATTAGGACTGGCCCTTACCATACCAGTAGTCCTGCCTATAGCTGAAACGTACCAGGGTGTTTTCTTAATATGGAGTATCCCCCCCTTAATAGCTGTAGGATTCTGGTGGGCCATGGTTAAAGAACCTCAGGCCAGGCCTATTCATATCGAAGAGCCGACAACCTCTGTTGCTGATCTTCGCGTTGCCTTACTAAACAAGCACCTTTGGTTAATAGCGGGATTAATGTCCCTACACCAGTTTTTCATGTGGAGTTGGACTGGATGGGCGCCGGTAATGATGGTTTTGAAAGGGGCATCACCCGACCTAGCAGGAATTATCGCCTCAATTACTATCTGGGTGATTCTCCCGACCTTTCTTCTAATGCCAAGACTCTCTCACGGAGTTGGCTTGAGAAAACCTTTTCTGTGGATTCCCTCAATCGCCTTGGCAATTGTATCCTGGGCGGCTCGGTATGTCACCGTGTCCGCGAGCTGGTATCTTATGGCTGTAGCAGGTGTGGCAGCAGCTACCAGATTTACCACCCTGCTGACGCTACCAGTAGAAATGATGCACCAAAGGCAGGTTGGAATGGCAAGCGGAATGGTGTTATCTGTTGGATTTGTAGGTGGCGTAATCGGTCCGCTAGTAGGTGGGCGCATATTGGACACTACTCAGACCCTTGACCTATCCCTGATGGTTCTGGTGGGTATCTCAGTGGCTAGTGCTCTCCTAGCATCGAGAATCCCCGAGACGGGACCCGGGCGGATAGCCTAATTGTACGGACATCGGTTAACTGCTTACTTTCTGAGTACCCGGTGTTCTTGTCTCAAAGACCAATGGCGAATAAATTACCTCTTGGAATCGATTACAACGCTCTTACGGTGGCAGCCACTTTTCTATTCTGTCTTCGCTTTGGCTAGGATAATGCTTATTGGTATTGGGAATCAACATACGATATAATGTTAGACGGAATGGTTGGAAATCCCTCCGTGAGGACAGGGGATACTTACCGAAATGTATTTACAGGGGGGTCATATGCAGCGTTTGCAGGGGCAGGTAGCCATCGTGACGGGAGCAGCTAGAAGCATTGGCCTAGGGATAGCGAGAAAGCTCGCCAGCGAGGGAGCTTTTGTTATGATCACGGATAAGGACGAGCAGGAGGGAGGGCGAGCAATAGCCGAGCTAGCGTCCACTGGGGTAGAGGTGTTGCTGGCGGTTGGCGACGTAGCCGACGAGTCGGACGTTAAAAGAGTCGTAAAACAGGCCATCGATACCTGGGGACGAATAGACGTGCTAGTCAACAATGCTGGCATCATCGGTAAGACAGCCTACCTGTGGGAGTTGGCCGCTAAAGATCTGGACAGTGTGTATCGTACTAACCTCCGCGGTGTCTTTCTCTATTGTCAAAAGGTCGTACCCCATATGCTCTCAAGAGGCTACGGTCGCATCGTCAATATCGCCTCCATTGCCGGCAAGGAGGGGAATCCTAGAATGGTGCCCTATTCTGCCACGAAGGCGGCAATTATCGCACTGACCAAGTCTCTGGGAAAGGAGCTGGCCACCAGTGGTGTGGTTGTAAACTGCGTCACTCCGGCAGTAGTGCGTACGCCTCTCCTAGAGCAGACGACGCCAGAGCAGATCAAGTACATGTTGGAACGCATCCCTATGGGACGCACAGTAGAGATAGAGGAGGTGGCTAATCTAGTGGCCTGGCTTGCCTCTTCGGAGTGCTCTTTCAGCACCGGTGCCGTCTTCGATATCAGCGGAGGCCGTGCTACATATTAGAACGGTGTCTTGAGCAGTCTTTAAGAAATGCAAAAGTATTACTGGCTAATAGGCAGAACACCCTAGCGACGGTTATTGGAACCGAAGTAACCCTGTAGTCTGCTATGCCGGTGCACTAGCATCTAGTAATGCCAGGAATTCCTAGTCTCGCCTCGCTAATAAGTTAAAATGGAGGTAATTTTGGAAAGAAAGTATAAAGAAACACCCTGGAAAACAGACAGTTGGTTCGTCAGCCCGTGGAATTATCTACCCGAAGTAGTCTGTGACTTCAAACCTCCGAAACAGGTTAGAATCCACGATGTCACGCTTCGTGACGGGGAACAACAGGCTGGGATCACCTTCACTAAGGACGACAAGATACGTATCGCCGAGAAGCTAGCTGAAGCGGGAGTACACCGTATCGAGGCTGGTATGCCGGCTGTATCGGCTGCTGACGAGGCAGCGATAAGGGAGATTGTGAAGAGGAACTTGGGGCCAGAGATTTTCTGCTTTTCACGTTGCGTGGTTGACGACGTAAAAAAAGCTGCTGAATGTGGTGTCAAAGGCATTGTAATTGAGATTCCCTCAAGTGAACACTTAATTCAGTCTGCCTACAAATGGCCACTTGAAAAGGCGATTGATCTGTCTATCAAGGCAACAAGCTTAGCCAAGGAGATGGGGCTTTATACGGTGTTTTTTACCATTGATGCTACCCGAGCCGAGATGGACTGGTTCCTCAACCTCATTGAAAGAGTTGCCGGGGAGGGACACATGGATGCTTTCACGCTGGTTGACACCTTTGGAGTATTATCACCGCACGGTGCTAGCTATTTTGCCAGAAGAGTCCGGGAGCGGATTAATAAACCGCTAGAGGTTCATTTCCACGCTGATTTTGGTCTGGGGGTGGCTAATAGTATCATGGCCATTATGGCGGGGGCTGAGGTAATTCATACTACGGTTACCGGGATTGGTGAGCGGACAGGGAATACCCCGATGGAGGAAACTGTCCTAGCCCTATTGACCCTATATGGGATTGACACCGGCATTAAGTATAATAAGCTTAATGAGCTCTCGACACTGGTGAGAGAACTTTCGGGTACAAATATTCCAGCTAACCGGCCTTTCATAGGTGACATGGCTTATGATATAGAGTCTGGAATCGTAACAAGCTGGTACCGGAATGTTTATCATGAATGTCCGACTGAGCTTTTCCCGGTGCACCCAGATTTCGTAGGGCATAGGTCACCCCAAATACTGATGGGCAAGAAGAGCGGGGCAGATAATGTCCTTATCTGGGCTAGGGAGCTTGGTGTTGAACTCAGTGATGATGAGATTCAGAAGGTTGTGCAGCAGGTCAAGTTGCGGGCACTTGACCAAAGATGCGCTTTGTGTAAGGAGGAGTTCCAAAAAATAATCGACGAACTCAGAAAATAAACACGTTCACTACCCCCGGTAAGATGAATATTATTCATCTACTCAATATAGAGATACTAGGTCTATATTGTTCGTGTTGGTAATGAAGAACTGCCTCTCATTTGGGTTCGATACCTGAGACGGAGATATTCTAAATTGAAGGGGGAGAGTTGAATGTATAAGGTGGTGACAACAGATCTACTGCGCCCGACTATTCCAGAAGAGGCGATTTTGGAGGCAGCTGGGGCCGCTCTCACCTATGGTAATGCCAAGACTGAGGCTGACCTGATAGAACTTACCCAAGATGCTGATGCCATCATAAATGTTTATATTCCGGTAACCGCTAAGGTAATCAACTCGCTAAAGCACTGTCAAGTAATTGTGCGGCGCGGCATTGGTTATGACAATGTCGATATCGGTGCGGCCACCGCCAGAGGGATCCCGGTAGCCAACGTGCTCGACTATTGTATTGAAGAAGTCGCTGACCACACTATGGCACTACTATTGAGTGCAGC
>Ga0209427_10005698_pt1 | contig 14277 bp, 14 predicted proteins | sample DeeMarSWOR136_30_FD_187465 | JGI IMG/M metagenome (GOLD analysis project Ga0209427, IMG submission 187465) | Marine sediment microbial communities from White Oak River estuary, North Carolina - WOR-1-36_30 (SPAdes) (version 2) | ecosystem: Environmental > Aquatic > Marine > Intertidal zone >... | reverse complement strand
ATACTCCTTCTTGTTTCCCGGGTGAACCGTCACTATCTTGGTACCCGCGGCGCCTAGGCCAGGCATATAGGCCGGCATGGCGATGAGGACGCCCTTGTCAAAGTGGAGGTAGACCCTGGGGGGCATCTCTATGTTGTCGTTACCCATCTCCCGGAAGCCGCCCTCCACAGCCTCTAGGGTGCTCTTCATATCGAGAACCTGCTTGACCTCGTCCTGTGTAAGGTATAATGTCATTACGAGTCATCAAGTGTAGGGGGGTACAGTGTTTTTAACGATTACGAGGAGCATAATTTCCTATTCGCTTAAGCCGGAGAACAATGTGTTCTATGGCTAGGGGGTGAACTTGCCGCCGTCTGTGAAGACCCTCATCAGCTCAGCGTATAGGTAGTTGAAACCCTCGTTAGTGGTCGACGACACCGGAACGGGAGCGAACTCGACACCCAGGCGGCCTATGACTTCCATCATGTCCTGGCTGAGGAGCCTATTCATGCCAGTGAGCCGGGCGTCTATGGCCTCCTCCAGCAGGTAAGAGTCCTCAGCCCAGCCCACTATTGTCTCCACCTCGTCCTCCTCCAAAAGGTCGGTCTTGCTTATGACTTGGAACTGGGGGAGCAGGAACCGGGTGTTGATGGCCGACGACAGGAACATGTTCATCACGTAGTTCAGGGGGTCCCTGCAGAAGACGCCGTCGAATATGTAGACGACGCCCTTCTTGTAGTCCGTTAGCTCCTGAGCTATTTGGGCTCCTATGTTGCGGAATGCGAAGAGCTCCATCTGGCCCGGGGTGTCAACGATGCAGATGTCTGGGGTGAAGTCCTCTATGTCGCTGCTCAGGTCTTGGACGATGCCTGCCATCATGTCGTGGGCTAGCATGAGGCCGCCGTTGGGGCCTAGCCCGTAGTCCTCCATGAGCTCCTCGACCTTGATGTACTCCCGGACGTCCACGTTGGCAGCGTAGGGAAGTATCATGCTTCCCGGGTCCAGGTTCACGGCCATGACGTCCTCCCTGTGGTACTCGAGGAAGCTGGTGAATTTGGCCGTGAACGTTGATTTCCCGCACCCGGCGGTGCCCAGAACGAAGACTAGGCTCAAGCCTCGGTGAACTCCCTAAACCTTCTATACGCTTCGCCGAGGCCGAACCGTCTAGGCGGCCTCTTGAAGCCGTAGGCGCATACGGGCTCCACGGCGCCGCCGACGCCTCTATCCATGGCGACCTTGAGGCCGCGCACGCAGTCAATGAGCACGGCCCCAGCGTTGGGGGCGTCCTCGGTGCTTAGCTTCATGTCCATGGTGAACTTGGCGCCGCCGAAGTAGCTGCCCTTGACGTAGAAGAAGCTGTCCCTCCCGTTTACTAGGAAGTCCACGAAGTCGGCTGAACCGGAGACCAGTGGAAAGTCATACGCTAGGGCGCTCTTTACGGCCTCCGTCTTTATCTTCCGCTTGATGTCCCGGCTCTTCTCCAGGGTGTTGATGGACTCGCTGCCGCCGCCGACGTCGAGCTGGTAGCTCTCGTCGACGTGGACGCCTCTGCTGTCGAGGAACTCGAGGAGGCCGATGTGGAACGCCGTGGCGCCCATCTGGCTCATGAGGTCGTCCCCGGCCAGCGGTAAACCCTTGCGCTTGAAAGACGAGACGGTGTTCAGGTCGTTCACGACGCCCAATGGCGTGGCGTTGAGGAACCCGCAGCCAGCCTCCATCGCCGCGTCGGCGTAGAGCCTGCTGGCCTTGTCGCTGCCTCCCGAGATGAGGTTCAACAGTATCTCTGTATCCGCCTCCCGGAGCGCCGCCGCCACATCCACAGGCTCGGCGTCTGCGACCACGATCTTGCTCATGGTCTCGGGGCCGAAAGCGTCTGGCGCCGGACCCATCTGCACGTCGACGCCCTGCTCGCCCACATCCATGAACCTGGGCGCCTTGTTGGGCTCGGCGTATATGGCCTCGGAGAGGTCCCTCCCGATCTTGTTCCTATCGACGTCGAACGCAGCAACCATCCTTATCTCGTCGACGCCGTAGCCCCCGACCGAAGGGTTGAGCAGCCCCAGCTTACTCCCGTTGACCCTGTAGTACTCGAGCCCCTGCAGAAGGGCCGAGCAGCAGTTGCCCACCCCCGCCGCAGCCACACGTATCTCACCCAACGCCTTTCACCACATCACCTAGAAACACAGGGAACACCTATACAAGGCTAACGTTCCCCCCAGCTCGGCGTCAACGCTTCCTGGGGTACGCGATCCTGCTGTGCCTCAGCCCCAGCTTGACCATAAGCTCGGCCACCTTCAGGGAGGCCTCCGCTCCATCCAGTATGGGGACGCCCAGGCTCTCCCTGAACCTCTTGCCTAGCCCCCACAGCGCCAAGCAGCCGAGGACGAAAACGTCTCCCTCACGCCTCTCGATCCTCTCGGCGATCTCCCCACGTAACGCCTCCACCGTCCATTCGAGGTCCTTCCTCATCTCCAGCACAGGTATCTCGGGGACGACTCTGCAAGGTCTATGTCCAAGGACCATCGCCAGCGAAGTCATAGACTCGCCGGGGCCGATGACCGGTATGTCCACTAGCTCCCGGGCGGCCGCGAGCGCTGGGTCGCCGCCACACCAGACGATGGCAGCGTCGACGCCGTCACGCTCAGCCTCCCCAACCAGCCTCAGGATGTCAGGCCCAGCCAGCACTGCGTCCGCCTGCGACTCGATGGCAGGAGGCCCCACCTCCACCTGGACGGCGTCGACCTCCGTGCCTGGGTCAGCTATCTCCCTCAGATAGCCCAGACGCTCCTCGACCCCCTCCTCCGTGAGCCCCGTGATGGGTATGACAAGCCTAATCCGCATTACAACCGATTTACTATCGTCTCAGAACGAAAAAAAGTCTTCTCAGAGTTTGCTTCAATTAAGAAAAAAAGGAGTTAGGCGGTTAGCCTGTGTCCCCGCCCTCTTCTCCGGGCTCTTCGCCCTCTTCGCCTTCGTCGGCGCCTAAACCTGAGTCGTCAAAGTCGTCGATCCTGTCGTCGAGCGCGTCGAGTCGCTCCTCCAGCGCCTCAAGGTCCTCTACGACCTCCGCCTGTTCAAGAGCAGCCTTGATCTCATCTAGTTCGGCCTCAAGCTCTGAAGTGTCTTCGCCCTCTTCCCTGAGTTCAGCGATTTTCTCCTCAAGCTCCGCTATGTCTTCCTCGAGTTTCTGTTTCTCCTTCTCGAAGTTGTCGTCTATCTCATCGTCGTCGGTCTTGACGTTTCCTTTACCGTTGTTAGTCTTGCCTTTGTCATCATCGTCTGCCTCGTCATCCTCTTCGTCGCCTGTCTCGTCGTCATCGTTCTCCTCGTACTCTTCCTCCAAGTCGTCGATCATGTCGTCGAGCATGTCAAGGATCTCGTCTGCCTCATCGATAAGGTTCTCAGCCGCCTCCTTGTTCCCCGCGTTCATCTCGTCGTCCGCCTGCGAGAGAAGGCCCTCGGCCTCGTTTAGGAGGCCCAGCAGCTCGTCAACTGGTGCCCCGAGGCCTTCGAGCTCCATTATCCTCTCCCTGTACCTGTTCAGGTTGGTCTCGTGTTTGTTGAGTTTCTTGATCTTATCGACGACTTCCTCGTCGACGTCCTTGCCTTTGCCGACCTTGTTGGTCTCCTTGACAAGCCCCTTAAGGCTGTCCACCACGTCGCCTAGGTCGTCCCTGTCGACGTCGATGTCGTCTAGGCCGGCGATAATCGCCTGGAACTCCGTCTTAATGGCCTGCGAGTCCTCCTCAGAGAGACCGTACTTCGCGAGTATCCTGAGCATCTTGGTCTCAAGCTGCTGGACCCTATGCTTGGTCTGGGTTAGGAAGTGCTCCATCTTCTCCTTCTTCTTAGGCTTTCCGATTGTCTTGAGCGCGGCGGTGAGCTTTCCGAGGGTGCCGTTAGACTCTCCTAGCAGGGAACCTGCGGCTCCCAGGTCTCCCTGATTCAGGGCTTCCTCTAGTTGAGAGAGTGATTCTTCAGCCTCGAGAATTAACGCATCCGCCTCGGAAACGTCCATGCCCTGTGCCTCCAGATCTTCGGCTATGTCCTTTAGTTTCTCTAGGCGGTCAACGGCTTTCTCGTAGCCTACGAGAACACCGTAGCCGTCGTCTTCATCTTCGTCGTCTTCCTCTGGCTCTGTTCCTTCGTCATCGTCCGTCTCTTGTGCTAGCGAGGTTGCCTCCCCGTACTTGTTGAGGGCCTCCGTCGCCTCTTCGATGGACCCCTCGTAGTCGCCGGCGTCGTACAGCGCCTGCGCCTCGTCACGGAGCCCGTCTGCCTCGTCGAATGACTCCTGCGCGTCTTCAGGCACCTCTCCGCCTCCCTCGACTATGGAGTCAAACAGGGCTAAGACCTCTGCTCGGCTCGTTTCTAGTACCGTGAGAAGCGTCTCGGCCGTCTGCTGGGGGGTCTCTGTGTCCTCGGCGGCGGCGAAGCTTAACCCGCCGGCTGCTGAGGTGGCTAGCAGCATTATCAGGAGCGCCGTTATCGTCTTCTTCATCTCTTTCTTCACTGCCCAGAAATCGGGGGTCTTTTTATAATAAGAACCCGGAGGAACCGTTTGGAACCCTAGTTTCACCGTTCCACCCCCTGTTCCTTAAGCTGGAGATACGTCTCCCGCCCCACATTGCTCACTTCGAGCAATCCCTCCTCCTCAAGCCGCTTCACCATACGCCAAGCACTGGACTTGGGCATGTTGAAGCGCTCCCTGACCTCGGTAATAAAAGCGCCGCCGGACTCCTGTACGTACCTGAGGATCGCCTTGTCGTCGGTCCTGAGGTTGGGACGGTCCCTGAACACGGCGTCGAGGTCCACCTGGGGCGCCTGTGCCTCGGGTTTCACCAGAAGCCCGCGCTGTCTGCTGCTAAGATACATATATCCGGCCGCCAAGAAGGCTGCGACGGCCAAACCCGAGATTATAAGCGTCCAGCTGCCCCCCGTCTCAGCCTCGGCGTTGAGCGCCGCCTCGTAGGCCTGCTCAGCCTTAGTCAACGAGGCCCCGTATTCACCGCCTTCATAGGCCTCCATCGCCTCGTCGAAGAGCTGTTTGGCCTGAGCCAACGCCTCTGCGCCTACCTGTCCTTCCTTGCTCTCGATTAGGCTCTCCGCCGCCTCTATGGCGTTCGCGGCTTCGTCTGCGGCTGCCTCCCTGTCCCTCGCCGCCTCCATAGCCTGCATTGAGAGCTGCTCAGACTGGGAGTACAACCCATCCACGTAAGCTTCCCTCGCCCTGCCAACGGCCTCCTCCGCGGCGTCCACCAAGACCCCCTTCAGCCTCACCTCGTTAACCGTCTCCTCGGCGTTGTTGAGCAGGACGAGGGCGTGCTCCCTAGTGCCCGTCGTCCCGATTATGTACGAGACGGAGGACGAGCCCGGGGGCATGGTTACGGTGGCTTTACCATCGACTATGGTGATGCCGCTCGGCGTGGGCGATATGCCCACAAGCACGGCGTCTCGTGGGAGGGTGATGATGGCGTTCACCTGAGAGGAGAAGCTCACAGCCCATATGGAGCCCGTCTTGTTCGTCAGGGACTGAGTAGAGTAGGATAAGGTAATCTCGCTTGCTCCGAAAGAGTCGGCCTCGACCCCACCATCGACTGGATCCCAGTCCAGGATTATCCCGTCCGGGTCGACTACAAGCAGGTCTATGTAGGGTTCCCCAGGCAGCGTGACGTTCACCCTCGCCAACGTGGGCTCGGGCTCCACCACATACTCCACATTGACGCTCCCATCCGAGAACACGTCGAAGAGAATGGTCACCGGGGAGTAGTCCTGTCCCAAAGCCGTCGAAACAAATAGCGACGCCGATAAAGTTAACAGTAGAACAAGTCTCGTGGAGGCCATCCCGCTCATGATATCAACACCTGAGAATCATCTAACATCGAATCAAAAGGAATTGTGGCGTTCAAATATAGTAAATAAATACATGTTCTCGGGCCGGCCCCCGGCAAACGTTTCATCTATCCAGGGCCTTCGTCATGACGAGCCCGTCCTCGTCTCCGTAGTAGCCTTCGACCCTCTTGAGGTAAACGTAGCCTCTTAGGGTGTAGAGCCTCTGGGCGTCCACGTTCGACTCCCTCACCTCGAGGTACACGGCCGTGGCGCCCAGCCTATAGAGCCTGGCCTCAAGTTCCTCCATCAGCATTGTCCCCACGCCTCTGCGCCTGTGCTGGGAGTCGACGGCGACGTTCATGATGTGCCCCACCTTCCCGCCGTTCCTCCTAGCCTCGAGCTCACCCACGGTGTAGCCCACCAACTCCTCGTCTACGGTCGCCACGATGAAGAGCTCGGGGTTCATGTTGGCCATGAGCCTGAAGAAGTTCATCGACCAAGGCGTCGGGTAGCTGCTCCGCTCGATCCTGTGGACCATCTTCAAGTCCCTCTCCCTGAGCCCCCGAAGCCTGATTCCCTGCACTACCTTATCACTTTCTGGCTGGTCGACCTGAACATCTGGTATACGCCGCCGAAGGCAAACGTCAGCCCCCGCAACAAGTCTAACACCGGGTAGACTAGGAGCTTCCAAGGCTTCCCTGTGCTGAAGCTCACCGGCAGGTAGTAGAACATGATTACGAGCATGAATAGACCTAGGGAGCCTAGGCCGAGGTTCAGGGGCAGCGGGTGCCTGATCTTATGCCAGAGGTACATCATGAAGAGGAAGAAGACCAACATGCTTGTCATGAATATCATGTATGACGAGAACCAGTAAGCCAGGTTGCTCGTCCTCTTGTTGATGAGGAGCAGGGTTCCGCCCCTGCCGTAGTTGAAGTGCTGCTTCATGAGGCCACCCAGAGTGGATCGGTGCTGGTGGAGGACGTTCACCTCGGGGTCGAGCACTATCCTGAAACCCTTTAGGCCCATCTCCTCGACGGGTTCGAGGTCGTCGAAGCCATAGGTTATGTTCTCGTCGAAGAAGTCGACCCGTGCCAAGGCTTCTCTCCTGAAAGCCATGTTGGCGCCTGCAGGGAAGTGGAGGAGCCTGAGGTCGGTTCCCTCTATCCTGAAGCGGAAGCCCGGGGTCACCTGGAAGAAGGTCTCGTCCATGTAGTTGCTCAGGGTCTCGTTCTTGTTGTACCCCTCCAAGGTGCCGCCGACGAAGCCCACGCCCGGGTCATGGAAGTTCGCCACAATGGCTTTCACCCAGCCTTGGGGGACGACGCAGTCGCCGTCGGTGTAGGCGATGATCTCTCCGGTGCTATACTTGATGCCCGTGTTCCTGGCCGCGTTGAGCCCCCTCCCCTCCTGCTGGACGAGCAGAAAGGGGTACTCTTGGACGATCTCCTTGGTCCCGTCCTTTGAGTCGCCGTCGACGACTATTATCTCCAGCTTATCATCGTCATAGTCGAGCCTCATGAGGGACTCCATGAGGTCCCTAACAGTCTTGGCCATGTTCAAGACCGGCACGATGACGCTGATAGACAACTCCTCGCCGGCCTGAGCCATGGTATCCATATTTTTTGTCGCGATATAAGACCAGCGTTATGTCTCAACGAACCTGACGCCGTCCCTCAGGCTGTACTCCCATACACCCCGGTTCTTGTGGTACCTGTTGCCGTATAGGGTCGCGTCTTTGCCTAGTATGGATGACAGTATGGCTACGTGGAGCCTGTCTGTGTATACCGTCTCCGCGTTGTCCACCCAGGACACGAAGTCCGTTAACGAGCCCTCCATGGATATGTCCCTCGTGACGGGGTTATCGCATGCTCCCTCTATCTCTTGGAGCAGCCTCTCCGGGACCGCTGACTCTCTGTCCCGCCGCATGGCGACCAACTGGTATCGTTCCTCTCTGGGTTTCATATACTCTCGTAGATCTTCTGGAGCCAAGTACAGCGCCAGCTCTGGCGAAACCTTCAACTGCACGTTGGGCGGCAGCCCCTGCCCGGCGAGGTGGTCGTAGCTATAACGTTCACGGCAGAAAAGCGTCGCCTCACGACCGTCCATGAAGTAGTCGGCGATCCTAGTTCGGCTGAAGACATAGCTCTGGGGGCCTACGGCTAAGGGCGCCTCGGTCTGCCTCAATGCAGCCCTAAGCAAAGCGGGGCCGTACCAGACGTCGTTCATGTAGCCGCCGCCGTCGAATAGGACTAGCTCCACATCTTCAGGGACCTCAATCAACCTGAAGCCTGCGTCGATCCCCGTCTTCCAGAGGAATATGTTCATGAGGTATTTCCCGCCGATCACAGGGTTACCTCGGTATAAGCTCTCTAGATTCAGTGAAGAGTAGTCGTATCCTTGTTCATCTAGTTTCTTGACCAGCCCCATGTGGATCAGCGTGTCGCCGTGGTTCCCACCCGGCGATATAGTTACAGTCTTCCGGTACCTATTCTCCCTGAGGAACTCGGTGAAGGCGTCCATCTGGCTCTGATCACAGCTTCAGGGTATTTCCCTGTTGCTCTCAACCTATTTATGGCTGAGGAAATGTGGGTAACTGTGGGGCTGGCGTTGAGGCGCGGCAGGTGGGGCGTCGCTTTCACGGCGCTCGGCGCGGTCATCTTCGTTGCGTACCTAGCCTACACGAACCCCTTCAGATTTCTCGCCGAGGCTGGGCGGTTCGACCCGCTGATGTTCGGCTTCGCCGTGCTGCTTAACTGGGTGGGGCTCCTCTTCCTCGCCGCGTCGTGGCACACGCTGCTAAGGGTTCTTCAGGTGAGGACGAGCCTGTGGCGCTCAGTCCAGATGACCTTCGTGAGCATGTTCGTCGTCTGGGTGCTCCCAGTCCCTTCCGGCGTCGAGATCATCAGGGCTTACCTTGTGCGTGACGAGGAGGGCAGCAACCTGGGCAAGGCCGTTAGCTCCGTAATCGTGAACAAGGTCTACTACTTCATCAGCTTCGGCGTCCTCATAACCCTCGCCGCCGCTGTCTCGCTGTTGGGCGGCGACGACATCCCGGTTCAGCCGTTGATGGTCTGGTTCGTGGTGCTCTACGCCCTCGCCAACACCCTTGTCTTCGGCCTGGTTCTGACGCCTAGGCGCCTGCGGCGGCTCTACGAGGGCAGCCCGGGATGGGTGAGGCGGAACCTCCTCGACAGGATATACAACCCCGAGATGGGGTTAGGTGGCTTCCCCGTGTTCGTGGACGAGATAGGCAAGGCCATTGAGAGCCTTCGGGGGAGGCCCCTCGAGAACCTTCTCTCCCTCCTGATGGTGGGGTTCCACTGGAGCACCGGCGCAGTGACGGCGTACCTCGTCGCCTTGTCCCTGGGCCAACGCGTCGGCTTCTGGGTCGTTGTGCTCATCTACGCGGTCATCGAGTTCATCCAGCAGCTGAACGTAGTCATCCCCAGCGGCCTCGGCGTTGTGGACGCGGGACTCACCGGCGCCTTCACAGTGGTGGGTGTGCCCCTCGAGGCCGCGTCGGCCATAAGCCTACTGACACGCCTCGCCACTTACTGGTTCGAGCTGGTGCTCTGCGGGGCGGTGAGCCTCCACTTCGGGTACAGGGAGGCTCTAGAGGGCTTCGAGGGATAGCGATAACCTTTTATCCAACTACTGTGCTGTATCGCTAGTGATATAGATGGAGTTCACGTTAGAGTTGGCTCAACAGATCCTCCTATACATAGCCACATACCTCCTCGGCATGGCCTTCGCCGGCAGCTTCCTGGGCCGAAGATGGATGGGGACCGTGGACGTCTTCCTCCACAGGACGTTCAAGCTGGACGTCACCATCGGTAAGTACCTCTACTGGAAGCACTTCTGCTGCATACCCAACCCGCCCAGGCCCAAAAACCTGAGGAAGCCCACGGCCCTCACGGACATACTGTTCGCGAGGTTAATAGAGTAGCGAAGCCGACCGGAAACATAAAAAAGCCTCACGGGGGTCAAACAAGCATGCTCCGACTCGGAGTCATTGGCTGCGGCCGTGTCACCACCATGTTTCATCTCAGAGCCATCAGGGACGTCAAGGAGGTCGAGGTAGCAGCCGTCGCCGATGTCAACGAGGAGCGTACGCGAACAGTTGCTAAAGAGTGTAACACGAAGGGGTACAACGACTACCACGAGCTTCTCGGAGACCCCGGTATCGACGCAGTAGTCATCAACACGCCCCCAAGGCTCCACGAGGAGATGGTTCTCGACGCCTTAGACAGCGGAAAACACGTCCTCTGCGAGAAACCGCTGTCGGAGACGGTGGAGGGATGCATGAAGATTAAGGAGGCCCAGCTTGAGTCGGGGCTCGCGGTGCTTCCCGCCCACAACTACGTCTTCACGCCGTGCCTGACGCGCCTCAACGACCTCGTGGACTCGGGCACAGTAGGGGATGTGAGGAAGCTATCCCTGGTCTTCGAGAACAACCTCAAGACGTATAGACCTCAGACCGACTTCAGGATCACAACGGGTAAAGGCGTCGTAGAGGACATGCTGCCGCACATACTTAGCGTGTCGGCACCGGTCGCGGGAGACGTGGTGGACGTGAAGGAGCTGCGGTGGTGGTGTGAAGACTACGAGGTCTGCGACAACATGGAGACCACCCTCGTCACTGACCAGGGGGTGGACCTTGAGTGCAAGCTGAGCTGGACTAAGCTAGTTCCCAGGTTCGGTGTCGAAGCACACGGGTACGAGGGCAGCCTCAAGGCGGAGCTGATGATGAAGCCCTACCAAGTCTCCCTGGAGAAGCGGGGAAGAAAGAAAGTCTACAGGGATCGTTGGCTGAGTTGGTACCTCGATCTCGTCAGGTTTAAGCACCCTAGCTTCAGGAACCAGTACATCCACTTCGACCGCGTGATCCGCGGCTTGGAGACGCCTAGGATCACGGTGGACGACGAGGCCCATATCCTCGGGGTGATAGAGAAGATCTCAGAGATGATGTAGGAGAGGAGTTGCGGGTTGAACAGGGTCTCCGTAGTTCGCGTCGGCGGCGACGTCCCTGCAGCCGTTCGGCGCAGTGTTGAGCTTATTGACGCGCCTCTGCCCCGTGGCGTCGACGCCGTGGTCAAGCCCAACATCTGCAACGCCAAGAACCCAGACGGCATGGTGATAACCGACTTCAGGGTGATAGAGGCCGTCGTGAGCCTTCTCAAGGAAAGAGGCTGCGGCGTCACGGTGGTGGAGTCAGACAACATCTCGGGCACGGCTGACGATAGGGCAAAGAGATCAGGCCTTCTGGCGCTCCTCGACGAACTCGACGTTCAATGGCTTAACCTGAGCCACGACGATTACGAGGAGCACGAGGTGGCGGGGACGATCCTCAGATTGCCCAAGATGGTCATGGAGGCCGAGTACCTCGTCAACCTCCCCAAGATGAAGACCTGCGCTCACACCTTGGTGACCCTTGGCATCAAGAACCTCTATGGCGTATTACAGAGGAAGGGTAAGGGCAGGCTCCACAGGCACCTGGACGAGATACTCCCCTACCTTGCCGAGGCCGTGAGAAACGACCTGGTGGTGGTGGACTGCTTGACCTGCATGGAGGGGAACGGGCCGGTCATCGGGAACCCCGTCTGCCTTGACGTATTAGTGGCGGGCGTCGACATAGTCTCAGTGGACTCGGTTTGCAGCAGCCTCATGGGCTTCGATCCAGCCGGTATACCGCACATCGCGTCATCCGTTGGGCGTGCACCCGGCATGGTGGACGTTGAAAGGATTGAGGTTGTTGGGGAAGACTGGACACGGCTCGTCTACGAGTTCGAGCCCCCTTATAGTCTCAAGGCCACCCTCAAGAGCCTGCGCGCCATCAAGGACGTATACCTGACCAGATGACCGGAGGCTCCGCTCAGCCTCGTCCACGGTAAACAATATATTTCATTGAGGCACCCTGACAGGAGATGAATAGAGCCATCAAAGTGCTTCTGCTCTCCGTGTTCGTGGCTATGCTAGGTCTCGGCATCGTCAGCCCCATCATGCCGTTGTACGCCGAGAGCCTGGGCGCCACCTACACCCAGATCGGGCTGCTTAGCTCGGCGTGGAGCATATCTAGGCTCATATTCAGCGCCCCCGCGGGGAGGCTGAGCGACTCCACGAGCAAGAAGAAGGTGATCGTCGCCGGGCTTCTATCTTACGCGGTCGTCTCCCTCATGTACGTGTTCGCGTGGGACTTCAACTCGCTCCTCTCTTTCAGGTTTATCCACGGTCTGGGCTCCGCCATGACTATGCCCATCGCCATGGCGTACGCCGCGGAACTGTCGCCCGAGGGCGAGGAGGGACGCTACATGGGCACCATGAATTTCGCAATGTTCGGGGGCATGGGGTTCGGGCCTCTCCTTGGAGGCAGCCTCACAGACATGTTCAGCATGAGCGCCCCCTTCTACTTCATGAGCGGTCTCACCGCCCTAAGCCTGGTGCTCGTGATGCTGTTACTGCCCGACCTGGGCTCAACGACATACACATCAGATAAGCCCAAGCCCTCGTTCAGGAGAGTCTTATCTAACAGGGTTCTCTTGGCTAGCTTCGTGTTCCGGGCCGTGAACGCGCTTGGCCGCGGATCCATTATGGGGTTCCTCGCAATCTTCATGACCACTGCGGTCGTAGACGGGGGGCTGGGGCTATCAGTTACTGCCGCGGGCACCGTGCTTTCCGTTGGCCAGCTCTCCTCGGCGTTTCTCCAGAGGCCGTGTGGAGAACTGGCGGATCGCCACGACAAGAACAAGTTGATCATATTGGGAGGCCTGGTGGCGGTCGTCGGGATGGCCTCGTTTCCATTCTCTCATAGCTTCTGGCAGGTGCTGGGCGCCAGGCTCCTATTCTCGGCTGGGAGCGCCTTGATGACGCCAGCCATAACCGCGATAGCGGCCATCGAGGGGCGTAGCCTGGGCATAGGCACTACCATGAGCGTCCTGCAGAGCGCCATGAGTCTGGGGATGATGGCTGGGCCGCTCATCTCCGGGGTGTTCGCCGACATGTTCAGCCTGAAGCCTGTGTTCTGGTTGGGCTCGGCGATATCCCTGCTCGGTCTGGGCTTGTTCGTGGTGCTTCAGCCAAGAGCTGACGCTGGACAGGTTAACATTTAGCCTCCCTCACGCCAGACAAAGGCTGGTGTTCGTCCCATGTCGTAGGGGCCTTCGTTCACTGTCGAGCAGCTTTAAATACGATGCAGGCGAGTTTGATAGATACGATTTCGATAGTGATCACCCTTGAAGACAGCTAAACAGGTCGGTGTAGTGGGGTACGGAGCTTATGTCCCCATTTACCGGCTGGAGGCCTCCGAGGTGAACCGAGTCTGGGGAGGAGACGGTGCGCCAGTGGAGGAGAAATCGGTGGTGGCGCCAGACGAGGACACGGTAACCATATCTGTGGAGGCGGCGAAGCAGGCCGTTAGGCGCTCCGGCGTAGACCCATCTGAGATAGGCGCCGTCTACGTGGGCACCGAGTCCAAGCCCTACGCGGTCAAGCCAACCGGCACCATAGTGGCCGAGGCCATAGGTGCCACCCCGAGCGTGTCCACCGCTGATTACGAGTTCGCGTGCAAGGCGGGCACCGAGGCTATGCAGAACTGCATCGGCCTGGTCGGCAGTGGGATGCTGAGGTACGCCATGGCGATAGGCGCGGACACCGCTCAGGGGAGGCCGGCGGACGCGCTCGAGTACACCGCGTCGTGCGGCGGAGCCGCGTTCATCTTCGCGGACCGTAGCGCCGAAACCGTCGCCTATCTTGAGGCCTCGTACAGCTACGTTACGGATACGCCCGACTTCTGGAGGCGGGCCAAGGAGATGTATCCGAGGCACGGTAGCAGGTTCACGGGCGAACCCGCATACTTCAAACACATCCAGGGCGCCGCCAGAGGGCTGCTGGCGGAAACCGGTTACAAGCCCGAGGACTTCGATTACGCTGTGTTCCACCAGCCCAACACCAAGTTCCCTATACGCGTAGGCAGGGGGCTCGGCTTCACCATGGACCAGATAGACCCGGGGCTCGTGGCCCCCAAGATCGGGAACACGTACGCCGGCAGCACACCGGTCGGCCTCGCGGCGACGCTGGACATCGCGGAGCCCGGTGACAGGGTGTTCGTTGTGAGCTACGGCTCCGGCAGCGGCAGCGATGCCTTCGTCTTCACGGTGCAGGAGGCGATAACCGAGAAACGAAGCGGGCCGAAGGTGACCAGCTTCATCGACCGCAAGAAGTACGTGGACTACGCCACGTACCTCAGGTTTAGGGGGCAGATAATTCAATGAGAAAGGTGGCGGTGGCGGGCGTCGGCCTCGTAAAGGTTAGCGAGCACTGGGAAAAGCCCATCGGCGCCCTCTTCGCGGACGCCGCGCTTCAGGCGATGATGGACGCCGGCACAGACGAGATAGATGGACTCTACGTGAGCAACATGAGCGGCGCCTTCATGCAGGAACAGCTCAGCATGGGAGCGCTCATGGCTGACGC
>Ga0209427_10005697_pt1 | contig 14277 bp, 9 predicted proteins | sample DeeMarSWOR136_30_FD_187465 | JGI IMG/M metagenome (GOLD analysis project Ga0209427, IMG submission 187465) | Marine sediment microbial communities from White Oak River estuary, North Carolina - WOR-1-36_30 (SPAdes) (version 2) | ecosystem: Environmental > Aquatic > Marine > Intertidal zone >... | reverse complement strand
GCTAGGCTTCCGGTGAAGCCGGTGAAGGTGGATCCTGTTGATGCGTTGGCCCAGATGGTGATGGTATCCCCGCGGTTGTAGGGGCTTGGTTTGCTTGCTTGTATGGTGCCTGTTCCGGTTCCGCTGGTGGTGAGAGTGAGGGTCTGACTAATATCGGCAATGGAAGGATTTACTGTAGTATTTATTCGTTTTAAAAACCACATATTCTGGGTAATCTTATTTTTTATTATTGATGAATCAAAATGGACGGTTTTGATTAATCGATTGATTAATTGATTAAAATCAGGTAGGTGATAATAACGGTTCAGGATGATATTGATTAATGGATTATTGATATATGGTTTAAATTTAATTTTTTGTGGTTGGAAAGAAGTGTATTCGTAGGAGATTTTAGGGACTAATGGTTGTTTGGGGACCAATGATTCATTGCCTATGTATATAATCTGTTCGACAGAAGTTGTCTTGTTATCCTCGTTTTGAATGGTCAAGTTTACCAGATAAAAGCCACTTTTTGCGTATCTATGCGTCACATTTATACGATGGACATTATTGCTATTGCCATTCCTAATTGGAGTATCATCACCGAAATCCCAACTCCAATTAACAATGTGACTTCTAATGTCACTCCATTTATTAATAATATGATCATTATAAATGATAGAAGTCAAATTGAATTGTATAGGATCTCCTACTGAAGCATTACTTGGCTCGTATAAGAATTTAGCAATGTTTGATCCTATAGCTATTTTTTGTATAATAGAAGCGGTTTTATTATAAATATCCCTGACTGTCAAAGTTAAAAGATAGGAACCGAATTTGGAATAATAATGAGTAACTGATTTACCATACTGAATAGGTGATTTATCGCCAAAATCCCAACTCCAATTAACAATATCACTATCATCTCGAATAGTTTGATTGATAAGCCATATATCAATTGTATAGTCCATGGGTTTGTGTTCATATTTAAAATTAAAAAAGCTTGGGATAGGAGTATATTCATGATTGATAATTTCCAAGACTATAGAAGAGTTTACCCCCATTGTTAAATTAGTTGAATAGTCCTCTGTTTCGCCAGTTGAACTTAGGAGATAGAATTCTGTAAATGATTCTTTTTGTGGGTTCATAACAATATTAACAGCAAAACCTCCGGCCAGTATGAGTGAGAGTATAATAAGAATTGTAAGTATTCTATCGAATATATTTTCTGATACTAATAGGGATATATCTAAAGAGAAGGCATATCGTTCATCAGGTGTAATTTTATTCCATTTGAAAATCGCGATAACTCCAACACTGATTACCATAACAAATATAACGGATAGGATCGACTCTAGTGTCAAAGCTAGGCGCGTAAAATTAAGAATAAATCCTATAAGAGAAACAACTGCAATCGATAGACAAATACTTAAAATGAGTCTTTCTTTGAGTTTAATTTTTGTTTCATCTTTTTTAATTGGAAATAATGCAGAAATGATGAGGTAGCCTGGGATAAAGAATAGGAAAGGAAAACTTAGAACAATACGGGGCAGTCCTTCTTGAGTAAATAGGAGAACAGGGGGCAATACAATACTCCAGGTGATACATATGATGATATCAATTGGGTATTTTATGAAGCTGATTTTCATTTTACGATTTATATCCAGTTATTGTTTTTATGTTTTTTCTAATAATTTTTTTCTAATATTACGATAAAATAAAATATATAGTAATATAATAAGTAGAAAACACAGGGAGGACAATTATTTAATAAAAGTGCAATTGATATAAAATGGTTTATTAATACGAAAAAAGAGTATAAGTGATATTATTATGAATACAAATTTATTGTCTCTTATCAAACTACCTGATTTGTTACTTGCGCGAATGTATTTAAGATTTTTTCATGAAAAAAACTCTCTAATCATATTTAATTTTCATATATTATATCAGGATCTAGAAGAAATCAATTTAAATCTTGTGGATCCTCAACTCGGAATAACGGTTGATCATTTTCGTCAGTTTGTAGAATATTATCAGAATCATGGTTATTCTTTTATCTCCCCAAATGACATTTTAAATGGTCTTAATCGAAATCAAAAATATGTTATGATAACTTTTGATGACGGATACTTCAACAATACATATGCTTTACCTATCTTACAGAAATATAATATTCCTGCTGTCTTTTTTATTACTACAAGTAACGTGAGAGATAATAAATGCTTTTGGTGGGATGTTCTCTATAGAGAAGAAATAGGATTGAACGGTTCTATCGGTAAAATAAAGCATAAAGGAGATCAGTTAAAGGAAAAAACAACAGAGGAAATAGAAAAAATATTAAAAGCCCGGTTTGGAGAAGAAGCATTTCACCCAGTAGGAGATATTGACCGGCCATTTACTCAAGCAGAATTGAGAGATATTTCTAAAAAAAGAAATATATTCATTGGTAATCATACGAATAATCATGCGATTCTCACAAATTACTCCTTGGATGAGATGAAATCTCAGATTCGTTCTGCTCAGGAATATATTTATAATTGGACAGACACATCTCCAAATATTATCTCTTATCCTGGTGGGTACTATTCTGATGAGGTAATTAAAGTTTCAAAAGAAATGGGTTTTCAGATTGGAGTATCGGCTGAATTTAAAAAAAATTTTTTACCAATAAATCCAAGAAATAATTCCTATATGTATTTAGCGAGGTTTGATTTAGGGGGGGAATCAGAACCATTAAAGCTTTGTGAAATATATAGGTCAGATATAATATTTTACAAATGGATTTCGAATTATTTGAATAAAAGATATTGAAAATAATGAATAATATTTTATATTTTTTTTTAAGGTATGAAATTTGCCTGGTGATCAAGATAGAACATTTTAAAAAGGAAAAATATCCTGTAAAATTATTCAGCGAACTAATACAAGTAGAATTTTTCGTAATAATTTTTTATAGAGAATAATCTATTTGTATAAAATTGTTCCATTTATTAAGCGATTCGATGAAAAATTAGATAAGGAAGGATATATTATGTAGTATGTTATCATTGATATATATTATAGTATATTCTTTATGTGATAATAATGAAAATAGTCTCCTTTGGGTTATATAATCCGATTCCAATTAAAAGCGGCGCAGATACATATATAACATCCTTGCTTGTTCCGTTAGCAAGAACCAAGGAGGTAATTCATTATTATTTTTTTCAGTCACAGAATGAAAAAGGACATTATTCAAAAGAAAGAAATTTTCAAACAATATATTTAGAATCGAATTTTGCTAAAAAATTCCTGAAACAACACGACTTTATTCAGTTACTTAGGCCAGAACTTCTTGTAGATAAAGGTCCTTTAAAAAATATAGCTGCTGATTTAGTACTATGTGACACCTTTACATTTCACGCAGGTAATTATGTTGCTAAGAAAAATAACGCTCCCATCGTCCTTATAAAGCATAATATCGAATGGAAATATTTACAAAGCCAAGGATCGAACGGGTATATTTTTTTAAAAGCATATGAACATTATACTCTGCATAAAGCTAATGTAATTATCACCATTTCAAAAAGTGATTATGAATATTTTACTAAATATGTAGATGAAGCAAGAATTTATTTTATCCCTCCAAAAGTGAATACAGATATCTTCAGACCTGATGGTCCTGTGCAAAATCTTGGTGATGATAAATTCAATGTGTTGTTCTTTGGTAGTCTAGATAGACCAATGAACATAGATGCATTACATTTTATTAAATATCGTTTAATCCCCCGACTCAAACAAATGAATTTATTGGAAAAAATCAGGGTGAATATATTTGGATCTGGGATTCCCCCAGAATCTTTAAAATTAAATGAAGATAAAGATATTAGTTATTTAGGTTCAGTAGACGATCCAGGACGATATATACGAGGTGCAGACTTGGTGATTGTCCCTGTTACGAATGCTGGGGGCATGAAGATAAGAATCTTAGAAGTATTATTATGTGGAAAACCCGCGATCATAACACCAGAAATTTCTGTTGGATTGCCTGATGAATTCAAAGAATTTGTTTGTATTGAAGAGGATACAGAAGGTTTTTTAAAAGCTATAAAGCGTTTTTCAGAGGGTTCTGTAATGAATAAAATAAATAGAGCTGTTATTGAGGATTACTTGAATAAAAGTAAAACAATGTCTGATGTTGTTGATGATTTTTTTAAAAAAAAATATACAGGCTGAAAAATGAAGAGGTAGCATGAAAATTTGTATGGTATTTTCACTCCCATTTCCTCCAAAAGAAGGGATAGGTAATTATATCTACTTTTTATCGAAGAAATTATTGAAAAAAGGCTATAACGTTGTAGTTATTACCCGTGGTTCCTGGAGGAAAACAGAGAGAGAAATAATCGATGAGATCGAAGTGATTAGAGCTCCTTTTCAACCTATTTATCCTTTCTATCTTCAATTGCATGAAATGTATGTGAGGAAGATTTTCCAATTACTAGAACCTGAAATCGATCTCGTGCATTTCCATTCTCCCCTTCCACCTTTTATCAGAACAGAACGGCCAATCGTGACAACTATCCATACTCCAATGTTAACTGATTATCGTATTGAAAAACTAACTTCAATCCATTCGATATTTTCAAAAATTTCGGCACGATTTATAAGCTATCCTTTGGAAAAAAAATTACTAGGTTCTTCTAAGATTATCATGACCTTGACAAACACAATTGTTCAAGAATTAAAAGAAGAATATTCCTTAGATTCAAATAAAGTATTCGTCGTAGGTAATGGTGTTGATACCGATTTTTTTCTCCCTGGAAAACAAGAGTCTGATGATAACCAAAGATATATTTTATTTGCAGGATGGATAGAATACAGAAAAGGTATATTCGATCTTTTAGAGTCCGCGAAAGATATCTGTGCTAAGAGATCTGATGTAACTTTTCTTCTCGCGGGTCAAGGGAGCCAATTCAATACGTTAAAACAAAAAATAATAACAAGTGGACTGCAAGATAGATTTCTTTTATTAGGTCAAGTTAAGAAAGAAAAACTCCTTAAATTATATCAGAAAGCAACTCTTTTTGTTTTTCCTTCATATCATGAAGGTTTACCGACAGTTCTTCTTGAGGCCATGTCTTGTGGAGTACCAATAATCGCGACTGATGTTCGTGGAAATCGGGATGTAATAACGAAAGACAAAAATGGAATCTTAGTTCCTCCTGGAAATCCTCAAAAACTAGCTGAAGCAATATCCTTCCTTCTTGATAATGAGACACTGAGAAAAACATTTAGTCGTAATGGACGTCAGTTAATTGAAGAAAATTTCACGTGGGATAAAATATCTGAGAAAGTAATACAATGTTATCAGCAAGCTCTCGAGATGAGGTAATGAATTTCATGGATTTAATCTGAGAAATGATATTTTTCTACATAACAATAAAAAATTATATACACAAATCATTTATCTAAAGAATGTTTAGAGCGAAAGTGATATGACTAGAAAAATAAAGATATGTATTTTATCTGAACTTGCTTATTCCTTGTTATCTGGAAATGGCATACGGGGCGGAGCTGAATTACAGATGGTTATCCTCGCAAAAGAATTAGTGAAAAGATCGTACGATGTCTCTTTTATTACATTTGAAAAATCAGATACTTCTCATGAGGTTATCGACGGGATAAGAGTGTATAATTTATTTCATACCCGAACGAGAGGTTCTACCTATTTGTATCCACAAAATATGTACAAGCTGTTCAAGGCATTAAAAAAAATTGATGCAGATATTTACATTCAGAGAGCAGCTACCCCTTTAACTGGTTTTATTGCATTTTTTACCAAATTAAATAAAAAAATATTTTTATATTCTACTTCGTCTGATAATGATGTAAGTGATTTTATATCAATAAAATCCTTAAAAGATCTTAGAAACTTGTTTTTTCGTTTTGGAGTTAAACATTGTAATATGGTCATATGTCAGACAAATCATCAAAAGAATCTACTGAAACAAAGGTTAAGTAAGGAAGGGAAAGTTATTAAAAATTTCTATCCTTGTTCGGCATATCCTCAAAACCAGATAAATTCTTCTACAGTAAAAATACTTTGGGTGGGAAGAATACGAAAGGAAAAGAGGCCAGATTTATATCTATCATTAGCCAAATGTTTTCCTGATTTTAAATTTTTAATGATTGGAGGCCCCTCCTCAGTACATCCTGAGTATTACGATGAACTTAAGGAATCTGCAATAAAAATTAAGAATCTTACTTTTATTGGGTTTATCCCTTATAACAAGATGGAGAAATACTATATTAGGTCAACATTGCTCGTTAATACATCACCAAGTGAAGGTTTTCCCAATACTTTTCTTGAGGCTTGGGGCAAAGGGATACCAGTTGTCTCACTTGATTTCGATCCTGATGAAATTATTTGTAAAAAAAAGCTTGGTTTTCACTCACAAACTTTTGAACAACTGATTGAGGATATAAAGACCTTGGTAACGAATAGTCAATTACGAGCAGAAATTGGTATGAATGCTAGGAGATATATCGAAAATGAGCATAATGTAAATAAATTAGTACATGAATATGAACTAGTATTCGAATTTCTAGTAACAAAGAATCGTTAACAATTTATTGAAATTAGTTCGTATTAATAAAAGATGAGTCGTGTATGATTAAAGAAGGAGTATATTCAAAAAAAGAAAATATGATGTATATACAAAAAAAGGTATCTATATTAATTTTCATATGGAGTGTTTTCCTATTTTTCCTGGGTTTACAATATAAATTCTCAGATGAATATAATCTCTTGCTGTTTTGGATACCGATATTTCTCATGATTGGTATTGTTGCATATCAAATATTTTTCTTGACAAATAGGAGTTATATTCTTTTTGAAATATTCGTAATTTACCTTGTTCTTCATCTCGTTTTTGTGATAGGATATTATGGGTTGAGAGGGAGCGATTCTTACGTCGATTTTCATATCGCAAAGGGAATATATTCTAATAAAATTTTTTATTTGGATACGGGATCGAAAGGATATCCATTGTTACATATTTTTTCTTCGATAATCTCCGTGTTTACTCGCATAGATCTTTTAGTTATCGCAAAATTTCTTCCATCTTTTATATCGTCTTTTATTGTTTTTCCTATTTATCTTATTGGTTTTAAATTATATGGTGATAAGCGAGTAGCGTTATTTTCATGTCTTATCTTTGGTACTATTCCCCAATTTACCAGTTTTGAAGCAAGCTTTGTAAAGGAAGTTTTCGGTTTGTCTATAATGGTGTTATTTTTTTATCTTCTTGGGGCTTCAATTCGCGCAAAATATAGAAATTTTTATGTTATTGTTTTTATTTTGATTCCTGTTGCTATTCTCTCTCACCATTTAAGTTCTTTTATGCTTTTATGTTTAGTTATTATATATCTTATTATTTCATTTGTTCTTCTCTATTTTAATAAAATACTAAATGTAATAAAAATAAAAATTCAAATAATGAAATCATATCCTAGAAAGTTAAATCGAAATATTTTGCTTGTCGTTTTTATATTTATTGTTAGCTTGCTTGTTTATTGGCAATTAGTTCTTGATTATGGACTAGATGATCTTCTTATTAATACCGTAAAGGACGCCATCGGACTGCAAACGACCACCACTGGAGCGACCTATGTTGAATATATGAACTTAGGAGCTACTCCTATGACTGATAGAGGAAAAATAGTATACTATGGTTTTTTTTTCTATACTTTTTTATTTGCTATTCTCTTATTGTTAAAAATTTTTATAAAAAATATCATCAATAAAATCGAAGATACAACGTTTATTGTATTCTTTTTTCTTAGTAATGCGATTGGTTTTGCCTCATTATATATGTTAAACGGTTCAGTTTTTCCAGATCGACTTATTACATTTGCATTCTTGTTTGGATTGATTCCCCTTGCAAGTATAATGCTTGTTATGAAAAAAAATATGGGTAAGCAACTCGTCGCAGTTCTTTTCATTTCTTTCATGATATTCAATTTCTACAATATTGATCCTCATAATTACACTTCTGACGCCTCTTATACAGGCGGTGCAGCTACAGAAAAAGAATATTTAATAGCACAACAGATTAGTATTCCAAAAAATATCAATGATGATAACAAATTTTATGGTTATATTGCAGCGCTTTCTGCACTTACTGATGTCAAAAATATGGAACCAAAATTTACAGGAAAGGCTATTAATAACATCAATATAGTTACTTTTGGTAATTCTTATTCAACGGCGATTATCAATGAAGCAATGTATGATATTGATTTAATAAATTATTACAATAATAATAAAATAGAAGCATATGCTAACATCGTTAGGCTATTTAATTATAAGAATGACATAAATATAAATAAAATAGGTGATTTTGGTCGTACATATGTAATCAAGGGAGGCGGTTAATATAAGAATCGCTCTTCTATCAAAGGATATATATCCTTGTAGTTTAGGTGGCGGGGTTGAGACATTTAACTATTATTTTGCACAGGAACTAGCTGCACAAGGGCATACAGTATGGTTGTTTACATCCTGTAATTATGAATGGAGCAAGGAAAATATACATTATGTAAAAATATGGAATGGAGCACCAGGATTAACAATCCTATCGACATTTTTTTTAATAATACTTAATTTGATTAAACTGAGAGATAAAATCGATATTGTTCATATTCCTTATACTAGTAATGATATCCTCGCATTTCCTGGACTTTTTGGTAAAAAATTCATTGGTTTGCCCTATGTTATTATGATTCATGGTGGAATGACGTTAGAATGGAAATTCAAAATGTTACATCAATCATTTTTCGATAACGCTAATTTTATAATTGCTGCATCTGAGAGAATGAAATTAGAATATGAGAAACGGACTAGTAGAGCAATGAAGGTGATTCCTCCGTTAATGCCTTTTATTAAATCTGGAATACCAAAAGATGAATTAAAAAAAAAATATGGATTTGATACGAAGGATATTGTTATACTTTATCTTGGATCCATATGGTATATGAAAGGAAGTGATGTTTTATTAGACGCATTTATTTCTTTAGGACATGATTATATTAAATCAAATAATCTACAACTTTTATACGTCGGAGAAGGTATTTATGGAGAAACATCAATGAAAGATGAGTTACAGAGAAAAACCATTGAAAATAACTTGAGTCAATATGTGAAATTCTTTGGAAGTATGCCGCATGAAAAGGTGCCAGAGATGTATAAGATAGCGGATATCTATGTTAAACCATCTCTACTTGAGGGATCGCCTGTTTCATTAAGAGAGGCTATGTTTAATGGTTTACCAATAATAGGATCAAATGTCGATGGAATTAATACTCATCTAATTCATGAAAAAAATGGTATTTTATTTGAAAAAGGGGACAGTAATGATTTAAGAAATAAACTCATACAACTTATTGAAGATAATGACCTTGCATATAGATTAGGAATAACAGCTAAAAATGATTATTCGAAACAATATGTATTTCAAAATATGATTTCTGATCATCTAAAAATATATAAAGAAGTTATCAACTTAAAGCATAATTCAGTTTTGGTGAAACCATGAGAAATCCTATTAATTCGATTACTTCAATATATTTCTTTATATCTCGTAGGGATTGCTATTATGATTAAGAGTACGATATATGATATTTTTAAAGGAATACTTGGCACAAATTATAATAAAGAATATTATCAAATTATAAATCTTATTAACAATAAAAAATTAAAAGAATTCCAGGAAGAATCACTTAAAAAATTACTTCTACATGCATATCAAAACGTCCCATACTATACTCGCATTTTCAATGAAATAGGTATAATAAAGAATTCTAATAACTGCGATTTATCGAAGTTTAATCAGATTCCAATACTTACAAAAGATAAAATAAAAAAAAATTTTCATGAGTTAACTTCAAAGGATTATCTAAAACGAAAATGGTATTACTATCATTCGGGTGGAACTACCGGAGAACCATTTACGTTCATTTTAGATATTAACTATCAAAAATGGGATAAGGCTACTACAAAATATTATAAAAAAAATATGGTTGGTTTCAATAAAAATAATCCAAAAAATATTTATCTCTGGGGATCAGAAAAAGAGATATTCACAAAAGTTGAGAATCCAAAGGAAATTATTCAAAATTGGCTTAATAATACTAAAATGCTAAATAGCTTCAATTTGACTGAAGTAAATATGGAAAAATATATAAAAATAATCAACTCTTTTAAACCGGTATATATATTAGGATATCCGAATTCTTTGAATGATTTATCCAGATACATTAAGGAAAAAAAATATCAAATTTATTCACCGAAATTCGTTATTAGTTCTGCAGAGGTATTGAGGGAGGATATGCGGAAAACAATTACAGAAGTATTTAAAACAAAAGTATTAGATTTTTATGGTTCCAGGGAGACTGCAAGTATTGCAGGTGAATGTAAAAATGGCTCAATGCATTTATTTAGTTTTAATAATTTAATAGAGATACTTGATAAGAATAATCAACTAGTGAAAAATAATCAAGAAGGAAGAGTAATTGTTACCAATCTTCATAACTATTCAATGCCTTTCATACGATATGAGTTAGGGGACATTGCTTTATTTGGAGATACAAATTGTGAATGTGGGAATCCTTTACCAATTCTGAAAAAAATTACCGGGAGAGTTCTTGAACATTTTGTAAGAGAAGATGGTAGCATCGTTCCAGCGGAATTTTTTATGTTCCTTTTTATTGAATATAATAACAAAGGCATCATTAAAAAATATCAAGTAATCCAGGAAACTTATAAGAAAATAAAAATTTTAATTGTTTTAGATGGAAATCTAAGCGAGTCGGAGAAACTTGATTTTGAAGATAAAATCAGAATTGCAATGGGAACAGATATCGAAATTGTTTGGGAATTTGTAAATGATATTTCTAAAACACAGAGTGGGAAATATTTGTATACGCAATCTAAAGTATTAAAATAGTTATGAAAAAGGTTTCTCTACTATTTTTTCTGAAAATCAATGTATATATTAATTTAATTATCGGATTTTGTATATTATTTAAATCACTTTGATTAATTTTTTTTATTCTTTGGCTTTAGACCAATAATTTCTAATATTGTTTTTATTTCTTGTTTATCTATACCTTTTATTAAAAAAAGTACGAAGAAATAAACGATAATACCAAGTAGTAATGATAATATCACCCTAAAAATATCAAGAGGATTGAGAAGCCAAATAATCAAAACCATAATACTTGATGCAAAAATACTTTTTATTATAAAAATAAATTCAATTTTAAATTTTATTGTTTGACGGGATTTATAAAATAAAATTATTGCAGCGAAGAGATAAGCAACCAGTGTTGTTACTGCAGCTCCTATAGCTCCCCAATATGGAACTATGAGTATATTTAAAATAAAATTTGTAATTGCCCCAACACTCATGGCTACAGCTATTATATAGGTTTTTTTAGATAATTTTAATGCTTCTGCAAAAACGCAATATATTCCATAAAAAAGAACACCTGAAACAACAAATGGAATAACATAAATACCAATAGACACAAATTCTTGTGTTGTTAATATATTTAAGAGCGATCTTGCTAGTATTGATAAACCAAATGCAGAAGGAATTGATAACATTAGATAATACCGAAAAGAAAGGATTAGATGACTCTTCACTGAATCTAATTTCTTTTTATCATATAAATTTGCAATGGTTGGACCTAAAATAAATATAATATACGGACCAACCACACTAGCTAAACTCCCTAGATTATATGCCGCTGAATAGATTCCTACAGATGATGCACCGTGAAAAAAACCTATTATATACCTATCGGATGATGCAACAATAAATTCAAAGATCCCTATCGGGATCATTGGTAAACCAAAAGCTAGATATGGGCGAAGTAGCGAAAAATCAGGAAAAGCGAAGCCCGCATAGGAGAAAATTAGAGTCAAAATAATCACTAAGAAAATTGATTCGGAAATTATGAAAGCATACATAACACCGACTACGTCATATCCATTAAAAACAAAGAAAGCTATCAAACAAATTTCTAAGAAAGTCTTAGATATCATTACAATGGAATATCTTTTGATTAGACCAAATACTCTGAATGCGTTGATGCTTAAATTTTCGAGTGCTTGTAGAGTTAATAATACAGCAGCAAGCTGAATAGCAGGGGTAGCCGATGAATCTTTTATAAAGACATTAGCAAAGAAGACAGATGAAAAAAATAATAATATAGAAAATATAATGCCTGAGAAAAGAATAGTAATAAGAATGGTATTGATTCCTTGTACGATTTCTTTATTATTTTTTGACGGAAGAAAGCGCACAAGAGAAGCACCTAAACCAAGTGTTAAAAACTGAATTAAAAGACTAATTGTAATTAATATCTGTGCTAAAACCCCATACCCTGATGCTCCAAGAGTTTTTGTTAGAATTGGAAGGGTAATAATACCACGCAGGTTAATAATTATTTGAGTAATCCCAACCAATCCAATTCGTCTTGCAAATGTTGTATACTCATTCATTTTCAGTTTCACTTTATTTAATCAATATAAGAAATCGGTTATCCTATATTAAAGAATTTTATGTAAAAGATTTTTAGTTGTTTACTTTTTATTAGAAAGGAAAATAGGAATAGAATAAAATATTTAAATGAAAAATGAAATTTGAAAGCTTCATAAAATGTTTTTCTTCCATCATTTATATCACCTTTTAACATCTGATAAAAACCTAATTCATTTAATTTAAGTCCATACTTTTTGGGAGCCAAACGTTTTAAATCTCTTCCATTTTCTTCTAAGAATGTCATTTCTAATAAAAGAATTTTTGATAAATGTTGTATGATACTCTTTCTATCAAAGGTCATACGCACACCGTGTTTCCGATATGCTTTATATAATGTTTCCGGGATATAATAACCCATAGATTTTCGAAGTAATCTTAGCCATAATATCCCGCTTCCTCCCCACCATCCTTCATTATATCTATTTTCACCAAGCAATTCCATGTCGATAACTTGCCAAAAATCCCCTTGAACTTTACTGCTTAAAACATCCTCATAGGTTATGTAACCTTCTTTTTTTAATCCAATACTACAAAGTTTTCCCATTTCAGCATTAATACAATTAAACCATAGAAATTTAACTCCTTTTTGATTAAGTTCAGAAAATTTTTTATTTACAATTTCTAATGCATTTGGGAGTAATTCATCATCATCATCTAATTTACAGGTATATTTTCCTCTTGTTAACTCCCAACCTGTATTTGTTGCTGCTAATAACCCCTTATTTTTTGTATGTCTGTGATAGATAATTCTTGAATCAGAAAAAGTATTAATCACTTCTTTTGTGTTATCTGTAGAACAATCATCTACAATTATCAATTCAAAGTTCTGATAGGTTTGGTTTAATACGCTATTTATTGCTCTTGGTAGTAAATGTGCTCTGTTATAGGTAGTTATTGTAACACTAATTGTTGGTTTTTCTTGCATAATTCTTTCATCTTCAATCTGTTTTTCCTATTTTTTAATATCTTTACTATTGAAGAAAGTTATCAGTTATTAGGTTTTAATATTATTCTTTTTATCATAATTAAAAATTTATTTTAATTTATTTTTTAAGATTAAATAATTTCATGTAAAATATTTTTATTTGGTTTAAGTTCATAAAAAAGGAGATTATAAATAAAAAATAATGTTGGAGGGAAAAATGAAATTTGAAAGATTTCATAAGTGTTTTCCTCCCATTATATTTTTCTCCATTTAATATCTGATAAAAACCTAATTCATTCAATTTTTTACCGTATAACATGGGATTTAAAAGTTTCAGCTTTTCCCCATTCTCTTCTAAAAAAGTTTTTTCATATACATAAATACTGGTTAATTGTTTTTTCAAATTTAATCTTCCAAGAGATTCACGTTTACCACCATGTTGTAGATATGATTTATACAATGCCTTTGGCACATAATAGGCTTTAGATTTTCGAAGTAATCTCAACCATAAAATTCCATCACCTACAGGAGCTCCATACCATCTTACGTCAAATCTTAAATCACCAAGAAAATCCATATCAATAACTTGCCAATAATCTCCACGAACATTATCACTCAGAACATCTTCATAAGTAATAAATCCCTCTTTTTCCAAACCAGAACCATCAATTTTCCCTATTTCTACATCAAAACAATCAAACCAAAGGAACTTAACACCATATTCCGAGAGTTCATTGAATTTGTTCACCACAAATTCTAAAGCATTAGAGAAAAGTTCATCAT
>Ga0209427_10005696_pt1 | contig 14278 bp, 14 predicted proteins | sample DeeMarSWOR136_30_FD_187465 | JGI IMG/M metagenome (GOLD analysis project Ga0209427, IMG submission 187465) | Marine sediment microbial communities from White Oak River estuary, North Carolina - WOR-1-36_30 (SPAdes) (version 2) | ecosystem: Environmental > Aquatic > Marine > Intertidal zone >... | reverse complement strand
AATATAGATCCAGTTACCAGACAGCGCTAGAACGAGTGTCGATATAGGGAGTATGGAGTGCCAGAGGAGATCAAGGAGCCTCGCAAGCGGCTCCGTAGGAGGAGGAGCGCTATACATACCCGTGGGAGGGAGTACCCTTAGATATATGGCGAATATCAGAATGAAAAGGATCCCCGTCCACCAAGTAGGTATGGCGTAAGAGAAAGCAGAGTAGTTAGAGAAGAACCTGTCAAGCCTTGAACCCGGTTTAGTGGCGATCTTGGTGCCGATGGCGAGGCCTAGAAGGGCGCTTATGCCCACTGACGTCGTAATGAGAAGGATAGTTTTAGGCATTCTCTCCAATATAAGATCCCTTATCAGAGTGCTACCCTTGAATGTCTGGGCGGTTTTAGAATGCCCGAGATCGAAAGTCATGACCCTCCAGATCATCTGGGGAAGTCTCACAGGCCATGGTTTGTCGAGGCCATAAGCTCTTGTCAAAGTTTCCTCATATAGGATTACCAACCGTTGGAGTTCAGTGGGATCTTTAACGGACTGAGCTAAGCCCTGTCTATACACCCTAACCTGTTCATTAACTAGTGAGGATAACATGCGATCTGAGAACCCAGTAGCGCCCAATATGACGTTCATGAGTAAAAGCGTTATAAAGACGACCAGCAAAAGGCTCAAGGCTTTGACCAGGAGAGACCTACCAAGCTTCATTTTGATCTCCTTCGAGGAACACTTTCATCATCTCTAATAAATATTGATAGTTCTTATCTGGTTAATCTTTATAACGGCTACGAATTTTAACGCGCTCGTAGTCTTTTAACATGTAATATGCCTAGGAAGCGATAATTAAATATAATATAGATCAAAATAATTGATCGGAGAACAATGAAGAAAAAATCACAATTATTAGCAACATTGCTGTTTCTGACAATACTCATTTCTCCAGTTCTGACAACAGCCAAGACCTATGTGTCTCCTGAGCAAGCCGTTACAGGACCGAAGGCTGATAAGATCGAATATGTTCGTGTAGATCAGCCATTGGCTCCTGATGCGGTGAGGAATGGGGACATCGATATCTATATGTTCTCAATAACCCCTGAGGCAGAGGTCGAGATAGGCTCAGACGATCCTGTCATCGAGTTCTGGAAAGGGGTCTCCGAGATGGACGACATCGTATTAAACCCCGCGCCCGCTCCGGAGGGAGAACTAAATCCCTTTTCCATTAAAGAGGTTAGATACGCGCTCAACTTCGCTTTCGATAGGGACTATCTGGTAAACGAGTTGATGAAGGGAACCGCAGCTAGGATGGATGACTATCTTGGTCCTTACCACCCAGAGGTTCCATCGATCGCTGACATCAAACTGAGACATGGTTTCACATACGACTTCGATCGCGCAAATGAGATGATCGAAGATGCAATGGTACTGGCAGGCGCCGAGAAGAGGGCAGGCAAGTGGTACTACAGGGATAATCCTGTCACCATCAAAGCCCTCATCAGAGTCGAAGATGAACGAAGGGATCTAGGTGACGCATTCGCCGCAGACTTGGAGAAACTCGGGTTCACAATCGAGTACCTGCACATGACTTTTGGCCCGGCTATCGACCTTGTCTACGGCACTGACCCGGCAGATATGGGCTGGCACTTCTATACTGAAGGATGGGGCGTAGGAGCCTCGAGATGGAACACATGGGAACCTGGTTGCTGGGGTGGCTCAGCTGATCCCGTTGTTGGCGACTGGTGCGCAAACATGCCCGGATGGGGTGAAGCCACATGGTGGAACTACATCAGTCCCGGTGCAGAAATTGAGACTCTAGCTACCGACATCTACTACGGTAGATACACAGACATGGATGACAGGGAGGAGAAGATGAGAGAAGTAACCGACCTCATGCTGCAGGAATCGGTGAGGATCTTCGGGCTCATGATGCTTTCCGCATATCCCGCAAACAGGAATGTAAAAGGACTGACGCAAGACATAGGTAACGGCCTCAGAGGAGGCCAATGGACTCAGAGAGAGGCCTACGTAGAAGGGAGGACGGATCTTACAATCGGGCAGCTCTGGGTGTGGACCGAGGAAACAATCTGGAACCAGTATGGAGGATTTGGCGACGTCTACAGCGTAGACATAGGCCAGTCAACGTTCGATCCAACAATGTGGAGACATCCGTTCACATCAGAAGTTCAACCATTTAGAGCCACATACGAAGTGACAACAGAAGGACCCGATGGCACACTAAATGTTCCATCGGACGCCTACGAATGGGATGCCGACCAAGACAAGTGGGTTACAGTGGGTTCTGGTTTAAAGGCCCAGAGTAAAGTGGTATATGATTACTCACTGTATACACAATCCAAGTGGCACCATTTGATTGATGTCAATATGGCTGATATCATCTATAACATCGCTCAAGGATACGAAATTGCCTACGACACCGAAAAATCAGCAAGGGAAAGTCAGATTGGTAGCACAGCTAAAACGTACTTTGACGTCGTAAAAGGAATGAAGATAGATGGAAATACGATAGAAGTATACGTAGATTACTACCATTTCGATCCAAACGAGATAGCATATTTTGCTGAACCAATGGGTTGGGGTGGTGGAGGAGATCGGGAACAGGGAAACCCATGGGAGCTCATGGCTGCACAAGAGGACGTGGTCTTCAATGAGCAACTCTTGGCAATGGACTCTACATCCTCAGATGTATGGGGAGTACCCGAGCTAAACCTTGTTCTGGGAACACATGCGGAGTACGTAAAGAATTCATTGGAGAAATTCCTAGCAGAGGACTTCTTCCCCAGCAACTACTTCACAATGGGAGAAACGACTCTCGATACCTTGGAGAACGCTAAAGCCAGATACCAGGCCTGCATCGATTGGTTTGTAGATAAGGGCATTATTTGGATCAGCAATGGCCCCTTCTATCTAAACGACTTCGACGCCGAGGCGCAGTATGCCGAGACAATTGCCTTCAGAGATCCAACATACCCATTCAAACCAGGAGACTGGTACTACGGTAGGCCACAGATACCTGAGGTAGTGGAGGTCGAATCGCCCCTCATAACAAAGGGCCTTGATGCCACTGTTGGTATCAGCATGGTTGGGCCACAGTTACTGGAAGCAGAATACATAGTAACTGAGGAGGCAACTGGTACCTTAGTGTTGAAAGGTAAGGCAGACGCCACCGCTACCTACGGCGAGCTGGAGATAAAGCTGTCTGAGGAGGATACAGACAAGCTCGACATCGGAGGTAGGTACGTCCTCACCGTAATGGGAAAGAGCCCCGAAGTGGCCTTCCTATCAACTGCAACCGAGAGGTTCGTCGTGAGGGACCCACTGATCGTCGGCCTAGGCGAGGAAGTCGAGGATATCACTGAGACGATCGGGATCCTTTCGGATAGGCTGGAAGGTGTATCCACGAACCTTGCTACAGCCATAGACGCCCTGTCTAATCTCATCGAGACAAGCACTGGAAACCTAGCGGATTCCCTCGAGACGACCAGCGACGAGCTATCAGGCGACATCAGCAGCGTAGCCCAACTGGTGGGCGACACCAACGAGAACGTCTCAAGGATGGCGGGCAACACCAACACGCTCCTCTACGCTATAATAGCCACACTAATCATAGCCCTAATCGGAGTAGTTATGCCCTACATGAAGAAGTAGCCAGAAACATCCCCCTTCTTTTTTAAATTATTAGCGTCTCCTCAGTTGGAGCCAGGATGGAGGCCGCCCTGCTCGTGAAAAATATACATAAGCACCTTGCCCCTATCTTTAGTCTCGTCCATGGGTAGAACCGCTCTCTCCGGAGCCCTCGCAGCTCTCCTGCTCCTGACGCTGCTCATCCCAGTAGTCTCCACCACCCTCGCCGAGGAGCCCGTCTACATCGAGTACTTCCACAAGCCGAAGTGCAAGACCTGCGGCGGGCAGCTGAACAGCGAGGGCTACGACGCCATCATGGTGGACCTGAACAACCAGTACGGTCCCCAGATAGTCGTCGAGTGGATAGACATCACAGAGGGGGACGGACTGGAGAGGCTGGTCGCCTACAACATCACCCTGACGCCGGCTGTGGTCTTCAACGGAGAGCACAGGCTGGTCCGCTACGAGATATCCAGGGAGAGCCTGGCCGAGATGGTGGACTCCCTCTTGGAGGGCTCAGACGTTTCCGGCGGCGATGAGCTTCCAGTGATTACCGCCCCCCTCATACTGGTCTCTGGCCTAGCGGATGGGGTGAACCCCTGCGCAATAGCGCTGCTAACGTTCTTCCTCTCCTTCCTCTTCAGCATCAACAGGAGCAGGAGGGCGATCCTGGGCCTCGGCGTCGCCTACATCACCGGCCTGTTCATCGTCTACCTCCTAATGGGCCTGGGGATACTAAACGCCATCTCCTTCTTCGGCGTCGAGCACCCCTTCGGCAAGGTGGGGGCAGTACTCCTCGTAATCTTTGGAGCCCTGAGCATAAGAGACGCCTTCACCTTCGAGGAGCCTGTCCTAAAGTTCCCGAGGCTCGCCCTGCCAAAGGTCAGGAGCCTCGCAGAGAAGGGGGCACTCCCCGCGGCCTTCGTGCTCGGCGGAGTGGTTAGCATGGGGGAGTTCGCCTGCTCGGGCGGCGTCTACGTGGGGATACTAGTCCTCCTCTCAAGGAGCTCCAGCTTCTACGAGGGGCTGGCCTATCTCGTCCTCTACAACCTGATGTTCATCCTGCCCCTCGTCGCGGTGCTGCTGCTGGGCAGCGGGACTGAAGCGCTGGTCAGTATGGACCGCTGGAGGGTCCTCAAGAGGAGGAGAATAAGGCTAGCCGTCGGCCTCTTCATGATCGCCCTGGGGCTGGTAACCTGGTTCTACGCCTTCACATGAGGGAAGGCCGTCAGGAGGCGTATGATAGTCTTCGCGTCCTCTATCGCGTTCTCATCGATCGACACCGGGCTTCATCCCACGTCGAGCGTTTCCGTCTCTATCTCCTCATCAGGCCGCCGTGCTTCCTCACGACGTGCTTGACGAGGACGTCAGCTATATCGAATACGCTGGCCATGAGATCTGTTTTGCGAGACTCGTCTATTATCTGTTCCCTGGGTGGCTCAAGCGGGAATGTGGTCGATGTCACATGATTCTTTTTACGATCTTCTGAAGCAATTGGGTCAGCTCGGTCCCCGTCGCTATGCCCTGCTCCCAGAGCTTCATCTCCTCCGGGTCGCTCGTCCTGTTGAGCTCGTCCCTCATCCATGCGACCGTCTCCCTCACCTTCTTGAGGTACCACTCGGCATCCATGATGAACCCGTAACTAACTGTAAATCCAGCAAATATAATAGGCTTAGTTAATACTCATCCCAACTCACAAATTGTGATCACGAGCTGTGCGCACTCCCTGTGAGTCGACCTTATAATCGCTCCCGCGTCTCTTCGCCCGGTCGATAGGAATGACACAGATGGGATCGGTGCATAAAGGCCTTGAGCTGAGCCGTGAGGCAATCATCGAGGAGATGGGCCTGGAATGGGCGGTCGACGACACCCTGATCCAGGTCCTCAGCATGCAGGGAAATTTCGCGCCCCTGAAGTAACCTCAAGGCCGAATCTTTAACTACCCTTTTTTCGCTTGATCCACTACTCAATGTATATCCTTTCCAAAGTCTGTCGAGACCTGCCAATTCATTCGATGCAAAGTCCAGCAACGCCTCGCGGATAATCCCCTGTTAACTTTGGTACGAGGGTTAACCTAAATAGGGGAGACAGCGTTTCTACCCTGAAATGTCAGAGCTTGACCTGAAGATCGTGAACGCCCTCATCGTCGACGGGACCGGTAGAGAGCCCTACAAGGGCTCCATCGGCGTGAGGGGCGGGAAGGTGGTCTCCACGGGCGAGGTCAAAGATGACGCCGCCAGGACGGTGGACGCCTCAGGCCTCTTCGCCTCCCCGGGCTTCATCGACGCCCACAGCCACGGCGACCACACAATCATGCACTACCCCCTGGCCCAGAGCTACGTGATGCAGGGGGTGACCACCTTCATAGGAGGCCAGTGCGGGGGCTCCCCGGCCCCCGTCGGGGAGATGGTACCCCTGCCCGGCCTGGCGAGGGACTACATCCAGGAGCTGGAGCCCCACAAGTACTACCCAGAGAAGACCGTCTTCTCCTTGGAGGACGTGAACGCCCTCATGGAGGAGAAGTTCGGCTGGACGATAACCTGGAGGACGATGGGGGAGTGGTTCGAGGCCCTGGAGAAGAAGGGCATATCCATGAACGTGGCCCCCCTCGTGGGCCAGGGCACCTCCAGGCTCAAGGTCCTGGGCAACGACTACAAACGCCACTCGACGGACGAGGAGAGGGAGCAGATCAAGGCCCTGATCCGCCAGGCCCTCGACGAGGGCTGCATAGGCCTGAGCTCGGGCCTCGACTATGACCCCGGCGTCTGGGCTTCCATGGAGGAGGTGAACGACTGTGTCGCCGTCCTCAAGGAGTACGAGAACGCTGTCTACTGCCCCCACTGGAGGAGGACTGGGAGGAGGAGGGAACTCAAGTTCGGGGACACCCGGAGCAACAAGGTGGATGGCCTCCTCGAGTCCATCAACACCTGCAGGGTCACCGGCGTCCCCACCAACCTCGCCCACCTTACCCCGGGTTGGAGGCTCGTCCCCGAGGGCAACGACATGATGGAGGAGATGAACATCCGCACCACCCTCAAGTTCGTGGACGACGCCCGGGCCGAGGGCCTCCCCCTCACCTTCGACTCCATGCCCTGGTTCATCTTCGGGGGCTTCAGCGTCATGCCCTACCTGAGCAGCCTCCAGGAGCCCTGGCTGAGGGAGCAGGGGAGCCGAGAGAAGTTCTCGGAGTGGCTCAAGGTGCCAGACTACAGGAAGGAGGTGCAGGACGCCATCTCCAGCGGAAAGTGGTTCATCCGCCTCGCCTACAACCCCAACGCAAACCCCCAGTGGGCGGAGAACATTTGGGTCGTCAAGCACCGCTCCCCCGGCTGTGACAACAAGACCGTCGCCCAGATAGCCAAGGAGAGGGACAAGGGCCAGATGGACACCTACTTCGATCTCATCTGCGAGGACCCCGACTCTAGGGGGGTGGCCGTCGGCGTCGCCGAGAGCGGCAACTTCCCGTGGAAGCCCTACAGGGCGCTCTTCTTCAAGCACCCGGCGGGGGCCCTCAGCCTCGACCAGTCGGTCTACGACCACACCAGGCAGCAGGAGACGCCGCCCTACAGCATCCCCGGGATAAACGCCTTCAGCGCCTTCCCCGGCTTCCTGATCAAGTTCGTGAGGGAGATGAAGCTCTTCACCCTCCCCCAGGCGATCAGGAAGATATCCACAGCAGCCGCGGAGCACCAAAGGCTGAAGGGCAGGGGGAAGCTGACAAGGGGCTCGTACGCCGACATCGTCCTATTCGACCTCGACGGACTGAAGGTGGTGGGTGACCCCATCGAGCCCAGGAAGTACCCCGAGGGCATCGAGTACGTCTTCGTGAACGGAGAGGCCGTCGTGGAGAAGGGGGAGCACACGGGGGCGACACCAGGCGGGGTAATCCGCAGGGCCTCGTAACTACCCTTCACATTTTCCAAGAATTTTTTCATATCAGATGTAGACAGTAAACTCCTTACCGCACTTGGGGCACTTCAGATCCATCTTCCCGCCCCTGGGCCTGACCTTGGCGGAGAAATCGCATTCCGGGCACCTTACTAGCTGGCTCACGTCCCACACCAGGAAAAATTAGTCATACTTTGGTGATAATATTTGCCCTGGATCCAGGCGCTCTTATTCCGACTGATATCATGTCGGGTAAGTCGGGCAAGAAATGAGTGCGTGTACTGGGAGGGCTGCTATTCCTTTGTGGTTATAGTGTACCTGCAGCCCGTGTAGAGCAGCGCCTCATCTATCCTCCTGATCAGGGGCCTCACCTCCTCGGGCTTGGGGGGTTGCTGCCACTCTATGGCGTAGTCGTAGTCCCCCACCTGCATTCTGCCCCTGCTGATGAGGGTACCGGTGTGCAGGTCGAAGGTGGGGTCTATGACGGATATTATGTGCGAGACGCTCTCCCCGTAGGGGTACCTCTTGTTCAGGTCCTTCAGGAGCTCGTCGAGGGCCTCGATACCCTTGTCGATGGAGGGCCCGTAAAGCTTGATGTAACTCTTCATTGTTCTGTACCTCCATCCACATTCGCTGTACGATCAATATATAACCCTATTATCGGGACGGGTGGAAAACGATTTATCGACAGCGGATTCCCTTCACTCTGGGATCGTGAGATGGAGTACGGCGCTCAGACAGAGTACGGACGCCTCCGGAGGGTGCTCATGCACAGGCCTACAGAGGCGATGAGGGCGGTCACCCCGGGGAACAAGGACGCCTACCTCTTCAGGGACGTCGTCTACTGGAGGGGCTTCCAGAGGGAGCACGACGCCTTCACGGACGCCCTCAGGGGGGAGGGGGTCGAGGTGGTGCTGCTCGGTGACGTCCTCGAGGACGGTGAGAGGGCGGTGGCCGAGAGGCTGCCCAACATGGTCTACACGAGGGATGTGATAAGCATCTGCGGCCTCGGGGCAATGGTCCTTAGGATGACCTACCAGCCCAGGTTCCCCGAGCCCCTCCTCGCTAAGAGAGCAGTGGAGAAGCTGAACATCCCTGTCGCCCTTGAGGTGGAGCCCCCCGGCATGGTGGAGGGCGGGGACTTCGTATACCTCGACGAGGAGACCGTGATGATGGGCTTCGGAACCCGGTCCAACGAGGCCGGGGTCAACGCCTTGAGGGCGGCGATGCTGGGCAAGGCCGTGAAGGAGTTCGTCGCGGTCCCCCTGCCCTCCTTCAGGGTCCACCTCGACGGGGCCCTTATGATCATGGCGCCGGACCTGACGCTCTTCCACAGGGCCTCCCTCGGCCTCTTCCCCTCCTACGTCTACAGCGAGGAGGGCGTCGAGCTCGTCTTCCTCGAGGACTACCTGGAGAACAGGGGGGTCGAGCTCATCTACGCCAACGACAGCGAGGTCAGGACCTTCGGCACCAACATCGTGGGCCTGGGCGGCATGAAGGGGGTCTCCTACGAGTGGAACGAGAGGATCATCGGCCTCCTCGAGGAGCGCGGCTTCGACATAATCCCCATCCAAGGGAGCCAGCTCAGCATAGGCGGGGGCGGCCCCCACTGCATGACGGCCCCAATACTCAGGAAGGACTAGCAACCGACTTGGCCCCCTCAAACACATTTTAAGTCGCCCAGGTCAGAGTTCTACGGATGTCTCTCAGGGAGGAGCTGGAGGATTTTCTCGGGAACGGGGATCGAAGGGTGGCCGTTATGGGCATAGGCAGCCCCATCAGGGGGGACGACGCCGTGGGCCTCCTCGTCGTTGAAGAGCTCCAAAGGTTCGAGCTGAGAAACGTACTTCTCGTCAGCGCAGAGACAGTCCCCGAGAGCTTCACGGGGAAGATAAGGGACTTCGAGCCCACCCACGTCCTCATGATAGACGCCGCGCACTTCGGGGGGGATCCCGGGAACACCAGGATGATCTCTAAAGCCGCAATCGGGGGCTCGACCATCTCAACACATAGCATACCCCTCAGCGTGCTCATCAACTTCATCGAGAATACAACGAGGTCAAGGGTCGCTCTTCTCGGAGTGCAGCCTAAAGAGATGGAACTCGGCTCAGAGGTCACGCCTGATGTCAGGGAGGCGTCGAGAAAGATAGCGTCGCTTATATGCGATCTTCTTAAATGAGAAAAGATGGGTTTTAGCTACTTCTTGGACGGGGGCGGCGTCCTCTCGAAGGTGTTGACTGCCGCCTCCTTCTCTATGACCGCCAGCTCGTACTCAGTCGTCATCTCCAGCGCCTTCGTCGGGCAGACCTCCTCGCACTGCTGGCAGAAGAGGCAATTGCCCAGGTCGATCCTAAGGCCCTCACACTTGGGACCCAGCCCCCCCACGAGCGTGATCGCGAAGGAGAAGCAAACCCTGGCGCATAGGCCGCGCGCGCACTTGTCCCCGTCGTAGGTGTGTTTCCCCCATAAGCCCTGTGGCGCACGCCCTGGTTGTGAACATCGACACTTACGTGAGTGCGATACTCGGGTAGCTGTTCTCACCTTTTCTACATAACTGCTCTTTCCGATACTCTGTCTCCTGAAGTAGAGGCTGACAGAGGCAGGGCTCTCCTCGCTAGGTGGTCAGATCTTCCCCAGCAGGGGGAGTGTCCTCTCGATGAGCCTCATCTTGGCGTCTATCTCGCAGAGGACGAACTTCTCCACGGTCTCCCTGTTGATCCAGCCCCTCTTCGTCACGATGTCTATCATCCTCTCGTTCTTGAAGACGACGTCGCTCATCTTCCTCAGCCTGAGCGAGTTCTCGAGCGTCGTCCCCAGTTGGTCGCTCCAGCGGCGCTGGAACTCAGACATTGGGACGCCATCCGTGAGGTGCTCTGCGATGACCTGGCCCGCTATCCGCCCGCATATGAGCGCTGGAGGGATGCCGCCCCCCATCGTCGGGATCGTGTGCCCCCCAGCGTCCCCCACAGCGAGCAGGTTGTCGGTGTACGTCCTCTCCATGGGTCCGCCTACCGGGATGCAGCCCGCCTTGATGGCTGTCGGCGCAGCCCTCTCAAGCTTGGGGGAGGAGAGGGGGTGCTTCTCCACGAAGTTGTGGAGGTAGTCGCGCACCCTCATCCCCTTCCTCATGTAGGGTCCCCTCGCCCCCGTCCCGACGTTCGCAACGTCGTCCCCCTTCGGGATTATCCAGGCGTACGTGCCAGGGGCAATGTCGTCCCCCAGATACATGTTGACATAGGCCGGGTCATGATCGACGTTCACCATCTCGTACTGGATGCCGACGCCGTAGTCGAGGGCACTCCGAGATACCGGAAGGCCCGCCCTCCTCGCCAGAAGAGAGTACGCGCCGTCCGCGGCGACGACGACCTTCGAAGGAATGTCGACAACTCCGTCGATGGACCTCACCCGGACTCCCTTTCCTCCCTCGAGAAGGTCCAGGGCACTCGTGAGGGTGGAGACCTCCGCCCCGGATCTGGCGGCCTCGTTGGTGAGGTGTTTGTCGAAGAGCTTTCTTTCCACAACCACTCCCTTGAAGGGTATGGAGATCTCGTGGTTGTTCGGGAATACGAACTTGACGTGCTCCGTCCTGTTCACGATGCAGCTACCGGGGGCGTCGAAGAGGCCTTCGAGGTCGACGGCCTTGGGGGCGAGCCTCCTCATCTCCTCAAGGCTGGGCATGAACTCGCCACACTTGTCGGGGACGCCTACTTCGAGCTCTCTGTCGAGCAGGAGGACGCTGAGCCCCTCCTCTGCGGTCGTTTTGGCTGTCATTGAGCCCGCTGGACCGGCGCCGACTACTACGAGGTCATACAATGAGCCTCATCCTCCAGGCCGTCCGTTCTCCACGCCCGCCCGTAACAGGGGTGGCCTATACGATGACCTCCAGTCTCGTGCTAGGGTTGAAGTTTAGGTAGTAGCTCTCCAGGAGGTAGACGAGGAGTTCCCTCCCTCTGCTCCTCTCGAAGACCTCGAGGGTCCTGCGCCCGCTCTCGGCGAAGTCCTTCATCCTCAGTATCGATCTCTCCAGAGCCCCCGTGTAGCTGTATATCTCCTGCACTCTCTCGATGTCTATCTCCTCGTTGTCGCCCCTGTATATCGAGGATATGAACTCCCTGTCCTCCCCGGATATGCTCCCGGCGCCCACGGCGTAGATGTAAGGGAGCGAGACGTCGCCGTTCAGAAGGTCGTTCTTCGACATGTCGTCGTCGCTGTTCTCGGCGTAGACGCCGCATATGTCGTCCCTTATCTGGTAAGCGTTCCCGAAGCTCCTCCCGAACTGGGCGAGGGCCTCGTGGTCCTCGGGCCTCCTGGATCCGACCAGCCCGCCGATGGCCGCGGCTGACTCGAAGAGGCTCCCGCTCTTGAGGTAGTTGATGTCGAGGTACTCCGCCTCCGACACCTCCTTCCTCCTGTAGAAGGTCTGGAGCCCGACCCCCTGCACCATCTTGAGGGCCGTCTCAGAAAGCCTCTCCACGATTCCTACGCTGCCAGTGGATGCCGCGTACTTCAGCCCGAGGCTGAGCAATGCGTCCCCCGTCAGTATCGCCGTCTTGCCCCTGAACCTAAGGTGGACTGATGGGCTGCCCCTCCTGAAGAGGTCCTCGTCGATGATGTCGTCGTGCACTAGGGTGCCGTTGTGGATCAGCTCAAGGGCGAGGAACGCGTTCTTCGTCTCCCTCCAGTCCCCTCCGACGACCTCGGCACATGTAGTGCAGATCAGGGGCCTCAGCCTCTTCCCCCCGCCGGATAGCGCGTACTTTGTGGGTATGCTGAGCAGCGAGTGGACGTTTCCGAGTTTGATCTCTTCGACGGCCTCATTGATGAATTCGAGCCTCTCGTCAAGCATCTCAGCGAAGTGGTTCAATGGTCCACGCTCGGTCTTGTCGGCTTCGTAATTATTCTACAAATAGATATATGTTTTAGGGCTTTAGACTTTCTAAAAAGAAGGGAAAAAATTTTTAATCCGCTGACTTCCAACCTTTCAGGACTGTTCGAATTGGGTCTCAAGGTCTGGTTCACGGAGACGCGGCCCGGCTTCCTCCTGCTCACGCCCATCACCTACTCCATCGGGCTGGCGGTGGCCTACGTCGAGGGCAGCTTCGACGCCCTCCGCGCGATTCTGGGCCTGATCGGCGTCATCCTGGCTCATGTCAGCATCAACGTCCTCAACGACTACTTCGACTACAGGAGCGGCCTCGACTTCAGGACGAAGAGGACGCCCTTCAGCGGGGGTAGCGGGATACTCCCCGCGGGCGCCCTAGAAGCCAGGAAGGTCTACCTGTTCGCCGTGAGCTGTCTCGCGGTTGGAGGTATCATAGGCGTTTACTTCGCCCTCACGACGGGCTGGCTGCTCCTGCCCCTCGTCGCCTTCGCCGCCGTCTCCATCTACTTCTACACCACCCATCTCGCCCACTGGTTCGTCGGCGAGCTGATCACGGGCATCAACTTCGGCCCCCTCATGGCTCTGGGGGGCTACTTCATCATGACCGGGTCGTACGGCTTGCCAGCCCTGGCCGCGGGCGTCGTGCCCGGCATCCTGGTCGGGACGCTCCTCTTCCTCAACGAGTTCCCCGACCTCGAGGCCGACAGGGAGACGGGCAGGAGGAACGCCGTGATAAGCCTCGGCTTGGAGATCTCGTCGAAGCTCTACGCCCTCTTCATAGGCTCAACGTACGCCTGGATCGTGCTCTCCATTCTCCTGAGGCTGATGCCTCCGACGGCTCTGGTGGCTTTCGTGACTCTTCCCCTGGGGATTAAGGCTGTGCGGGGTGTGCTGAGAGAGCACTCCAGCTTCGAGGGGCTCATCCCGTACCTGGGGGCCAACGTGATGCTCGTCCTCTCCCTCTCGGGGATGGTCAGCCTCGGGATAATGCTCTCGCTGCTATTCAGATGAAGGGCCTATGAGCCCGTCTTCTCAGCGGTCGCCACGACCAGGCCGCCAAAAGCCAGCTCCTTCAGGCGCGCCCGGCCGAATATCCCCTTCATGAGCCTGAGGAGCGCCCTGTTCACGGGGAGCAGCGCGAAGGTCTCGTAGAGGAAGACCCAGGGATTGGGATAGCTGTAGCCCGCCACGTACCCCCCCAGGAATGGCATCAGGTACCTCATATAGAGGGTGAGGAAGCCCCGAACCACGGGGTTGCTCGGCTTACCCACGTCCACGAGAAGCATCTTCCCGCCCAGCCCCTGCGTGCGCCTCGCCTCCCTCAGGGCCCTCACCTTCTCCGTCGAGTCCCTCAGAGCGTACGCCGAGGCGGTGAGCGAGAACACCCCGCTCCTAAAGGGGAGGTCCTCAAAGACACCCCTGACGCGGTGGAGGTCCGAAGCCCTGAGAGCCCTCCTGCTACTGTCCAGCATCAACTCGGAAAAGTCGAGGCAGACCAGGGGGCCCTCCACGTATGGCCGCAGCATCCGGGTGAAGTTGCCGGGGCCGGAGCCCAGCTCAAGCCCCAGGCCGCTCGTTCGCCCGACCTCCTCCAGGCCCCTCCTCCTAGCCCTCTCGTCCTGGAAGAAGGAGATGACGTGGTTCACCCTCTCGTAGTCCTCGAGAATGGAGTCGATCTCCGAGGTGATGGTGACCGTATCGAACCCCGAACGTCTCCGAAAAGAGAGGATGAAGCTGTCCTTCTGTACGAGCATTCTACGTCCTTCAGGCGCCAGTCTTGGCGGATGATATCAGGGGCGGGTCGGCATTATTCAAGACTTGCGCCTACGATTTAGGGTTCAAGGAGATGGCTTCGCGGCGGGCCGGTGAATCTTT
>Ga0209427_10005695_pt1 | contig 14278 bp, 13 predicted proteins | sample DeeMarSWOR136_30_FD_187465 | JGI IMG/M metagenome (GOLD analysis project Ga0209427, IMG submission 187465) | Marine sediment microbial communities from White Oak River estuary, North Carolina - WOR-1-36_30 (SPAdes) (version 2) | ecosystem: Environmental > Aquatic > Marine > Intertidal zone >... | reverse complement strand
ATGTGGGAGACTCGGTCTTGGATGTCCAGATGGCAAAGAGGGCCGACATCAGGATGTTTTCGGTAGCGACGGGAGATAATTCTAACGAGGAACTGCAGGCGGCAGGAGCGGATTGGGTCGTCAACAATTTGTTGGAGTTAAAGGAGAAATTAGAAACAGTGACATGAAGTCCGTACGAAAAAAAAGGGGCCATCAACCAGGTTTTCCGAATGAATTCTGGCACCATACTGCGCGAGCCGTGGGGGCATAAGACAGCTTACCATGAGCCTCGCTGACGACTGGGGTGTGTATGGGATTACCGCCAACTACCTGGTCCCTGGCTGGTTCAAAACGGAGCAAACCGCGGTATTGTTCGAGAACAGGGAGCGGGTGGAATACATTTGTGACCGCATTCCCCTCAAACGTCCGGGAGAACCTCATGATCTCAACGGGAAAATTGTCTTTCTGGCTTCCGATCCAAACAAGTATATAGACGTTTCTGGTGGATGGGGGTATCTCCACCGGTGCCACGTGTGTAACAGCGGAGAAGAAAGAGGTATAAGGGCCACCTCTTCGGCAAACTCCACCCAGGGGCAACGGCTTTCTCCCCACAGTCAGGAAATCCAGAACAATATAGGTTGATTTGGAGGGGCACTCCTCATATAATTACGTAGGAAATGATAAAATGCTCGTAACGTAGGAGGATTACATGGGTCTGTCAAAACAAAAGAAGTTGGAAATGTTTGGGAAGATGGTGAAAATCCGTTTTTTTGAGGAGCGAATCGTTGACCTGTATGCCAGGGGACTGGTTCCGGGGCTTGCCCATCTCTATATTGGTGAGGAGGCCGTAGCTGTGGGTGCGTGCGCTAATTTGCGTGACGACGATTATATCACCAGCACCCACCGGGGTCACGGCCATGTCATCGCTAAAGGGGGGGACGTGAGGTCCATGATGGCGGAACTTTTCGGCAAGACGACGGGCTACTGTAAGGGCAAAGGGGGATCCATGCACATTGCCGATGTAAACATCGGCATCCTCGGTGCAAACGGCATCGCCGGAGGAGGTTTGCCCATTGCCGTGGGAGCCGGTCTTTCGGCTAAGTATCGGAAGACAGACCAGGTGACTATTTGCTTTTTCGGCGATGGCGCATCCAATAACGGGACCTTTCATGAGAGCCTGAACCTGGCGGCGGTTCATGGACTGCCCGTTATTTTTACCTGTGAAAACAACCAGTATGGCATTTCAACTGCCCAAAAGACGCATCAGACCATTAAGGACGTTTCCGTTCGGTCGACTGCTTATGATATCCCCGGAGTCACTGTTGACGGGAATGATGTCATGGCGGTCTATGAGGCCATCAATGAGGCGGTCCAACGGGCGAGGAGTGGGAAAGGCCCTAGTCTGGTCGAATGTAAGACCTATCGTTGGAGGGGACACCATGAGGGCGATCCCAACCTGGGGGAACGCTATCGAAGTAGGGAAGATATCAAACCCTGGATAGAAAAATGCCCTATTACGCGATTTGAGAAGCTTCTTCTCAAAGAAAAGGTCTTGACCCAAGCCAAGATTGATGGGATCAAGGAAGCCGGGAAAAAGGAGATTGACGAGGCCGTTGAATTTGCCAATAACAGCTCCTTCCCGAAACACGAAGAAATATATCAAGACGTTTTCCAAGAGGAGATGGGAGGATCCAGATGAGAGAAATTAGCTATGCTCAAGCTATCAATGAGGCGTTGAGAGAAAATATGAGGCGAAACAGCAGGATTATCCTCATGGGGGAGGATATCGGGCGGTACGGAGGCATCTTTCAGGTTACGGCAGGACTTCTCGACGAATTCGGTCCTGAACGGGTGATCGACACACCCATATCTGAATCGGGCTTTGTGGGGACTTGTGTTGGAGCAGCCATGACCGGACTGCATCCAGTCGCCGAAGTCATGTTTATCGATTTCACCACCTGTGCCATGGATATGATCGTTAATCAAATGGCCAAGATGCACTATATGTCCGGGGGAAGGGGCAAGGTTCCTTTTGTTCTACGAACCAACATTGGTGCTGGCCGGGGGGCCGCAGCCCAACACTCCCAGAGTTTCCACTCCTTCTTCATGCATATTCCAGGGTTGAAGGTGGCAACTCCTGCGACACCGTACGATGCCAAGGGGCTGATGAACACAGCCCTGGCCGACGAGAACCCGGTCATGTTTATTGAGCATAAGAAGCTGTTCATTACGAAGGGCCATGTGCCGGAGGAGGCCTATGCTATTCCCTTTGGCAAGGCCGACATTAAAAGGGAAGGAACTGACATCACCATTGTGGCTACGCACGCCCTCGTCCAGAAGAGCCTGAACGTGGCCGAGGAAATGAGCCGAGAGGGGGTCGAGATCGAGGTTCTCGACCCCAGAACTATAACTCCGTTGGATAAGGAGGCCATTCTGAATTCCGTCAAAAAAACCGGCAAACTAATCACGGCAGACGAAGGGTGTCTAACCGGCGGTTTTGGCAGTGAGGTAGCGGCAATCGTTGCCCAAGAAGCCTTTGACTATCTTGAGGCTCCGATCATGCGGGTGGGTTCCCCCGATACACCGGTTCCATTCAGCCCCCCCCTCGAACAGTTCTATATCCCTGACGAGGGTAGTATCAAAGACGCGGTGAGCAGAATTCTCGCGTACCAGTAGTTTTGAGAGGAGGCCAATCTATGGCCACAGAGGTTGTGATTCCCATGCTGGGAATCACCGTGGAAAGGGGAAAAATCCTCAAATGGTTCAAATCCGAGGGTGACCGGGTCGAAAAGGGGGAATCGATATTTGAGGTGGAGGCCGAAAAGGTGACGACAGAAGTGGAGTCTCCGGCCTCGGGAATTTTGAAAAAGATTCTTGTTCACGAGAACATAGAGGTGCCGGTGTTGACGTTGGTTGGTGTCATTACGTCCGAGGGAGAAGAGATCCCGGAGAAATATTTGACAATCGCGCCACCCAAGGAGGAAACCCCAACGACCATGGTGCCCGCGGCTTCGCCTGAGGTTTCCCAAAGGATGGCTTCAGAAACGTCAGGCCAGATAAGAGTTGTGCCAGCGGCGAGGAAGGCAGCTCGGGAATCTGGAATCGATCTCTCCTCGATCTCGGGCTCGGGACCTGGGGGAACAATTCTCAAAAAGGATGTGGAAAACTCCATAGCCCTCTTGAGGAGGGAGGGTGTCGCACTGAAAGGCAAGGAGACGCGGGCAACACCCCTTGCGAAAAGGCTGGCCGAAAAGCAAGGCATCCTTCTCGACATGGTCAAGGGAACGGGCCCTGGCGGAAGGGTAACGAAAATGGACGTCGTGAAAGCCCTCGAAATAAGGAAAGCCCCTACCCCTGCTGAGGCTCCGGCCGAAATGCTCTTCGGCAAGACCATTCCCATGAGCCGCATGAGAAAGGTCATCGCCAGGCGGATGTCCCAAAGTGCCTTTACCGCACCCCACATCTCCTTTTTTAGCGATGTGGACATGGGGAAATTAGTTCAGGTGCGGAAGGAGATTCTTGCGGACTTCGAGGACCAATTCGGCGTTCGGATCTCAATCAATGATTTCATTATCAAGGCGGTGGGGCTCACCATTAGGGAGTATCCCATGCTCAATGCCAGCGTTGATGGGGAAAATATCAGGATCAACCCCGAGATCAATGTGGGCCTTGCAGTCGCCATGGACGAGGGCCTGATTGTCCCGGCTATTCCCCACGCAGATCGTCTTGGACTGGGAGACATTGCTACAATGAGGGTCGATCTGGTGGAAAGGGCCAGGAAGGGAAAGCTCACCATGGAGGAGATTGAACGTGGCACGTTCACCGTTTCAAGTCTTGCTCAGTTTGACATCACTTTTTTTACGGCGATCCTCAACCCACCGCAGTGCGGTATTTTAACGGTTGGAAAAATGGATGAAAAACTGAGCCTTGTCAACGGGAAAGTGAAAGCCAGGCAGGTGACACAATGTGGGCTTTCCGTGGACCACAGGATCATCGATGGCGCAGTTGCTTCTGCATTCCTGCAAGCCCTGAAGAAGGAGTTGGAAAATCCCTCAGACGAATTCTTGCAACTCTAGAGCCCTTCGTCGAACAGGTGGAGCGCATTTATGACAACCACTACTCCCGGAAAACCGAACTGTTCAAAGGGATCACCCTACGATATCGCGGTAATAGGGGCTGGTCCTGGAGGGTATGTAGCAGCCATCAGGGCGGCCCAGATGGGGGCTAAAGTTCTTGTTATTGAAAAGGGTGAACTCGGGGGAACCTGTCTCAACCGGGGTTGCATCCCAACCAAGGCATTCTTATCGGATGTGAAGCCCTTCTACAAGATAAAGAAGGCTTCCCTTTACCGGGGCAAAGAACACCTCTCCCTCGACATGGAAAAGCTGGTGACCCGCAAGAATGAGGTGGTTGAAACCATGACCAAGGGGATAGCCACCCTTTTCAGCGATAACGGTATTCAGTGGGTTCAAGGAATTGGATCTTTCATGGATTCAAAAACCATCGGAGTCATCCGGGATGGTAAGAGAGAGACTTACAGGGCCAGCAACATCATTATTGCCACAGGATCCAGAGCGACGAACATTCCCGACGTGAGCATTGACGGGGGTAATGTTCTCTCCAGTGACGAGATTCTGAATGTCCGGAAAATTCCCCGTGAAATGGTGATTATTGGCGGAGGAGTAATCGGGCTCGAGTTTGCCACCCTCTTCAACGCTCTGGGCAGTCAGGTAACGATAGTAGAGATGCTTCCCACGATCCTTTCCACCGAGGACGACGAAGTCATCCGTGGACTCCACACGATTCTCGAGAGAGAGGGCATAACGATTCTGACCGGCACCAGGGTAATCGGGGCTTCATCAAAAGGGGGAAAGGTTGAGGTTCAGGTTCAGGAGAAGTCAGGAGGAAATGCTCGGATTGTGGCCGAAAAGGTCCTCGTAGCCGTGGGAAGAACCCCTCACACCGAGGGGCTAGGCCTTGAAAGGATTGGCGTCAAGATGGAAGGACCATTCATCGCGGTTAACCCCAGGATGCAAACTAATGTGGATGGGGTGTATGCCATCGGAGACGTGATTGGAAAAATCATGTTGGCCCATGCTGCCTCGGCAGAGGGTGTTGTTGCTGTGGAGAACATCATGGAAGAATCGCGCGAGATAGACTACGGAAAAATTCCCACAGCCGTCTACACCTTTCCTGAGATAGCCTCGGTAGGGCTTAAGGAGAAAGAGGCCCGGGATAGTGGGCTGGACATTCGGGTTGGTAAATTTCCTTACCTCTACAGTGGAAAGGCAATGGCTATGGACGAGCCCGAGGGATTCGTCAAGATCATTGCGGAGAGGGAATTGGGAGAGATTCTCGGAGTCCATATTCTCGGTGAGAATGCTGCGGACCTCATTGGAGGCTGTGTTCTTGCCATGAACCTTGAGGCTTCTGTGGAAGACCTGAGCGAGGCGGTGAAGGCGCACCCTACCCTTTCCGAGACGATCATGGAAGCAGCATTGGACTGGAGAGGGATGTCTATCCATCAACCCCCCAAAAAAGACCCCCCCAATGAGGCCCCTGAGGCACGTTGACCCGTTAATTAATGCGAGGAACACCTGATGGATCGAATCTTGGCTGTCGATGTTGGGACTCAATCCCTCAGGGTTTGTGTGTTCGATCGTGACTTGAATGCGTTGGAAAAGCAACAAGTCTCCTATTCTCCTCAGGTTAAGTCCAAAAACTCGGTTGAGATCGATGCCGAGGTTCTCTGGAATGCCTTTATCAATGCCTGTAGCCAATTGAAAGGGGGAAAGGAAGTCGAAGCTATCTCCTTTTCCACCCTCTGTCCCTCTCTTGTGCCCATGGATACCAATGGAAACCCCCTTGCCCCAATGATTCTCCATCTGGACCGGAGAAGCTATCGCCAATCCCTGTGGGCGTTGGATCGTGTTGGGGAAAATAGATTCCTCCGCATCGCTGGCAATCCGCCTATTCCAGGGGGTATCTCCCTGACGAGCTTACTCTGGATCAAGGAGAATGTCCCATCAGTTTATAACCGAAGTGATGTGGTTTTTGGACACGGGGTTACGTTTTTTATGAAACGTCTGACCGGAGGTTTTTTCATTGATCCCTCCAATGCTTCTTTTACCGGCCTCTATGATACGGTGGGATATGACGATTGGGATGATGGGCTACTGGCAGACCTGGAGATCGCACGGGAGAAGCTTCCCCAGGTTGCTATGTCCACAACCGTTGTTGGGAAGCTCGAGGGGAAAATTGCCGCGTCAGCAGGGCTTCCCCAGGGGATTCCGGTTGTGATCGGTGCCAACGATACCACCTGTGCTGCGGTTGGAGCCGGGGTCACGGAACCGGGACAACTGATGAATACTACCGGTACCGTCGATAGCATGGTGCTATGCCTCGATCGACCATTAACGGGTAAGAACCATCTCTTGAGAACCCATGCGTATCCAAACCGCTGGCTAGCCATGAGAACGGTCGGTGCGGGTGGTGCTTCTGTGGAGTGGTTTAGAAAGGCCTTCTATCCGGAGATGTCCCGGGACTCCTTTTACGATAAATACTTGGCAACTGTTTTGTCAGCATCTGCTGAGCCCAGCGTCCGTTTCCATCCTTTCCTTTCCGGGGATCGTCATCGAATCAAGCAGAAAACAGGTTCCTTTACCCGTCTTTCCTTGAATACAACCAGGGAGGATTTCCTGTTGGCATTGGTCCATGGAATCGTTTCCTTTCAGGCGGAAGCTCTCCGGGAGTGGCGGAAGAAAGTCACTTTGGATCACCATATATATCATGTAGGTGGTGGAGCCAGCGAGGCATACACCCAGTACAAACAGAAATTCCTGAAAGATTTTCAGTTCATTCAACTGGGGGAAACATCCTTGAAAGGAGCGGCCAAACTGGGGTTCGAAACCCTTGAACGACAAAAGGGCGAATAGGGTTTAGGTTGAGCTTTCGGTCTTGTCAACCGGTGAATGAAAGGTAATCCGTGAAGGCCAAGTGGGTTATGGATCGCATTCCCATGAAGAGATTGGTGGATCCGGAAAATGATTTGGGTTACGTTGCTGTATTTCTGGCCTCAGATGCCTCCTCTTATTTAACCGGGCAAATTATATACGTTGATGGCGGCTGGCTAGCGTCGTAGGGGAGAACATATTGGTAATGGCAGGGGCCATAAGCCCTTCCTCCCGTTAGGAACCGAAAAAAGGGGGACTTCATGATGGATGCAGAAAAGGAAAAGTTTGTGCTGCCCGAACTCAGCCATATTGGCGTGGTAACGAACAATTTGGACAAGACGATGAAGGAACTTGAAGATCTCTACGGATTAAAGCCCTTCATGGTCATGGTGCCACCTTACGTAAATACCTACCTCAGGGGAAAACCCGCGGAGTTCAAGTTGAAATCGGCCTTCTATCGGTCGGGCCAAGTCGTTTTGGAGGTCATCTCAGTTCTCGAGGGCGACACGATCTACGACGAATGGCTGAAGGACAAGGGAGAGGGTCTCCACCATCTGGGTTACGACATTGAGAATATCCAGGAATGGGTCAATTACTATGAAGGGAAAGGAATAGGAGTCCTTCAAAGCGGGGAGAGACCGGGAGTCAAGTGGGCCTACCTCGATACCACCGCGTATACCGGAATGATCATGGAACTTATCGAAAGGACCGAGGAGGGGAAATTCATCAAATAAGGTTCCATTGTCTAAACCTGTTGAGGAAATCTCTGAAAATTATCTCTTCGCTGCTCAAAGAGTGCAGTGCTGCAGTTCATTCGAGCAGAAAATAAAGGATTATTGATGATGGAAACGGCTTCTACACAGGGAAAAATGAAGGCCTTGGTTTGGGTAGCCCCTGGTAAAATAGCCATCCAAGAGAGGGACAAACCCGTACTTCAAAGGAATGAAGTGCTCATCAGGGTGAGAGCTGCCGGAATCTGCGGCTCTGAGATAGAGGGTTTCCTTGGCAAGAGTGAGAAAAGGAGACCACCTTTGATTATGGGCCATGAATTCTCAGGAGAAATAGAACAATCGAGGCACGGTGGGAATGATTTACTCAATGGCAAGCGGGTGGTGGTTGAGCCGTATGTGTCCTGCGGGGAATGCGAGGAATGCCTCCAGGGGCATGACAACCGGTGCCTGTTCGTAAAGCTGATCGGAGTTCATAGGCCCGGGGGCTTTGCTGAGTACGTCGCCGTTCCTCGAAAGTCTGTGTACGTACTTCCCGATGGTCTCGACTACATTGGAGGATGCATTGTGGAGCCCCTTGCCGTTTCAGTCCGCATCTTTCACCAGAACCGGAGGGGATTACTCAAGTGGGTCGCCATCTTCGGGGCCGGGGCCCAAGGACTTTTAGCTCTCCAACTGGCAAGAATGTTTGGTTCCGAAACCATCATATCGGATATCAACCACTCTCGTCTAGAAATTGCAAAGGCATTAGGCGCGTCGGCGGTCATCCGTGCCAATGAGGAGAACCCTCTACAAAGGATTTATGAAATCAGCAAGGGCAGAGGTGTTGATCTGGCCATTGATGCCGTTGGCCTTTCCCTAACACGGCAACAGGCCCTGGCCTCTCTTAAAAAAGGTGGAACGGCTGTATTTGTTGGTCTCGGAGCAGATGAGGCCATGACAACCTTTAACTGCCTAGATGTGATCAACAAAGAACTCCGCATAACAGGGTCCTATGCATACTCCACCTGGGAATTCTTGCAAGCCATGGATTTTCTTGCACGCGAGAGGATCGATAGAACCGGATGGATTGAAGAAATACCCCTGGAGGAAGGCCCAAGGGCTTTCGAGGAGCTATCTCGCGGCGAGGCCCGTGTGGCTAAGATTGTCCTGATTCCATAGCAATCCAAATCTTCCTGATTATTATCTACATTTTTCAAATCGTGAAACATAACTCTTACAATGAGGAGCTTCGAGGTGATGCGCTGAAAGCGCGGTTAACTCGAAGTCTCTCTCGATTGTGTTGTTATGTTGGTTTCAAAGGCAGACTCATATCGAATAGCATCAAATGGGCAGACATTCAGGCAACGCGCACAACTGAAGCAATCTGCTGGTAATTTCCTGCCGGAAACGCGACCTTTTGCGGCTTCCAAAGGGCATGCCTTTATACAGGTCCCGCATTGAGTGCACTTCTCTCTGTTAATTCGGACACGGATAATGCTAAATCGCTCAGCTATCCAGGAAATAAATCCAAAAGGGCAAATGAACTGACAGAAAGGACGGTAAACAGCGAATGATCCCAATAAAGCAAGAATGACCGTCAGGAAGATGCTAACGGTTTCAAAATCGAAATTGAATAGATTAAAAGGATTAAGATAGTGGTAAATCACTGTTCCCTTACGTCCTCCGACAATACCGAATAGAAAAAGTAACATGGCTGCGAAAAGAGCAGCTCGAATTGTGTTTGTCAAAGTAAACGGCAACTTCCGTTGTTTGATCCCTCGCAGGATTGGAATGCTGTATATCAGCTCTTGAAGAGAGCCAAAGGGACACGCCCAGCCACAAATCATCTTATTGCCGACAACGGCAAGAACAATGAAGAAAAGGAAGGCGATCGCTTTAGCCCTTGGATCAGGATACAGCCCCACCATCGATTTGAAGAGCTTGATCGCCCCCTCCATGGGGTTGGGTGATTTCCCTAGGAGAAATCCAGCAACGATTAGGGAAAGCAGGAGAAAGACCATGTAGGGCACCCGCGGATACCATTCATGCCTGTGTTCGACATCGGACAAGTCCGGGCGTCCCAGTTTGGCGAGAAAAACAAGGCCGCCGAGAACTAATGCTGCATACACGTGGTACTTGAGCATACTATCGCGATGCGAAAGAAGGTGTTCCGTAACATGCTGAAGTTCTTCAGGCGCAACACCTAATGCCTTGAGAGGTTTTTGTTTGGAAACATCGAGCGGCAGTTTGAGTTCGCGGGCAAGGGCCTTACCTGTAACTCCAAGTTGTGGAGCAATATCCTTGATGGACATGCCAGTGTTGAAATCGATTGTCGCTTTTGGCTCACTTGAGGAATCCAGTAAAACACCGGCTATTATGATTACCAACATCCCCGCGCCAGCTGCAAACAACCAAATCCGTTGCTTCAAAGAGATATGTGAGAACCAGGAATCGTTGTGCATATTGTTTACTCTTTTGTTGGAATAACGTTTGGGGTAACGCGCTCCGGAAAACGCGCTTTTGGCGCGAAGTTCGGAGTCGTCGTTCAACGTGTGGTTAGGTTTTCATCTTTGTGATTGAACCCCTGACCTTGAGCTTTTCTAGGCGTTCATTCGCTTCGACTGGTAATTTCAATAAGATGGTATCCAAATTGTGTCTGAACAGGACCGTGGACTTTTCCGATTTCTTCGGTAAATACAATCTGATCAAATTCTTTGACCATTTGGCCTGAGGAGAATTCGCCCAAGTCCCCTCCCTGTTGTCCGGAAGGACATTGAGAGAGCTCCTTGGCCAACTCGGCAAAGTCAGCTCCGTTTTCAATCTGTTGCTTGATATCTTCACATTCTTCCTGCGTGGCAACCAAAATATGACGTGCTGTGGCTCTAGCCATAATTGTCTCCTTTCCTCAGAGTTACTATTTAACAAAACCTAACGTGGGAGGCCACCTGTCGGCATGAAGCGCCAGCCGAACACCGCTCAGGTGGAACGACTTATAAGTGTGAGACCGCCCTCTGTCATGATTCTGATTGCTCAACTTATCCACTTGTTTGCTAGTCATAGGATAAACGAGTTTCCTCATCCGCCAATGTTGGTTGAATAATCTTTTCCCACTCAGGGTCATTCCACGTTCCCAACTGATCGTGCATATTGAGGTATTTTTGAGGTATAGGATGAGTGCCATAAACGACTTCGAGGCCATATCTTGTTTTGATAAAGTCACGAAAATAGGTGATATGAGGACATGGCGGATACCCTACAACTAGTCCAGTGGCAAGATGTATCGCCTCTGCTCCGTTTCCCTTCATTTCCTCTACAGCATATTCAACATTGCCACCAGGACACCCATCGCAAGTGGTATACCCAACAACTTCAACTTCCCTATTCTTGTACCGGCTAAATGCACCTTCTCTGTTGAGCAATGATCGGAAGCATTTTCCGCCTGCACACCTACGGTAGCGGTCACAGATGATTATACCAATCTTTGTTTTTTCTGCCATGTCATCTTCTCCTTTAAGAAAAGTAAAACGAATTGTTAACTATGCCATATTTGTGACGGTCGAACGCCAGGCATCAGCCGCACGCATCAGCGCGTCGGCTGGATGCCTTTGTCCGACACTATCCTCCCATAATGAAACTGCGCACTGGCTATCCGTCCCGCATCGCCGAAGGGTATCCCTTCCTTCTCGAGCAAAGCTCGCTTCATTTCAACCCCTCCCTGGTAGCCGCCAAGATGTCGGTCCGACCGGACCGCTCGGTGACAAGGCACGATAAGGGGAAATGGGTTGTTCGCCAACGCATTCCCCACGGCCCGGGCTCCGTTCTTTTTCCCCAGATATTCTGCTATGAGTTGATAGGTACTGATGCTCCCCCGCGGAATCCGGTGCTCTGCGCGTAGAACAAGCTGTTGAAACTCAGTACACAACCCTAGCTCTGCAACATCAAGCGAAAACTCGATCTCCTCTCCTTCAAGAACCCCTTTGATTGCAGTAGGTACATCGTCGATCTCTGCGCAGGAAGACGCCTGCGAATTCGGGTAAAGCTCGGACACCTAATCTTCAGCAGACAACCTAGGCTTTGAGAGCAGAATACCGGCGATCTCGGGACTGTCATTTAGTCCGGTCCAGATGACACCCACAAATCCGAAAGGTGTTGACTTTATGATCTTCCTATTCATATGTCGAACGTGCGAGCTGAGCTGAATCCCGGCTGTAAGCCGGAGATTTCTGCTCGAGGGTCTTGTTCTCGGCGCGACTTTATCTGTGCGCACCGATTTTCCGTGCGGGAAATCTCCCGTATTTATATAACGTGATTGCTTGAGTTACGCTATTGAATTCAGCCATGCTGTCAAGAGTTTTGCAACATAGGTAACAACGGCTTATATTTTCCTGAGAATCAATTAGTGACATTATTTTAGATACTTATCAAATTAAAACAATACTATTTCGAGATTTATATAAGGCAAGATTTTATATTAAGCCACGGTGGGGGGCGTAAATTGACCCTATCGATGTAGTAAAGGGTGAAGGATCAAGGAAGGAGTATTACCTCTAAATGGGCCATATGGCGTACTGCTAAAACCCAACTTGGGAAGAGGACATTTCCCCTCCCCCAGTTCAGGAAAATGACGACATTCCTGGTTGCCATTTCCTTTATCGTGCGATACCGTTTCAGGTATCGTTCTCTATTTTGCTCCACCGGGAAGGATTGCCCATTGGACAGATTGGACATTTTGGGGCTCGACAAGGAAGAGTGGGTAGACATCCACACCATATTCGGCTATCTGCTTCTCATCATCGTTGGGCTCCACCTCTATTACAATTGGAAAACGTTTATGAATTTTCTCTGGGATAAAGTCCGTAGGGCCTTGAACCTGAGGTGGGAGCTCTTTGCAGGTACCCTGATTGGCCTTGGGGTTTTCCTCGGCACCCTTTGGAATCTGCCGCCCTTTAGCACCACCATGGACCTTGGGGAAAAGGCCAAAAACAGTTGGGAGGAAAGTAAAATCACGCCACCCCTACCCCATGTGGAGCAGATGAGCCTCAAGGAGTTCTCAACAAGAATTCAAGTGCCCGTTGATCAGATTCTGAGTGCCCTCAGATCCAAGGGCTACAAGGTGAAGGATGTCCAGCAAACCTTCGCGGAGAGTGCTGAGGCAAATGATATCTCCCCCAACACGCTCTTCGAAACTATGAAGACAGAGAGTGTGAAACCAGCCCTTCCTGAAACCATTGAAGGAACAGGCCTTGGGGAAAAAACACTCGAAATGATCTGCACCGAGAAAGGCCTTTCGTTGGATGAGGTACTTTCTCGACTGAAAAAGCATGGGATCGATGCCAGACCCACTGATAGGCTAAAAGAAATAGCAAATAAGCTGGAAAAGAAGCCCAACGAGACTTTGGTATCATAAAGGGTGAAGAATAAGCTACGGATTACAATTTTTGCCTCTTCCACTCCGTCGGAATTGATATTTGCAATAACTAATGACAGCCCCGGATGGTGGCAGACCTTTCGCTAGGGAGAAACCAATACCCTTGGCTCCATTTGTAATAATGGCAATGCGTCCAGAAAGATTGAACAAACCCAATGAAACCACCTCCTTTCAGAAGTTCTTTACCCTATGTCGTTGAGTCTGACTTGTGTCCCCTCTTTCCACCCCATGTTTTGCCGTTGCGACTGCCATACATATTAGGAGCAGCAAGCCTTTATTTCTCTCGAAGTTCAGGAACAATCGAAATGAAAATCATGCCACGTTTTTTGCTTGACACGCAAAGCTTCTTGCCTCTATAATCTCCGTTATCAAACGCGATTTTTTATCGCACGCTTCAGGGGGTGGGGGTGGTCCCGGGTAGTGATCGAACGTCGGGGATATCTGGAATGTACGGATTACCCTGGCACAACAGACCTCTGGCGGCTTGTGAATTCACGGCTTGCCTGCTTAAGAAAGGGGGTGATAGAGAGAATTGTTTCTTAGTTCACGGTTGAAAGGGGGGAGAAAAGTTTACATTTCAGGTTGGAATTTGTGGTTAGCTCTACAATCCAGCCTCACAAAAAGAAAGGAGACTACCATGAAAAAGAGAAGTTTCATCATTGCGTTGGTGGCGGTCCTATTGGTTATTCCCATTGTAGTTTCCGCGGGACCAATCCAGCTTACCGTTGCGGAGATACACCCCAAGGATTATCCTACCACTCAGGGGCTATTTAAATTCGCAGAGCTGGTCAAACAACGATCCGGTGGCCAAATTCTCATCGATGTCAAGTACGGGGGGCAGCTCGGCAAGGGCGAGAAAAAGGTAGTTGAGCAGGTACAGATCGGTGCCCTTGACATGGCTCGGATTAGTGTTTCCCCGGTGACCGAGTTCGTTCCCGCATTGGAAGCCTTTGGTCTCCCCTATATCTGGAAGAGCCAGGGGAGCATGTGGAAAGTGCTCAACGGTAAGATCGGTAAACGGCTCCTCAAGGCTGTGGAAAAATACAGATTCTACGGGCTCAACTACTACGAGGCAGGGGCACGGTCCTTCTATAATTCCAAGCGAGAGGTCAAAACCGTTGCAGATCTGAAGGGATTGAAGATCCGTGTTCAGAAGAGCCAACTCATGCTCGATCTCGTGAATACCATGGGTGCCAACGCAACGCCAA
>Ga0209427_10005694_pt1 | contig 14280 bp, 13 predicted proteins | sample DeeMarSWOR136_30_FD_187465 | JGI IMG/M metagenome (GOLD analysis project Ga0209427, IMG submission 187465) | Marine sediment microbial communities from White Oak River estuary, North Carolina - WOR-1-36_30 (SPAdes) (version 2) | ecosystem: Environmental > Aquatic > Marine > Intertidal zone >... | reverse complement strand
GTCCGGTACAGGCAATTACCATCGAACGAATGTCGGTTCACAGGGACCTCTCCAGGTTCTCGGGAGTCCTCATCTATGTAGAGCGTGAGGAGGAATCCGTAAAACCGGTAAGCCTCGAGATCCTGAGTGCTGCGAGGGGTATCGCTGACAAGCTCGGGCAATCCTGCACCGCAATGGTGCTGGGTCCCTGTTCTGAACAAACGCGGGAACTGCTCGCTCTCTATGGAGCCGACAGAATCGTGGTGGCTGAAGACGATCATCTGACACGCTTTAACACACGCTACAGAGCCGATGTGCTTACGGGAATCATATCGAGATATGGGCCAGGTATCGTACTCTTTGGGGCCACCCATGAAGGAAGGGATCTTGCCCCTCGAATCGCCGCGCGTATCGATACGGGATTAACAGCTGATTGCACCGAGCTCGATGTGGATGATTCGGGCAACCTTATTCAGGTGCGGCCAACATACGGTGGGGACATACTGGCAACGATAAAGACGCTCCATCATCGACCTCAGATGGCAACAGTGAGACCTCACGTATTCCGGAGAATGCAGCAAGCACGGGAAGGATACGCGGAGGTCGAGCGTTTCTGTGTTGCCACACAACCGGTGCCAGGAGACGTGCAGCTTGTTGAGGAAGTGCAGGAAATATCACCCTTTGCCTATGTTGAGGAAGCCGACTTCGTCGTTGCAGGCGGCAGAGGAATGGGTAAAAGGGAGAACTTCGCGCTCCTTGAGGAGCTCGTAAGAACACTGGCGGTTTATGTAGGTGAATCCCGCGTCGCCCTCGGTGCTTCCAGAGCTGCTGTTGACGAGGGATGGATGGCCCATCAGCATCAGGTGGGGCAGACGGGGAAAACGGTTACACCGAAGGTCTATATCGCCTGCGGCATCTCAGGCCAGATTCAGCATCTCATGGGCATCCGCGAGTCTGAAAAGATCCTTGCCATCAATAAGGATAGAAATGCTCCCATCTTCAAAGTTGCCGATCTCGGTATCGTGGGTGATGCTCTCGATATTATTCCCCGGCTTACTGCGTACCTGAAGGAGAGGGACAAATTTGAATTGACAAATATGCCGCCCTTCGTATAATGGGAGATGCATCGGTATACAATTACGAAAGTAAGTGCACGTAGGGCGTGAACGGTCTTCTATGAACACCGCGTATCGCATAGTGAGAGTGCTGTTTTTATGAGGGCTTCAGAGGTTCATATCCAGCATGTTGCGCGCTTCATCACACAATCCAAGAGCAAAGGAGGATATTGAGATGGAAGAGAAAGAAAAGATCTCTTCAAAGAAGATGAGTCGCAGGGATTTCCTGAAGCATTCAGGCAAGGTCGCTGGCGGCGCGATCCTTGCCAGTTCAATGCTTCGAGCAGGTACAAATCTTTTTGCATCCGGTAAGGAAGAAGGTCCCGCGGTTGAGAAGAAAGCCGTGGGCGAGAAGATGCCTGTTCCCCTCAATCAGAACAAGTTTTCCGGAATCAAGCTCAACTATGTGCAGGACTCCAACTGGATCAACACCATCGAGTATGTCTGGCCCCATATCAGCAAGGAATCGGGTGTTGAGATTGGTAACCGCGAGATGTTCAAGATAGGTGAGGGTCACGCCAAAATCGTTCCTCAGCTCCTCGCCGCGAAACCGAGATGGGACTTCATGGTCTACTCGCCCATGTATCTTGGAGACTTCGTGAACATGGGTGCACTCGAGCCGCTCGACGGTTATCTATCGCAGTACCAGGGTACCGAGGAGTACTGGGACCAGGTCATGCCTGCCTACAAGAATTTTTACAACTTCTGGGGCGACAAGACCTACGGCGTGATGGTGGACGGCGACATCCACCTGCTCCATTACCGGCCCTCCTACTTTAACGATCCGGAGATGAAGAGAAAGTTCGAGCGCCGGTTCAAGATGGAGCTCAAGCCTCCAAAGACCTGGGTGGACTACCTCAAAGTCGCGCAGTTTCTCACCGAAGAGACTCCTGACGGCATCTACGGATCGCAGATGGTCGTGACTCCACCGGCTTTTGCCTGGGGATTCTTCTTCGACCTGGCTGTTGCCAACGGCGCCAAATACTTTGACGAAAGCATGAATCCTCTCATTGCAAGCGATGAAGCCGAGGAAGCCCTGGAGATGTGGAAGGAGGTCATCCGCTGGTCGCCGCCTGGCGGAGAAAGCATGGGCATCGACGAGACGATCAAGACCTGGCAGAACGGGTCAACCCTCATGGCACTGTGGTGGATCGATCTAAGCGAATTCACCGCGCAGCAGGTTCCTGACATGGCCGAAGATCAGGCAGCAACCCTGGTCCCCGGCTGGGAGAAAGGTGGCAAGGTGGTGCACCGCTCGCTGCTGCTCTACGACCGGATCTGCTCTATTCCTGCCAAGATCCCGCAGGAGCGCAAAGATGCAGCCTTCTACTTCATTTACAGACTGAGCCATCAGGATTACAGCGTCCATTACGTGGCCGATGAGTACAGCGGATCCGACCCGTACATGAAGATCCACTACGAGACTCCCGAGGAGTATATCAGCCCGAACCCACTCAGGGGCACTTCTGAGCTGTGGCCGACCAATTCGGGCATCTTCAAGAGTGTGGAAACGGCGAGGAACCACCTGCAGGCAGGACTCGACAACGTGAAGGTCGGATATCCCCAGTTCAACTGGACCGGTGCTGTCGAGTATGCCGAGGCTCTCGGCAGGAACGTGGCCAAGGCTGTTACACGTGAGCTGACCTCTCGTCAGGCTCTTGAGAAAACGGCAGAGGAGTGGGAATCCATCGTGCAGAAGTACGGCTACGATAACCAGAAGAATCAGTACGCCGTGTTCGTGGATACCGCTAAGAAGATGGGCTACTGGTAAGCTCAATGTGGAGCCCCGCGTACAGGCGGGGCTCCACTTCTGTATTAAGGGTCCATGCAGGTGATGTAGGTCGAACCATAAAAAAATGAAAGAAACCGCTGCGCGAACTCTTCGCCAGGCGAGTACTCTTTATATTCACCAATTTATTTAATTCTCCAGACGGTGGGCACTATGGCAAAGCATAAACCTCCGAAAGAAGATCTCGTCATCGTAAAGAATTACACTCCCTTTTTACTCGTTTTACCTGCACTGATCGTCCTGGTATCCATTGTCGGCTATCCCATGTTCTGGTCGCTCTACTACAGCCTGCACCAGTATAACCCCATTGCCGGCGCTGCAAAGTTCATTGGCGCCGGCAACTACAAGTGGCTGTTTACCTCCCCTCGATTCGGGAAAGCGGTTCAAAACCTGGCATATTACATGCTCGTCGGCGTGTCGGCACAGATGATACTGGCACTTGTCGTGGCGCTCTTACTCTACGAACTGATCAAGAGCCGGAAGCTCCAGCTCATTTTTCTCGTTATCTTCATCATTCCGATGATGATGCCACCCTCGGTTGTGGGTGTGCTCTGGAGATTCATTCTCAACCCCATGGGAGGTGTGGTAAACGCCATACTCCACACGGCATTCGGAAGAGAGCCGATAAACTGGCTCAGTCCAAAGCTCGCGCTCACCTCGATCATGATTGCGGATATCTGGGAGTGGACATCCCTACCGCTCATGATAATTTACTCCGGCAGGGTTTCCCTCCCCCAGAGCGTCTACGAGGCAGCCCGGGTCGATGGTGCAACTCCATGGATGACCCTGACACGCGTCACCCTGCCGATGCTCAGAGAGCTTATTGCCATCGCGTTTATTCTGCGGTTCATGGACGCCTACAAGTTCATCGACAAGGTGGCAGTCATGACCGCCGGCGGTCCAGGTGGGGCCTCCGAGCTTCCCTCCTACCTGGGCTATCTTGTCGGCGTACAGCAGTTCAACATTGGTCAGGCGACGGCCATGGTGTGGGTCATCGCGCTCGGATCAGTTGCAGTCATCACCCTCTTCATCCGTTTCATGAAGAAAATTCTATACGCGCAGAAGATACATTAAAGGGCGGAGGTCCAACCTTGAACAAGAGACATCTGAAGGTCGTGAAGATACTCGGGTTCATTTTTCTGGGGATTTTTTTCATTTTCATGATATTTCCCATGTACTGGGCGGTGAACACCTCATTCAAAACCATGGCGGAGGTGAACACCATACCGCCGACCTTTTTTCCCAAGAATCCCACCACCATCGCCTACCGCGGCATATTCGTCAACCGTATGGCCACAGGCTCTCTCCTACACAGCATCATCGTTTCCACATCTTCCACTGCGCTTTCCGTGATACTGGGAACCCTGGCAGGGTACGCCTTTGCACGATGGCCTAACAGGGCGGGAGGTGAAAATCTCTCGTTCTGGATTCTCTCGATCAGGATGTTTCCGCCCGTATCGATCATACTACCTATTTTCTTTATATTTAATTTTTTGGGTATACTCGACACATATTTCTCTCTCATTATTACCTATCTCGTCTTTAATCTACCCCTTTCGACTTGGCTCATGATGATGTTCTTCGGAGATGTACCAGTAGAGCTTGAAGAGGCATCCTATGTAGATGGTTATACACCCATCAGGACCTTTCTCAAGGTTACGCTTCCACTGGTGAAACCGGGACTGGTATCGGTCATCATACTCTGCTGGATATTTGCATGGAACGAGTTTCTCTTTGCAAACATACTTGTGGGAAGCAGGGTGGCAACCTTCCCTCTGATCATTCCAACCTTCGCCCATGGGAGTATGGATCTCTGGAACCAGGTCACGGCATTCACACTGATGGTCATCATTCCGCCGATTGTCCTGTTCATTATCCTGCGGAAATACATGATCAGAGGATTGTCCCTTGGCGTCGTCAAGGGCTAAACGGTGTTCAGGAGAAAGGAAATACCATGGCCATACTGAAGTTTGAGAATGTCACAAAACGATTCGGGAAAGTCATAGCCGTCGACAATATGAGCTTCGAGACGAAGGATGGTGAATTCCTCGTTATTCTCGGACCCTCGGGAGCGGGAAAGACAACAACCCTGAAGATTTCCTGCGGCCTCGTTAATCCAAACGAGGGTCGTGTATACCTAGATGGCGATGACATCACCAATGTTCCGCCATACAATCGGGACATTGCCATGACCTTTGAGAACTACTCGCTTTACCCGCACATGACGGTCTTCAATAACATGGCCTATCCTCTCCGGTCCGTGAAAGATGCGTTTACAGCAAAGGAAATCGAGGAAAGAGTGGTGAGTGTGGCGAAGATGCTCCACATCGATCCCCTCCTGCAGCGCTTTCCCGCAGAGGCGAGCGGTGGACAGAAACAGAGAATTGCCCTTGGTCGAACCATGGTCAGGAAACCGAGAGTATACCTTCTCGATGAACCTCTGGCGCACCTCGATGCGAAGATACGGGTAGAGCTCAGAGAGGAGTTCCACCGCATTGAGGCCCTCAAGCAGGCGACGACCATCTATGTAACACATGATTATACGGAAGCGCTCAGTCTTGGAGACCGGATCATGATACTCTCCGAGGGCAAGTTGCTTCAGATTGACACGCCGGACAATATCTTCTATAGACCGTTGAGCTACGAGGTGGCGCGGCAGGTCGGACAGCCTGCGATCAACGCAATTGCGTGTCTGGTGAAGAGCATGAATGGAAAAATGGTCCTGCAATCGGAGAAGGAGAAAACCTTTTCCGTGTCTCTCTCGCCGGAACAGGGCAAAGTATTCGCGTCTTACAAGAAGGAAAGAGTGATACTCGGGGTGCGGCCTCAAAACATAACGATCATTCCTGACAGGGCGAAGCTAGGCATCGATGGCGTTGTCGACGTGTTTCAACCCCTCGGCTCGGAAGGAGTACTGACGACCATCATTGGCAACCTCTCCCTTGTCGGGCTGGTGGACCCCGAATCGGAAATAGAGCACAACCAAAAGATAAAGCTCTTCCTTGATTCACAGGCTTTCTATTTCTTTGATGTGGATTCAAAAAAGAATATCGCTCTGTAAAGGGTACGATTATGGCATTGGTTACCTTGAAGAACGTAAACAAGATCTATCAATCACAGAAGGAAGAAGTCCACGCTGTCATCGATCTGAATATGGAGATCAGGGATGGCGAGCTTGTCGCAGTTCTCGGTCCCTCTGGGTGCGGGAAGACCTCGACTCTGCGAATGATTGCTGGTCTCGAAGAGATCACAAGCGGTGACATTCTCCTCGATGAAAAACGCATCAACGATCTCTCACCTATGGAGAGAAATGTGGCCATGGCCTTCGAGAGCTACTCGCTCTATCCACACATGACGGTGTACAAGAACATCGGGTTTCCACTCGATGTCATGAAGCTGAGCCGGGAGGACAAGGACAAAAAGATCAGGGACATCACAAAGGTCTTCGACCTCGAAGATATTTTACAAAAGCGGCCACCACAACTCTCAGGAGGGCAGCAGCAGCGGGTATCTCTCGCACGTGCGCTGGTGAGGAAGCCGGAAGTGTTTCTCCTCGATGAGCCGATCTCTCACTCGGACGTTCATCTGCGTTTCCAGATGCGCAACGAGATCAAGCGGCTGCATTACGAGCTTTCAGCCACCATGATCTACGTGACCCATGACCAGATTGATGCGCTTTCCATGGCCGACCGGATTGCCGTGATGAACTTCGCACGGCTACAGCAAATTGGAACGAGAAACGAGCTCTATGACCGACCGTTGAACAAATTTGTTGCCGGTTTTGTCGGAGAACCCCACATCAATTTCTTTGAGTGCAGTGTGGCGAAGCGAAACGGCCAAATCATACTGAAGGCGGACAACTCGGATAATCTCCAATTTGAGATAGGAAGGCAAAGAACCGCGCGTATACAGGAGTTGAACCTGTCAAAGGTGACTGTGGGTGTGCGCCCACAGTACATATATATTCAGAAACAGGAAAAGGCCTGTGACATTCAGGGAAACACTATCTTTTCAGAGTTTATCGGTGAAAAGTCCATCACAATCGTGAAAAACGGGGGTGTCGAGTTCGCAATTCTCACCCCTACCACGGTGAAGTATAAAAAGGATGAAGTCGTGAAGGCCTGTGTGCCCCATGAAGCGATCCTGGTTTTTCAGCCTGAAACTGAAGAAGCTATCTATTAGCTTCCGAGAGCTGATCCTCTTCTCACTCATTGGCCAGCATATATCATTGTATGAGTGACAATGTATTCTACATGCAGGGAGCTCACCCCGCCTGACCTGCACTTTCGTCGAGAGGAGAGGGGAGAACCATGACTGAACTAGACAAGGGATTGACTAAAAAGGGAAGTGGTAACTTCTTCCGCGTCATCGGGCTGCCCGACGAGAAGCCCCTTTTCAGTAACGAAATACTTGATTTCTGGAACCCTGCTGGAGGTCTCCCCGGTTACGAGAACGGCTACGATGTGGGACTCTGCCGGATAAAGAAACCCTTTACGTATTTCAATCGAATGGAGCGTCACAAGAGCTCCTGCGAAATTCTCATCCCTATAAACGATGACATGTTTGTGCCACTTGCTCCACCAGGGGAAATGCCCGAGCCTGATCGTGTAAAGATCGTTCCCGTTAAGATGGGAGAGTTGATAGTCCTGGATGCGGGGACATGGCATTTTGCAGCTGGACCACTGGGCCGCAAAGGGCTCGACTATTTCGTTTTGCTCCGAAGGGGAACACCGGAACATGATCTCGAGATGAGAGACCTGGAAGTATCGATTCGCCTGAGGCTCTGATACTGTCATTCAATGAAATGGGAAATAGTGACATAATGTAAGGGCATGGATGGATTGGGCCATGGATGAAACGAGTATCGATGTGACAGCAATCGGCACCCTGGCGGTCGACTACTTCGCGCTGTTGCCGACCATTCCCGCGGCCGATGAAAAGATTATGGCCGAGAGTTATGAGATATACCCCGGCGGTGTCGCTGGAAACGTGATGACACAGGTTGCCCGTCTTGGAGCCCGTGCAGGCTGGTTTGGAAAGATCGGTGATGATGAAGCGGGACGGATACTGCTCGACGATTTTCGGAGTGAGAGAATCGACACGAGCCATACAGAGATCGTTTCTGGGCAGCATTCCATGTTCACCTGGATACAGGTGAACAGGCAGGGCGAGCGGTCAATCACCATGTTCCCAGGGGTGCTGGTGGAACTGACCGCAAAGGATGTGCAGGAGAAACATGCCGATTATATCAGATCATCAAAAGTCTTGCATACTGAAGCGTGCCTTCTCCCCCTCAAACCCGTTGTTAAGGCCATGGAGATTGCAAAAGGGGCAGGCGTAAAGATCGTTTTCGATCTCGATGTGTCTCCTGCATATTATATTGAGGAAGCAAAGCTCGCAACAGGGAAAGAGATGCAGCGGGCTCTCGAGCTTGCAGACGTACTCATACCTTGCAAGAGTGCAGCCCGGGAGCTCATCGGATCGGATGACATCGTGGGCAATGCTCGAAAGCTTCTCGATTTCGGGCCGCGCACCGTCGCTGTGACGCTTGGGAAGCAGGGATGCATCGTATGTGACAGGCAGGGTACTCACAGGCTCCCCACCTATCGGGTTGAGGTTGTCGATACAACCGGTGCGGGAGATGCTTTTCACGGCGGTTTCATATACAGTGTGCTCAGGGAATTCGACCTCGAAAAAGCGGGACGGTTTGCCAACGCGTGCGGTGCCTTGTGCTGTACCAAGGTGGGGGCGCGTTCCATGGGGAAACTTGATAACGTACACGAACTGATGGATCACGGAAGTATCCTCGCATGAAGGTGCGGTCCTTCAAGCTGGTACACCGTTTGCGGAGTGTCTGATATGAAAGTAGAGAGCTGGGTCGAAGAGATATTCAAGGTGCAGAAACCGATCATCGGCATGGTGCATGTACGGCCCCTTCCAGGTTCCCCCTTCTACGAGCCGGGTTCCATGGGGAAGATCATAGAAACTGCAGTTCTTGAGGCGAAATTGCTGGAGGATGGAAGTGTGGACGGTCTGCAGGTCGAGAACATGTGGGACCATCCCTACCTGAAGGGCGACGAGATCGGTCACGAGACCACTGCGGCACTGGCCGTGTGCAGCTATGCGGTACAGGGGGCCGTCCAGATTCCCGTGGGAATCAACTGTCACCTGAACGGATCGATACAGGCACTTGCGGCGGCTGTTGCCTCGAATGCAAAGTGGATTAGGGTGTTTGAGCTCGCCAATACCTATATCTCCAATGCCGGTATTATCGAGGCTTCCGGACCCTCTGCCCTTCGCTACCGCCGTACAATCGGAGCCGGCACTGTTCGCATACTGGGCGATGTACTTGTCAAACACGGCAGCCATTTCATCACCTCGGACAGAGACATCCGGGAGCAGGCCCACGATGTTGAGACCTTCAAGGGCGATGCGGTCATCGTGACGGGCGGTGCAACGGGTGAGCAGCCGAATGTGGCGGACATAGAGGCTGTTCGGGATGCCGTCTCCATTCCCGTTTTCCTGGGAAGCGGAATAACAATCGACAATGTGGAGCAGTTTCTGCCCATCATGGACGGTGCGATCATCGGAAGCCAGTTCAAGGAGGATGGGAAATGGCAGAATCCGGTATCTCTGGAGAGAACCAAGGCATTCATGAATAGGGTGAGATCTTTGCGACAGATAAATCAAGAATGAAGGGAGGTTTGCAAGGTGAAAAAGGGAGGCATACTCAACACTGAATTGCTTCGGGTAGTATCCGACATGGGGCATGGCAATATGCTGTTCGTCGTCGACCGGGGATTCCCCTTTCCGGTCCACGATCTCACCAAGAAGGTCGATCTTGCCGTGGGCCACAATATACCGAGGTTCCTTGAGGTCGTTTCGGTCATTCTCGAAGATCTCGAAATCGAAAAAGCAATCATTGCGCATGAGACCGAGACGGTGAGCCCCGATGTGTACAAGGAGCTGATAAAGGTCCTCAGGAGTGTGACGAACAAGGGAAAGGTTATCGAAATAGAGAAGATTCCTCACGAGCGTTTCAAGCACCTCGGCCTACGGGGTGCGCAAGAGGGCGAAGAGGTAAAGGCTATCGTAAGAACGGGTGAATTCACACCCTATGCAAATGTGATCCTCGTTTCCGGTGTTCCGTTCTAGATGAGGTTCACACGAAACTAAATACCAACGTACAAAGGAGTTGCTCATGGGAAAGTTCAAATACGCTGCTGGTCTCTGGGCTCTAGGGGGAGCTGCCGATCGATTTCTACCAAGTGGATACGCCGATAAGGCTGTTACGATCCGTGAGGTGGTGGGGATTGCGGGAAGTATCGACGGCCTCGACGGTGTCGAGGTCATGCATTCCCAGCTTGTTGACCTCAGATTACGAGATTTCAAGGAATGGCTTGCCGAGAGCAAGCTCAAGCTCACCGGTATTCTGGCCAACACCTTCGGGGACAGGAAGTACAAGCTGGGCTCCATTTCTCATTCAGACAGCAGGATACGGCAGGATGCCATCGATATCTGCCGAAAGAGTATTGATATGGCTGCTGAACTCGACTGTCCTGCCGTGGTCCTCTGGCTCGGCAGCGACGGATACGATTACTCTTTTCAGATCGATTACCGTGACCACTGGCGTAGTTTACAAGACAGCATCAGTGAGATCGCTCGGTACAACTCAAAGATGAAGGTCTGCATCGAGTATAAGCTCAAGGAACCTCGCAAGTACATGTCTATCGGCGCCGTGGGCAAGGCCCTCCTTCTGGCGAAGGCCTGCGGTGACAATGTGGGTTGCGTTATCGATTTCGGTCATGCGCTTATGGCCAAGGAAAAGCCGGCCGAATCTGCGGTGCTGCTTCAGATGAACGGTAAGCTCTTCAATGTGCACATGAACGATGCATATGGCGACTGGGATGATGATCTCATCGCGGTGAGTGTCCATCTGCAGGAATCCATAGAGTTCATGTTCTATCTCGGTGAGATGGGTTACGATGGCTGGATTGGGTTGGACATCTTTCCTTTCAGGATGGATGGCAAAAAGGCCGCAGACCTCTGCATCCGGAACCTCCGCAGCGTCGAGAATATACTCGACAGGATCGACAGGAAAGAGCTGCGAGTTGCCATGCAATCACTGGATGCAGCCAATTCCCAGCTCATCGTACGAGATGCGATATTCAACGACTGAAGGCATCGGAGCGGGGATACGATATGGCGGGTGAAATCGATGCGAGGGGTGTGATATTACGGCTCATTTCCGCAATTGAAGAAAACAAGGCATGGCTCAGCGAGATTGATGGTGCCGTAGGAGATGGTGACCACGGCATCAACATGGCCAAGGGTCTTTCCATGGTAAGAGCTGGCATGGATACACAGCCGGATGATCTCGGAGGCCTACTCCGGTACGTAGGGATGACACTGGTCACGCATATCGGAGGAGCCATGGGGCCTATATATGGTACCTTTTTCATGAAGATGGGAAAGTCTGTTGAAGGCAGGAGATCAATCGAGGTAGAAGATCTTGAGAACATGCTTTCCCAGGCACTTGAAGGTGTCAAGAAGCGTGGCGGGGCTGAAAAGGGTGACAAGACTCTAGTCGATACTCTGGACGCCGCATTGATTGGATATAAGAGAGCAATGAAAGAAGGAATGGGTCTCGGTGCAGCAATTGATGTCATGATCGAGCATGCAAGGAGAGGTATGGAAAGCACCAGGGATATGGTGGCAAAGAAAGGGAGGTCGAGCAGACTGGGAGACCGATCAAAGGGCACCATCGATGCGGGAGCTGCCTCCTGCTACATCATACTCAAGGCCATGGGCGAATCGATCAAGGAGTCTGACTGACACTCACCCATGGAGAATGGTAAGACGGGCTTTTTGCATTTCGGTGAGCGCATGTTGAGGGGGAAGAAATGAAAAAGTTTGTGAACGATCCGACAGTGGTAGTTGACGAGATGGTTGAGGGTTACGTCATGGCACACACGGATGTTCGTGCCCTCGAGCAAGCCCGCGTTGTTGCGCGAAAGCAAGCACCGGTAAAGGGGAAGGTGGGCATCGTGACGGGTGGCGGCTCGGGACACAAACCTGCATTCATCGGATATGTGGGAAAGGGGATGTGTGATGCCGTTGCCGTGGGCGAGATTTTCACCTCTCCGCCGGCGAATGCGTTTTACCATGCATTTAAGGTAGCTGACGGCGGTGAGGGAGTCGCTTGCCTCTTTGGAAACTATGCAGGCGACGTGATGAACGTCGATATGGCTGTGGATATGGCAGCCGATGACGGTATAACGGTCAAGCAGGTGATCGCCAACGATGATGTCCCATCCGCTCCCAAGGGGAAGGAGGCTGATCGCCGCGGGGTGGCTGGTGAGATACTCATGTGGAAGATCGGCGGTGCGAAAGCCGAAAAAGGAGGGACCCTCGATGAGGTCATCGTTGCTGCACAGAAGGCAATAAACAACACAAGAAGCATGGGAGTGGGGCTCTCTCCCTGCATCATACCTGCTGTGGGTAAGCCTAACTTCACCCTGGGTGAGAACGAGATGGAAGTCGGCATCGGCCATCATGGCGAACCCGGCATCAGGAAAATGGACATCAGGCCTGCCGATGAAGTAGCTCAGATGATGATGGACATCATCTTACCCGATCTGCCCTTTCAGGGAGGGGATGATGTCTGTGTACTCATTTCCGGGCTCGGTTCGACACCCCTCATGGAGCTGTACATCCTGTACAGAAAGGTGGGAAAAATCCTGGAGGGTAAGAACATCTCAGTATATCGATCATACGTCGGGAATTTCTTCACGTCCCTCGAGATGGCTGGCGTAACCCTCACGCTCATGAAGCTGGACTCAGAATTAAAAGAGCTCCTCGACGAACCTGTTGATGCGGTTCACTTCAAGCAACTTTGAGAGGGTGACGGGCGTGCCCTTGCATAGACCCAATCGCATCGTCACTTCCGCATAATCCGTATTTTTGGATTTAAGATCTACCCCATCATCACGAGCATGGAGAGTACAATGAATCATGAAAAGCTGGTTGCGGAAATTGATTCATATATCGAAACTCAGAGAGATAATATTCTCGAGACGCTCAAACGGTTCATCAACTTTCGATCCGTCAACGTTGAGATGCTCGGTGAAGGTGAAACATCAGAGATGTTGGAGTGCCAGCGCTGGGTTGCGGATCAGGTACAGAAAACAGGTTTTTTCGACAAGGTCGATCTGTACGAATTAGAGAAGGGAAGGCCGAATGTGGTTGGGATCAGATCAGGATCGGGCAAGGGCCGGTCGCTGCTCTTCAACGCCCACACCGATGTGGTAACGGTCAGTGCGGAGCAGGAAAAGAGCTGGACGCACCTTGGGCCCTTTGACGGCGGCGTCAAGGACGGTAAGGTGTGGGGCCGGGGCGCCACGGACATGAAAAGCGGGGCAACGGCGATGCTGTTTGCTGCCAGAGCCCTGAAGGAACTGGGCATTCGGCTCAAGGGAGATTTTCTGCTCACCTTCGTGGACGGCGAGGAGTCGGGTAGGGCAGAGATCGGGATCTGGTCGCTGGTGGATAAGGGGTACACCGCGGATTTCGGTATCATGACCGAGCCATCAAACCTCCATATCTTCAACAAGTCCAAGGGCGAGATCTACTTCAACATCACAATTACCGGTGATTCGACTCACATATGCAACCGGTACAAAACCATATGGCCGCAGAAGAGCAGGGACCAGCAGCTCGGTGTCAACGCCATCGACAAGATGGTGCGGCTGATCAATGCTTTCAACGAGCTGGAGCGATCCTGGGGGCTCGATTATTATGATCCCGATCTGGACCCAGGCTCCACCACGCTCACCATTTCGAGGATCAACGGGGGAGAGAGCTTTTCCGCCCAGGCGGGCCAGTGTACCGTGACCATTGCATCCATGTTCGCTCCCCAGCTGACCACAGACGATATCAAGAATCAGATAATAAACACAATCAACTATGTGTCTGACCATGATTACTGGCTCAAGGATCACCGTCCCGAGTACTCTTTGCCGTTCCCCGCAAAGGTTCCCCTGAACGTCAGCACCGACGATGAGAGGGTACAGGCGGCAGTGTCGGCCTATGAGCAGGTCATGGGAGAGCCACCGAAGCTCGGGCCCTCGCCATTTGTGGGAGACATGAATTACCTCTTCGAGAAGGGCGTCAGATGCATCGTGTGGGGACCCGGTGACATTGCCTTGGCCCATGGCACGAACGAGTATGTGGAGGTTGAGCAGCTCATCAATGCAGCGAAGTTGTACGCGGCGACGGCGGTGAACTGGTGCGATATTGCCTGATAGAGAGGGGAGGGCCCCATGCGATTTCAGGACAAATCGGTTGTGGTAACGGGTGGTGGTAAGGGAATCGGACGCGCCGTGTCCCTTGCCTTTG